>Ga0129306_1003279_pt1 | contig 12402 bp, 12 predicted proteins | sample P827metagenome_FD_94438 | JGI IMG/M metagenome (GOLD analysis project Ga0129306, IMG submission 94438) | Capybara group fecal microbial communities from Wisconsin, USA - P827 metagenome | ecosystem: Host-associated > Mammals > Digestive system > Large intestine > Fecal | place: USA: Wisconsin...
TGTTGCCGTGGGAAATCCCTGCCGAGTGGTCAGGATGCGTTTTGACGACGAATTCATCGCCTTTCTGCTGCAACTGAAATGGTGGGATTGGGACATAGAGAAAATTGAGCGCAATTTCAAAGCTTTGTCAAGTGGCGATTTATCATTGATCAGAAACCTATAAATTCCAATTTAGCGGACTATATAACAAATATGAAAAAACAACTATTCTCATTATTATGCATTGGTCTCATGCTGGCGGCATGCGGACAGCAGAACAAACAGGAAACGACAATGGATTTCGTTGACAACGTAAAGGTGGCACTCTCTGACAGCGGCCACATCGATCTGGGCAGCCTCCAGTGGACGCGCCTACCCATAGTCTAATAACAAACAGTTAAATCGTAATATAGTCATGAATTTGATAAAAATACAGTCAAGCAAAGACCCGCTGATAGCGCAAGTTCCAGAGCTCTACGAGTCTGCTTTTCCCGAAGCGGAGAGAACTGACACTGAACGTTTCCTGTGGATGATAGACCACTGCCAGGAAATGTCTTTTTATGCCATCACTGAAGATGACGACTTCTGCGGTATGGCTGTAGTATTTGAATTAGGCATATGTCGTTATCTCCTGTATTTGGCTACGCTTGACATCCACCGTAACAAGGGTTTGGGCGCATTGACGCTGAAACTCCTGAGGGAAGAGAGCAATCTGCCGATAATCGGGGAAGTGGAGCCTCCGACTGATGACATCACACGCCGACGCATCGCCTTCTACGAGCGTAACGGTTTTCATGTTGAGTTGGAGGATCCCAGAATCCTGAATGACGCACACCTCGACCCCTCCTGTGTCCTTATGCTTATCAGTACCCACCCTCTTTCCGATGCCGACGAATGCCAGCGCAGAGTGGTAGACACGATATACAAGCCTATGCAGGCAGGGGAGGTATAACTCTGAACCATCATAAATTCCAATTTAGCAAACAGAAACAAATATGAAATACCGAGACACTGACCATCTTTCTGCTTCTGTTGGCAACAGTGTTATTTCGCTATATATCAATAATGTATTATTCCAGAAGCATGAATAAAAGAAAACATTTGAATATCTGAATCGACATGAACTACCATCAAATACTTGAGAATATTTACATGGACATCCGTCCATATGCACAAGTGGGCAAGCAAGCCGACTACATTCCCGCTCTTGCCTCGGTAGACCCCGACCAATTCGGCATCTGCATCAACACACTGCAAGGCGATGAATATGCAATGGGGCAAGCCGACACGCGTTTCTCCATACAGAGCATCTCTAAAGTGTTCAGTCTTGCCTACTGCATGAGCATCCTTGGTGATAATGTATGGCTGCGCATGGGCAAAGAGCCATCGGGCACTGCGTTCAACTCACTCATACAACTAGAACTTGAGAAAGGCTATCCACGTAATCCCTTCATCAATGCCGGGGCCATCGTTATGTCCGACATTCTGCTCAGCCACCTCTCATATCCCCACGAAGACTACATCGCCTTCATCCGCGAGATCAGCCACAACGACACCATCAACTACAATGACGAGGTGGTGCGTTCTGAGGAAAGCCAAGGATACCTCAATGCGGCCATTGCCAATCTGCTGAAGTACCACCACAACATCGACAACGACATCGCCGACGTTCTGCATTTCTATTTCCTCACCTGCTCCGTTGAAATGAGCTGCAAAGAACTGTCGCAGGCATTTCTGGCCTTTGCCAACCATCGGCAGTCGTTCGACTTTCATGGTGTGAGCCTCACCTCATCGCAAGTGAAGAGAATCAATGCCATCATGCAGACCTGTGGCTTCTACGACGAGGCTGGCGAGTTCTCCTACCTTGTAGGACTACCCGGAAAAAGCGGTGTGGGCGGAGGTATCGCCGCCATTTATCCATCCCGCTATTCCGTAGCGGTATGGAGTCCGCGACTCAACGAGAAAGGCAATTCGGTCATGGGAATGAAAGCACTTGAACTACTCACCACCGAAACGGAAGAGTCCATTTTCTAAGAGTGGATTGTGTTTTCTAGCATAGAACTCGCTCATGTGTACAATCTGAATAAAGTCGGTCGGAAAAACTAACCAAATATGCAATGAAACTCGCAAAACCGGTACCAAAGAATAATATTGTAATAAGGTAAATTCCAATTTAGCAAACAACAAACAACTACCAATATGAAAAAATTATCATAATTTCAACCAGTCTCCGCCCGGGCTCGAACAGCCACGCGATGGCGGAGCAGTTTGCCAAAGGCGCGGAAGCCGCCGGACATCAAGTGGAGTTTGTCTCGCTGCGCGGCAAGGACATCAAGTTCTGCGTCGGCTGCCTCTCGTGCCAGCAGACGGGTGCCTGCATCTTCAAGGACGACGTGCCAGCCATAATGGAGAGTGTCCTCAACGCCGACGTCGTCTGCTGGGCCACGCCTATCTACTACTACGAGATGAGCGGCCAGATGAAGACCCTCATCGACCGTATGAACGCAATGTTCCCCAAAGACTACCGCTTCCGCGACATCTGCCTGCTGACCACCGCCGCCGAGGACGACCCCTTCGTCCCCCAGCGCGCCGAAAGCGGCCTGCAGGGGTGGATAGACTGTTTTGGCAAGTCGGCGCTCAAAGGCCACCTCTTCTGCGGCGGCGTGGGTGCCCCCAATGAGATTTCCGGCAATGCCAAACTTCAAGAAGCCTACGAGCTTGGAAAACAGGTGTAGCGCTTCGAGGTAGAAACTACGCAGATTAGTATTCGGGATTTGTAATCCGTGGTAATGGGTTACAAATCCTGTTTTATTTTGTGGCGGATTGCGAATCTGCCACAACGGAAAAACACCGCCTTATTCCCAGTACATTACAATGTCAACTCCGTTTGTTGTCCGCTTGTTGTCCGCTTGATGTCCGCTTGTTGTCCGCTTTTAAAGCGGACAACAAGCGGACATCAAGCGGACAACAAGCGGACAACAACCAGTGATGGTATGGAGCTGGAGCGGTGTCGAAACGGGGCTCTGAGGAGGCTGGCAGGCTGAAAACGTGGCGGATGCCCCGTGAGGGCTCATTGCACTCCGTGTCGCGTTGCCGTGGGCGGGGGGCGTGTTTTTGCAAAAAGTTTGTCGCGAGACATAAGTGTGCGATTTTTTTTGTATTTTTGCAATTTCCAATATTGTGCCGTTATGTTGTCGAAATGGTTGAAAATAACACTCCTACTGCTGTTGGCGATGGCACCTGCGGGCCGTATGTCGGCCCAAAGGGTCATTGAATATGTGGCCGGTATGGGTACGCGCGACCCCGACAACCCAGACATCTGGATTCTCTATCAGAACGTGAAGGCAATGCACGACGGGATGACGCTTTATACCGACTCGGCGTCGTTCGACACGAAGAACAACATCTTTGTGGCGCATCGCAACGTGAAGATGGTAATCACCGACACGACAACACTTTATGGCAGCACGGCAGTGTATGACGGAACGACGCGCATTGCCGACGTGTGGGGCGATACGGTGAGACTGATTGACGGCAAGACAGTGCTGAAAACCGACCTGCTGAGCTATGACCGCAATACCTCGACGGCCTCCTATTTCCACTGGGGCCATACAGTTCACGACAGCGCGGTGATGGACAGTCAGAAAGGCTATTACCACTCCGATACCCGCGATATATACCTGTTTGACGAAGTGGTGCTTTATGACTCGAACTCGCAGCTCGAGACCGACACGTTGCTGTACAACACCGAGACCTGTCTGGCGATATTCATCTCGCCGACATACATTTACAGTGATTCTTCTACAATCTACAGTGAGGATGGCACTTATAACACCGACAGTCACGAGGCCCGCTCTTTCAAGGCGACACGCCTCACAAATCGCGAGAAACGTCTGACATCCGACACGCTTTTCTTCAACGACAACACGGAGTATGGCGAAGCGTTCGGCAATGTGGTGATTGTCGACACTCTGAACAACGTTATGTGTTATGGCAACGTCGGTGTGACTGACCAGCAGAAGCACTATTCGTTTGTTACCGATTCAGCCCTGATAGTGTATGTAGACAAAGGCGACTCGGTGTTTATGCACGCCGACACTATCTATGCCTACAACAACGACAACCAGGAGTTCGAGGCAGCAAAGGCTTACCGCAACGTGCGCCTGTATCGCTATGATTCGCAGGCCGTCTGCGATTCGCTCTATTATTCGGCACAGGACTCGTCGGTGACGATGTACTATAATCCGGTTGTCTGGTATGAGGACTACCAGTGCACGGCCGATACGATTCATTGCATCTATGACAGTAATGGCGTGAGATTGATAGAGATGAGAGGCGATGTCTTTGCAATCGAGAAGGTCGATTCGCTCAAGTTCAATCAGATAAAAGGGCGCAACGCCAATGTCTATTGCCACAAGAGCGAACCTCTCTATGCCGACATACTTGGCTCTGCCCGAATGGTGTATTATGTGGTAGATGAGGACGTCCCTGTAGGCGACGGGACGGTGCGCAAGGAGCTGATTGGCGTGAACGCCGGTGTGGGCTCCGATATGCGAATATATTTCAAGGACCGCAAGCCGCGCCGCTTTGCCACGTATGGCTCGCCGGATATGAAGATGTATCCCATCGACAAGCTGCCGGCCGATGAGAAATTCCTGCCTGGCTATGCCTGGCTTGTCGACCGCCGACCCAAGTCGTCGAGTGATGTTTTTCTGCCAAAAGTGACAAAATGACAGATTTTGGCAGAAAAACCATTTGGCAACATTTTTGATTATATACTGAATAAAACTAAAATACGATATGGAACAGAATGAAAAAGACACTAAATTGGAACAAGAACAAGATATGACCCGGAACGAGGCTCAACCTAATGTCGAGCAACAGGAGGAAAATATAGAAAAAGAGGCTCCTGCAGCCGAGGACCATAGCCGCAAGGCCCGTAAGAAACGTGCCGAGCGTCAGATGGACGAGATGGCTACGAAGGTGGAGGAGATGGGACACAAGCTTGCCGAGATGAACGACAAGTATATGCGCATCTACTCGGAGTATGAGAACTATCGCAAGCGTACCAGTATGGAGAAAGCCGGCCTCATCCTCAACGGCGGCAAGGATGTCATCAAGCTGATGCTTCCTGTCATTGACGATATGGAGCGCGCTTTGGCCAATATGCAGGACAGCGACGCAGCCAAAGAGGGTATGCAGCTTATCCTCAAGAATATGCTCAATGCCCTTCAGCAAAAGGGACTTAAGCCTATGGAGGCTATGGGCGTGAAGTTCGACGAGAACTTCCACGAGGCCATCACCCAGATACCTGCACCCACTCCCGAGGCGAAAGGTACGGTGATCGACGTTGTGAAGAAAGGCTATTTCCTCAACGACGAGGTTTTGCGCTTCGCACAGGTGGTTGTGGCCAACTGATAGAGTGTTAGAAAATAAGATTGGAAAAGCAATATGTCAAAAAGAGATTATTATGAAGTGTTGGGTGTCGACAAGAATGTGACGCCGGAGGACTTGAAGAAGGCTTACCGTAAGCTTGCTCTCAAGTACCATCCCGACCGCAATCCTGGCGACAAGGAAGCAGAAGAGAAATTCAAGGAGGCTGCCGAAGCTTATGATGTGCTGAGCAATCCTGACAAGAAAGCCCGCTACGACCAGTTCGGTCACGCTGGCTTGGACGGTGCCGGCGGCTACGGCGGCCAGGGTATGAGTATGGACGACATCTTCTCGTCGTTCGGCAGTATATTCGGTGATATCTTCGGTGGAGGTGGCTTCAGCTTTGGTGGCTTTGGCGATGCCAGAGGCCACAGCGGTGGTCGTGCCACTACACGCGGCAGCAACCTGCGAATCAAGGTGAAACTCACCCTCGAAGAGATAGATCAAGGCGTAGAAAAGAAAATAAAGGTCAATAAGTATGTTCCCTGCAAGAGCTGCGGCGGTACGGGTGCTCGAAACAACAGTTATGAGACCTGCTCGCACTGCCACGGTACAGGTGTCGTTACCGAGATGCGCCGCTCGTTGTTCGGGCAGATGCAGACCCAGTCGGTGTGCCCCTATTGTGGCGGTCAGGGTCGTATAATCAAGGACAAATGCCCCGATTGCCACGGTGAGGGCATCGTTAAGGCCGAGGATATAATAGCAATCAAGATTCCCGCCGGCGTCAGCGACGGTATGCAACTCTCGATGCGTGGGCAGGGCAACGCCGCTCCTAACGGCGGTGTGCCGGGCGACCTTATCATACAGGTTGAGGAAATACCGCACGATGTCTTTGAGCGTCAGGAGAACAACCTGTTCTATAACGCCTTTATCCCCTTCGCCGACGCTGCTATGGGTGGCACGGTTGAAATACCCACGCTGCACGGCAAGGTGCGTGTAAAGATAGAGCAGGGGACCCCCTCGGGCAAAGTCATCCGCTTGAAAGGCAAAGGCCTGCCCGACCTGAATGGATATTCCAGAGGCGATATGCTGGTAAGCATAAATGTATGGATTCCGAAGAGCCTCACCAAAGAAGAGAAGGCAATGCTTGAAGAACTGAGCAAGCACCCTAACTTCCAACCAAACCCGACAAAGCAGGAACGAGGCTTCTTCGACAAAATGAAAGACCTCTTCAATTAGCAGCAAATAATGACCGAGGCGTTCCTACAATACGTGTGGCAGCACAAGCTACTTGATGGCCAGCTCGTGACAACGGATGGCCATCCCGTAGTGGTGGAACGCGCAGGTGAGTTGAACCGCGACGCGGGTCCCGATTTCTTTGATGCAAGGCTTGTCATCGACGGTTTGCGATGGGCCGGCAATGTCGAGGTGCACATCAAGTCGTCTGATTGGAAAGCACACGGCCATTCGCGCGACAAAGCCTACAACAATGTCGTGCTGCACGTCGTCTATATCCACGATACAGACATAATTCTCGAAAACGGCAAAAAGGTCCCTACGGTGGCCATTGCCGATGCCATCCCCGAATATGTATGGGACAATTACGATGGCCTGATGAACCCTGCGGACAATCAGGCTATTCCTTGTGCCAGCCGCTTGCCGGAGATTCCCGACTTCCTGTTCCAGATGAGCCAGGACAGGCTTATGGTGGAACGCATTGAGCGCAAATCGGGCGACGTGCAGCGTATACTCGAAGAGTCCAAAGGCAGCTGGGAACAGGCCTGCTACTGGCTTACAGCCCACTATTTCGGTGCAAAGACAAACGCCTTTCCCTTCGAACTCCTTGCCAAAACAACACCGATGGGCGTCGTTGCCAAGATCAAAGACAAGCCGTCACGCATCGAGGCACTCTACTTCGGTCAGGCGGGCTTGCTTGAAACGGATTTCACCGACGACTATCCCAAGGCGATGCAGCAGGAGTACAAGTACCTCTGCGCCGCCTACGGCCTCAAACCCATAGCCGGCCACTTGTGGAAGTTCTTCCGCCTTCGCCCTGCCAGCTTCCCGACATTGCGCATCAGCCAGTTCTCCAATCTTATATACAAATCCAGCAACCTCTTCTCCAAGTTGCTCGAGGCGCAGAGTGTCAAGTCGCTCCGTACCCTGCTTGATGTGGACACCTCCGACTACTGGCGCACGCACTACACCTTTGACAAAGAGACCCCCATCCGCCCCAAGTCGCTTGGCAAAAGCCTTGTCGACACCATCATAATCAACGCCTGGATTCCACTGCTGTTCGAGTACGGCGTGCTCCACGGCGAGGAACGCTACAAAGAGCAGGCCTTCGCTCTGCTGCAACAGTTGCCTCCCGAGAAAAACCACATAACAAGACTGTGGGCCGAAGCTGGCATTGTTCCGAAAAACGCAGCCGAGTCGCAGGCGGTCATACAACGCTACAACGAGTATTGCAGCCAGAAGAAATGCCTTGACTGCCAGTTGGCGTTCCGACTCATTAAAACGAAAAAGTAAACAGTTATGACTGCATCTGAATTAACATCCATCCTAAAGCTTGTCGACAGCCGCGTCGTTACGCCCGACGCCGCGTTCTCGCGTCTGCTTACCGACAGTCGCAAGCTCACCGATGCCGATGACACCCTCTTTTTTGCAATCCGCACCAAACGCAACAACGGTGCCAACTACATCCCCGAGCTCTATTCCAAGGGCGTGCGCCACTTCATCGTCAGCAGCGATATCGACGATGCACAGAAAGCCTCGCTGTATGCCCTCAAGGAGGCCAACATCTGGTTTGTAAAGGATGTCGTGGCAATGCTGCAACGTGTCGCCGAGTGCCACCGCACGCAGTTCTCCATACCCGTTGTGGGCATAACAGGCAGCAACGGCAAGACCATCGTCAAAGACTGGATTGTGCAACTGCTCTCAACCGACCATAACATTGCCGCAAGCCCCAAAAGCTACAACTCCCAAATCGGTGTCCCCCTGTCGGTATGGCAGATGTCGGGCGACAACGATATGGCGGTCTTCGAGGCCGGTATCTCCGAGGCCGGCAAGATGGAGGCCCTGCGCAACGTCATACAGCCAACCATAGGCATCTTCACCAACATAGGTCAGGCCCACGACGAGAACTTCCTTACAAGGCATCAGAAAATTGCCGAAAAGCTGCAGCTCTTCACCCATTGCGAGGTGCTCATCTACTGCCTCGACCACAGAGACATACATTCCGTCATCTCCGAGAAGGAGAGCCTGCACGGTTTGAACCGCTTCACCTGGGGCGCGTCGGACGAAAACGCGGTGCAGCTGCACGAAACCATCGTCAAAGAGTATTCTACAATCCTCAATGTCAGCTACAAAGGCCAGCCGATAACTCCCATTGAGATACCTTTCATAGACCGTGCATCCGTCGAGAACGCTATGCATTGCATAACGCTGATGTTCTACCTCGGCTACGACGGGCAGGAAATCGCCGCCCGTTGTCGCTCGCTGTCGCCTGTGGCAATGCGCCTCGAGATGGGCGAAGGCATCAACAACTGTCTGCTCGTCAACGACAGCTACAGTATGGACCTCAACTCGTTGTCGATAGCTCTCGACTTCGTGCAGCACGAGCATCAGCACTTCCACAAGACGCTTATTATGAGTGATATCCTGCAGTCGGGATTGCCCGAACAGGAGCTCTATTCGCAGGTCGCCTCACTCATCCGCCAGCGCGGAATCGACAAGCTGATAGGAATCGGCAGCGCCCTTATGCGCAACCGCACGCTGTTCGAGGAATTGGCAACCTATTTCTATCCCACCACAGAGGAATTCCTGCTTAAGCACCCGTTCTCCGACTTCCAGAACGAGACAATACTGCTCAAAGGCGCCCGTGTCTTCTGTTTCGAGAACATCGCCAAGGTGCTGCAGCGCAAGCGCCACGAAACCATTATGGAAGTCAACCTCGACGCGTTGGTGCAGAACGTCAACTACTACCGCTCCCATATTGAGCCGTCGACCAAGCTGATGGCAATGGTCAAAGCCTCGTCTTACGGTGCCGGCAAGGTCGAGATAGCCAACACGCTCCAGTTCAACCACGTCGACTACCTCACCGTCGCCTACAGCGACGAAGGCGTAGAGCTGCGGCGCAACGGCATCACGTTGCCCATTATGGTGATGAACCCCGAGGAGGAAAGCTTCGACAACATCATACGCTACAGCCTCGAGCCCGACATCTACAGCTTCCGCATACTACAGCTCTTCTCCGATGCCGCACGCCTCTATGCTGACAATCAAAAGCCTATCGCTATCCATATTGAACTCGATACAGGTATGCACCGCCTTGGCTTTGCTCCCGACGATATGGACCGGCTGGCGCAGCTGCTCAAAGCCGACGACTCGCCGCTCGTGGTGCGCTCCATATTCTCACATCTGGCCTGCAGCGAAGACCCTGCTATGGACGACTTCACCCGTATGCAGATAAGCCGCTTCCGCCAGGGCTCCGCGCGCCTCAAGCAACTGATGGGCCGTGACGATATCCTGTGCCATATCCTCAACTCGTCGGGCATAACCCGTTTCCCTGAGGCACAGATGGATATGGTGCGTCTCGGCATCGGACTCTACGGCATATCGCCCGAACCCGACGTGCAGCGTATGCTGATGCCTGTCAGCACCCTCAAGACCCGCATATCGCAGATCAAGGACATCCCGCTCGGCGACTCGGTGGGCTACAACCGCCGCTGGATAGCCGAGCGCGACTCGCGCATAGCCATCATCCCCATAGGCTATGCCGACGGCCTGTCGCGTCACCTTGGCTACGGACGCGGCAGCGTTGAAATCAACGGCATCGACGCACCGATAATAGGCAGCATCTGTATGGATATGTGCTTCATAGACGTTACCGACGTGCCTTGTGCCGAAGGCGACGAGGTCGTGGTGTTCGGCTCTGCCAGCCAGCTGTGCCGTATGGCCGAAGCCGCAGGAACCATCCCATACGAAATCCTCACCTCCGTCTCGCCCCGCGTCAAGCGCGTCTATGTGAGCGAGTAAATCTTGACTTTAACCTTGACCTTGACTTTAACTTTAACCCTAACAAAACCCCTAACCCTAACCTTAACTTAACCTCTAACCTTTTAATTTTTAATTCTTAACCTATACCAAATGTTCACTCCACGAATGAAACTGGCCGACCTCATCAAGGCCAACCACAACATTATGTTGCTCTTGCCCCGCTTCGGCATTCCGCTGGGCTTTGGCGAGAAGTCGGTTCAGGACGTTTGTGCCGCACACAACGTCCCGGTCGACTTTATGCTTCTGATTTGCAATGTCTACACCTTCGACGACTATCTGCCCGACATCAATCAACTTGCCGCCACCAATATGCAGCCGCTGGTGCCCTACCTCAAGGAGTCGCATCGCTACTATACCGGCGAACGCCTGCCGCATATCGAGGCGCACCTGCACCATATCGCCGATCGCGTTGAAGGCAAATACGGCCAGATACTTAAGCAGTTCTATGCCGACTTCCGCCGCGAGATTGAAGACCACTTCAAGTACGAAGAACAGTACGACTTCCCCGTCCTGCAAAGTCTCCAGAACGGCGAGCGGAGAAAACGCAGCCAGATGTCCCACTCGCAGCGCTCGCACAGCGGCTTGGTCGACAAGATGAACGACCTGCCGCAAATCGTCTACAAGTACCTGCCGGGCAATGTGTTGCCCGAAGAGACCATCGAGCTGGTGTTCGACATCCTGCAGCTCTCGGCCGACATACAGAAGCACGCCCTCATCGAGGACAAGATATTGATACCCTATGTCGATTGGCTGGAAAGGAGTATGAAATGACACCGCTTGTATCCGTACTTATTGTAGAGCCCTCCGACATTATCTGCGAAGGCCTACGCTCGCTGCTCCACGAGTCGGGCCGCTTCAACGTCCTTGCTCCGATGCACGACACCACGTCGCTCGAAGAGCGTCTGCCCGCCATCCGTCCCGACGTGCTGATTGTCAACCCCACGCTCCTCTCCGCAACGCCCAAACAGCAGCTGGCCGCCATAGCGACGATGCGCCCCTCGATGCCTGTCTTCGCCCTTGTCTACCAGTATGTTGAGTGCTCGCTGCTCGAATGTTTCAGCCATATCATCGATGTCCGCGCCAGCCGCAGCAGCCTCATCGGCACCATCAACGATGCGCTCAAATCCGGCAGCGCCAAGACCGTGAAGGTGGAGACCGACGAGAACTACGAACTCAGCGACCGCGAGACCGATGTCCTTGTGCTTGTGGCAAAAGGCCTGAGCAGCAAAGAGATAGCCGACAAGCTAAGCATCTCGGTCCACACCGTCAACTCCCACCGAAAGAACATCACCCACAAAACAGGCATCAAATCGGTGGCAGGCCTCGCCGTATACGCGATGATCCACAACCTGATGTAGGGAGTACCTGACGACGCGACGACCGTCTTTCGACACCCCTTCGTCCCCTTGTCCAAGGGTGTCCGCCGCGTTGCGCCGCGTACCTCGTTTTTTATCAAATATTCCGATTTGGCTGTTTTGGGCCCGATATTTGCCCAAAACAGCCATTTTTCTGTGTCTATCGCTGTAATATTCTGTATGCCAAGTAGTAATAGCGATTGAAAAAACATTTTCAACTCGCCGAAAAAGGTCCAAAAATGCCTTTTTTCAACCCACTGATTTCCAGGTACCAAATTCTTACCAAATTTTACCCAAATTCTTACCAAATTTTTATCAAAGTTCACCACGGTAGAATTTAATTAGATTTTCATAAGAATTTATCAAAAAGTCGGATTGGAGTCAAATAGGAGTTGTGTGGGAGTGACATAGGTTTGTTGTCGGATTTTTGTCTGAATTGTCAGGTGGCAGGGCTATCACCTCTTTCTTTCTGTAAGGCCTTAATATTCAGCGTGTCATAATTCTTTTTATAATTTTATTTACATATTTAACATTTATTTAACATTCTTTTTTTTTTTTTTTTTTTTTTTTTTTTGGTTGTTTTTTGGGTTGTATTTTTTTTTTTAAAAAATATTGTTAACTTTTTCAAACACCAGAA
>Ga0129306_1003281_pt1 | contig 12394 bp, 18 predicted proteins | sample P827metagenome_FD_94438 | JGI IMG/M metagenome (GOLD analysis project Ga0129306, IMG submission 94438) | Capybara group fecal microbial communities from Wisconsin, USA - P827 metagenome | ecosystem: Host-associated > Mammals > Digestive system > Large intestine > Fecal | place: USA: Wisconsin...
GCCTTTGTTCCAGAAGATCTCCTCGATCTGCTTCATGGAGTACTTGTCCGTGGCGTAGAGCTCAAACAGTTCACGCACCATCTGAGCTTCTTCCTCGTCAATGACCAGGCGCTTGTTGTCCTTCTGATAGCCGAATATACGGCTGTTGCCGAGGACGACGTTCTTCTTGATGGCCTGCTGATGGCCGAATTTCACGCGGGAGGACAGCTTGCGAAGTTCATCCTGGGCGATGGAGGACATGATGGAGAGTCGCAACTCCGAGTCCTCGTCCAGGGTGTTGATGTTGTCATTCTGGAAGAATACGCCGACGCCGTGATTCAGCAGTTCTCTTGTGTACTGAATGGAGTCCAGCGTGTTTCTGGCAAAGCGGGAGATTTCTTTTGTGATGACCAGATCGAATTTATCCTCCGCCGCGTCGTCCACCATGCGGTTGAAGTTCTCCCGCTTCTTGGTGGAAATCCCGGAAAGCCCTTCGTCGATGTAGCCGGGAATGAAGGTCCAGGGCATGTTCTTGCGGATCAGGTCTTCATAGTAGGCGACCTGGTTCGAGAGGGAGTTGAGCTGTTCGTCGCTGTCCGAAGATACGCGCGCGTAGTAGGTGACGCGCAGCGGGATTTCGTAGATCGTTTTATATCGCAGCATCTGCCGCACTTCATGGATGTCCATACTGCATCCTCCTTTGTTCTGAAAGTTCGTATTATCATTTTCACAGTAATTATACCAAGGTTTGGGTTTTGAATCAAGTCCGCTTTGTAAACTTTATGTACAGGGCAGACAGGAAAGTTTTCCCTGCCGCCCGGGATGTTCTGTTATCGTTCCATGGAACTGGCGCGGGTCTTGATCTTCACCCGCATCTTGTCGTGCTCCTCCTGGCTGATGACGCCCTTCTCCAGCAGCGTATCGTTGTAATACGTAAGCCAGAGCTTTTCCAGGATGCTCTGTTTTTTCTTTTCGCTCATGGGCGGTTTCTTGGGTTCGTGAATGTCCGGGAGCTCCCGTTTTTCCATAGGATCCCTCCTTCCTTTCAGATAGTATTGCCGGGATTTTCCTTTTTCACGCTTTCCTGCATCATTATCTTCAGCCGATCCATCTTCGTTCCGGCACGAGCCTGGCGCATACTTTCACCGGTGAAGCAGATCGGTATGCAAAGCTCCAGCACCCGGTCGTAGATCCGCGCATGGGCGGTATCGGTCGGGTTTTGAAGTTCTGACAGCGAGAGATTGGTCGTAACGATCAGCGGCCTTCCGCTGCGAGTGCGGCTGTCGATGACGTTGTAGACCTGTTCGAGGGCGTATTCCGTGCCGCGCTCCATCCCGAAGTCGTCGAGGATCAGGAGACGGCAGCGGTTCAGCCGTTCGAGGTAGGCGTTTCTGCCGTCGAAGGAGGCGTTCAGATCGTTCAGGATCGCGGCGAAGTTCGTCATCCGAACGGGGATTTCTTTCTCCATGAGGGTGTTGGCGATGCAGGCGGCGAAGTAGCTCTTGCCGGTTCCGACCGCTCCCCAGAGCAGATAGCCGATATTCTCTTTTTCCATGTCGTCGAAATGATCGGCGTAGAATCTGGCGAATTCCATCTGCGGGCAGTTTCCGTTATCGTTTTCAAAGGTCCAGTGCCGCATGGCGGAATCCGTGAATCCGATGTGCTTCAGTTCGTCCACTCGGCGGGTATGCCGCCGGCGTTCTGTTTCTTTGTTTTCTGCGTCCCGCCGTTCCTGTTCGCAGCGGCAAAGCGTCGGGACGGGGTGATCTCCGAAGAAGCTGTTTTCTCCGAGGCGGAGCTGCTTCGGTGTGCGGCATTTGCCGCAGTACAGGAGACCGTCTTCTCCGAGATAGCAATATTGGTATCCACTATCATGTTTTGAACGAGTACGGCATAAATCGCCACGCAGACGATGATGAGAAAGCCCTGGAAACCGAGCGCGAACAGGCTCCGAAGGTAGTTCGTTCCCATCTGGCCCCATTCACGGTTAGCCATCGTTGCCATCGGGATTGGCGCGACGGAGGTCACAAGGTAAATCTCGATCATTCGTCCATACGCGATCAGGAAAATGCAGATGGACAGGAACCACATGGAAATTCCGACGATATACAGTGTTGCTATCAGGTACTGCCGCATGTTCTTGACCTTGGTGGTGTTTTCCTCAAGACAGTCCATGACAAACCGGATGTGTTCGCTGTTCAGCTTGAGAAACTGCGATTTCACGACTTCCGTGGGTTTCTCTTCCCGGAGAACTCTGATATATGCGGCATTGGAGCAAACCACATCGACCATCAGCTCCACGATTTCTTCCAGGATGTCTTTGTATAGCGACCGGTCTGCCAGGAGAATGTCGTACTCAATGTTCTCCTTGATGATGCTCCTATAAATGTCTCTCTGAGCCGCATCACTTCTTTTCGTTTCCGTCCGGCAGGGCTCGGAGGAAATGAATAGATAGGAGTCAGTATCAATAAGATTAGTTTTTTTGGAGTCAGTATAACTACCGTCTCCTTCGGAAACTTCTTGATCTGCATTTTGGAAACATCCAGAAGTTTCTTTTGGATACTTCAAGAAATCTCCTTTGGAAACACGGGAAATGAAGTTCTTGACGTACAGCAGATTGGGCTTTCCAAGCCCCTGACGCCGCCGTTCAATCAATCCAGCCGTGTTTTCAAGTTCATCGAGGGTTTTGGCGGCTTTCTTCTGTGAACAGCGGAGAGATTCTTTCACCTCATCCAACGTGAAGATGATGTAGACCCTGCCTTCCTTGTCCAGCCAGCCGTTCTTGGCAGAAAGGTTCATCCGGTCGAGCAGAATCCCATAAAGCAGTTTCGCGTCAATGGAAATCGCGTCAAAGGCTTCATCCGTAAACAGAGCCTTCGGAATCCGATAAAAGGAAAACTGTTCCGCCTGCTGCCCATAGAAATAGTCGTAGGTCATGGGCTCACGCACTCCTTTGACAAACCGAGGGACCTCATCACTTTTGCGGTGAACTTGTTCACCGAGTACACACAGCCAAGGCAAGGGGAAGCACGTCCGTAAGGACATCCATCGCATTCCGACTGCGGGATCATAGGCGTTTCCTGTTTGGGGTAAGTCATCAGGACGCCATTTCTGACAGGCGGTTTCTGCGGAATCGGGCAGCAGCAGCCAGACGGATAGACGCAACCGGTTTTGCGCCCTTTCCAGTACAGGCAATACCGGCGGGAATACACGTTATAGTTCCAGGTTTTTCCGTATGCTCTCAAAGTTTTCACCTCCTTCTGCCCATTTCTGGGCACAAATAAAGCGTGTCCGTCAGCCCTAGACTTCAGGGCAGGCAGACACGCTTATGTTTTTTCCTCTTTTACAGACTGAGATGCTTTCAATGACGTTCCTTAATCCTCACCCGCATTCATCACCATGTCACAAATCGTTCTCAAAAAAGTTGTAAATATCTTATTGACAACTTCGCAGAGGCATGGTATAATACCTACGTCAGCTGATAAACTTACGCGGAGGTGGAAGATGCAGATCGGAAGCAAATTTACAATCGGAGTTCACATCATCACGGCCATCGACTACTTCAAGGAAATGGACCGTGTGAACAGTGAATTCCTCGCCGGGAGTATCGGGGTGAATCCCGTCATCGTCCGCTCCGTCATTTCACAATTACGGGAAGCCGGTATTGTGCAGACACAGCGCGGCAGCAGCGGCGCAGAGCTTACAAAGCGGCTTTACGAAATCACACTCTACGACGTCTACAAAGCCGTTGGCAGCGTAGATAAGGAGGAAGGTCTCTTCCATTTCCATGAGCAGCCGAATCCGGACTGCCCTGTGGGGAGAAATATCCATAGAGTATTGGATCGGCATCTCCTCGACGCGCAGAGAGCTATGGAAGAGAGACTCAGATCCACAACACTTGCCGATATCGTGGAAGACACAAAAACGGCAGTTAAAAATGAAGAAAAGGAGTAATCTATCATGAAGAAGATTCTGATCGTCAACGGCAGCAAGAGAAGAAAGGGCAATTCCTACGCGCTGGAGGCCCGCATCGCAGAGCAGCTCCAGGGCAAAGCAGAAGTTGTCTGCTTTAACATCGGCGAAAAGGACGTCCGCGTATGTCTTGCCTGCGACGGCTGCAAGCGTCAGCACACCCCCAACTGCATCCAGAAGGATGATTTCACCACCCTGATCCCGGAGATCGATTCCTGTGACGCCATGCTGATCCTTGCGCCTGTACACTGGGATCAGTTCCCTGCTCAGCTCAAGGCGTTCCTCGACCGTACCTACTCCTTCATGGACTTCACCCAGCCCGATTTCTCCATGGCAGGACGTAAGGACAAGAAGCTCGGCGGATACTTCTTTGCCGGTTTCGGCCCGGTCGATGTGTACACCCAGATGGTGGAGACCAATCTGAAGAGCTTTGCTACCGCCGGATTCCGCGACTACAAAGCCCATGTCGCCGGTAATGCGAACGTTCCCGGCAGCATCATGGAGAAGCCGGAAGATCTGAAGGCCGCCGACGAGATGGTGGACTGGCTGCTTGCCTGATCGTTCATCAAAGAATAAAGTGTAACAACAAAGGAGGCTGGACGATCTGGTTCAGTCTCCTTTTCAAAAGGAAGGGCAGGAAATGAAAAGGCAATTTTCCATCAGAACCATAACATCCGCAGCGGTACTCTCGGCAGTCGCTTTCGTACTGGCTTTCTTTGAATTTCCTGTTCCGCTTTCTCCGTCCTTTGCAAGAATGGATCTGTCAGATTTCCCGGCACTGATCGGTGCATTTGCTTTTGGCCCGATCGCTGGAATTCTGATAGAGCTTGTAAAAAATCTGCTGGGACTGTTCTCTACGGCAACAGGCGGTGTTGGAGAACTCGCCAATTTCCTGATGGGAGCATCTTTTGCCGCCACAGCCGGAATGATTTACAGGCAGCATAAGACAAAAAAGACGGCATTGATCGGTGGGATCATCGGAAGTGTCGTTATGGGCATCGCGGCTGCGCTTGCAAACTACTTCATCCTTCTCCCGCTCTTTGAACAGTTTATGCCGTTGGATCAGGTGATTGCATCCTTCGGAGCTTATATCCCGTTTATCAAAACGAAGCTCGATGTTGTTCTGTACAATGCATTCCCGTTCAACTTGCTGAAAGGACTTGTGATAACTGGATTCACTATGCTTGTATATAAAAGAATCAGACCGCTTCTGAAAGGAAAAGAACAATGATGTCGAACGCAGAAACCTATTTCCGCTACCTTGTAAATGAAATCCACACGACCATAGTGGCGACAGTGGACGATGAAGACCTCCCGGTCACCGCAGCAATCGACATGATGGATTGCGATGAGAACAGCTTGTACTTCCTTACCGCAAAAGGGAAAGGTTTTTATGACCGGCTTGTTAAGCGTGGTTTCCTTGCCTTTACGGCGCTCAAGGGAGAGGACACCATGTCGAGTGTGGCCCTTTCCGTCAGAGGAAAAGTGCGGGAACTTGGTTATGGAAAGATCCCGGAGCTGTTCGAGAAAAATCCGTACATGAAGGAGATTTATCCGACAGAGGACTCTATGAAACCGCTGACCGTCTTCCAGATTTACGAAGGCACCGGCGAATGGTTTGACTTATCGAAAAAGCCAATCGAGCGTGCCTCTTTTACCTTCGGCGGTGCAGAGAAGAAAATCGAGGGATACTACATCACAGACGCCTGCATCGGCTGTGGGAGCTGCGCGGCGGTCTGCCCGCAAAGCTGTATTAACACTGACGACGTTCCTCACGCGATCAAGCAGGAGCATTGCCTGCACTGCGGGAATTGTATGGAGGCGTGTCCAGTGGGAGCAGTGGAAAGAAGGCAGCATAATGACTGAGAAAATGACACAGGAACAGCGGCTCGACATGCTGGTCGAAGCGTTCAAGACTGATTCCGTCCAATATAAGGATATGCAGACACCCGCGGATACGGAGGGCAAGCGAAGAATCCTCCGTTCCCTGATGAATATTCGTATGCCGAAGAAGCTGGATGATTCGGTACTGGCCGTACAGGATGAATACCTGCGGGAAAGAATCCGCGAAAACGGAATTGTCACGCTTTCGGATATCCCCGTGCTCCGGGCTGATATGTCTATCTGGCAGGGTGATATCACAAGGCTATCCGTTGACGCCATCGTGAACGCTGCCAACTCGAAGATGCTCGGATGCTTCGTCCCGATGCACACCTGCATCGACAACTGCATTCACACCTTTGCAGGGGTACAGTTACGGGCTGAATGCAATCGGCAGATGAATCAGCTTCGCATCCGGTATGGCAGAGATTACGAACAGCCGACTGCTGTCCCTATGCTGACGGACGGCTATAACCTTCCGGCGAAGAAGGTCGTTCATATCGTCGGCCCGATTGTCGGGGGGCTGTTGACAAAGACGCAGGAGCAGAAATTGGCAGACTGCTATCTGAACACCCTTGACCTCTGCGCCGAGAACGGACTGCGCAGCGTGGCTTTCTGCTGTATTTCCACCGGCGTATTCCGCTTTCCGAATCAGCGGGCAGCGGAAATTGCTGTCGAAACCGTAAGCAAGTGGCTGAATGAACACAAAGGACAGATTGACCGGGTGATTTTCAATGTGTTCAAAGACGAGGACAAAGCATACTATGAAGAACTATTACAATAATCAGCCGAACGGCTATCTGGAATCTATACAAAAAGGTCTTGCCGCCGTGCGTTCCTACGACCTTCGGGTTTCCCGCGGGATCGGATCACGGGACGAACAGATCGCAAGGCTGAAAAAGGAACTTGAAACGGCGGACGCTGTCGTTGTCGGTGCAGGCGCGGGACTTTCCACGGCTGCTGGTTTTACTTACGCCGGGGATCGGTTCAAAAGGTATTTTTCCGATTTTGAAAAGAGATTCGGCTTTCACGATATGTACACTGGCGGCTTTGTCGTGATGAACGCGGAGCCTGAAGTCATGTGGGCATATTGGGCAAGACACATTTACTTCAACCGTTATGTCTCCGCGCCGAAACCCGTTTATCAGAATCTGCTGTCCCTGCTGGCGGGCAAGGACTACTTCGTGATTACAACGAATGTGGATCACCAGTTTCAGCGCGCGGGCTTCGACAAAAAGAGACTGTTCTATACACAGGGAGATTACGGTCTGTTCCAGAGCATCGATCCTAAAGTACAGAAAACATTTGACAACGAGACATGGACGATACAGGCCATGGAAGCGCAGGGGTTCGTCAGAGACGAAAACGGATTTTTCACCTTGCCGGATAACAAGGCGATCAAAATGAGTATTCCGACGGAATTGATTCCGAAATCGCCTGAGGGAAAAGCCGTAACGATGAATCTTCGCTCGGACGACAGTTTTGTCGAAGATGCCGGCTGGCATAAGGCGTCGGCCGCATATTCCGATTTTCTGCGCAGACACGAAAACCTGCATGTGCTGTATCTGGAGATCGGCGTAGGAGCCAATACACCGGTCATCATCAAGTATCCCTTCTGGCAGATGGTCAGAGAAAACCAACAAGCAGTTTATGCCTGTCTGAATTATGGAGAGACATTCTGTCCGAAAGAAATTGAGAAGCGGGCAATCTGCATTGATGGAGATACTGCCGACGTACTCGGTAAAGTAGCTGGATTTACGAGGTAAGGCTGCAAGATTGCAAGACTGCAAAATATGAGTAATCTACACCCTTTCCGTTGTTCAGGGGTGTTCACTGGGTGAACATCCTTTTACGGGCATATAAAGGGTGTCAGCTCAACTGACACCCTTCAGACATCTTTACTTTTCTGTAAACTCCGCCTCAGAATCTTTACTTTTAGCTTGCTCTGTGGTATAATAAGTAAAGATAAAAGTGAGGGATGAACATGATCTCCTACAAAGGGCTTGAAGCAAAACTGAACGAGCGCGGCATCACGCGCTCCGATCTGACGAGGAAACTCGGCATTTCCTCCCGGACGATCGCCAAGATCGGACGCGGGGAGAAGCTGTCGCGCGTGGTCATGGATAAGCTGTGCGGGTATTTTTCCTGCACGGCGGCGGAGCTGTGTCTCGAGGTTTCGGCTAATCCGATCCTGCAGATCCTCCGTGAGGAGAAGGCTGCGAAGATCTCCGGCGGACTGTACCATGAGCTCCAGGTGCGGATGACCTACAACTCGAACCACATCGAGGGCAGCCGTCTGACCGAAGATCAGACGCGCCTGATCTTTGAGACGAATACCCTCGACGCGGGAGACGGCGTGCCGGTGGACGACATTCTGGAGACGGTGCACCATTTCCGCGCTATTGACTATGTAATCGACTGCGCGGACGACATGCTGACCGAGGAGATCATCAAGGAGCTGCATTTCATCCTCAAACGCGACACGAAGGATTCGACCCTCGACTGGTTTGCCGTGGGGGATTATAAGAAACGCCCCAACGTCGTGGGCGGACGTGAGACGACGAAGCCGAAGGACGTGCCCGCACGGATGAAATCCCTGCTCGACGCATACAACGCCAAACGGGAGGTTACGATACAGGATATTATCGCCTTTCACGCGGAATTTGAGAAGATCCACCCCTTCCAGGACGGCAACGGCAGGGTCGGGCGGCTGATCGCGCTGAAGGAGTGCCTGCGGTTCAACATTGTTCCCTTCCTCATCGAGGACAGCAAGAAGGCTTTTTACTACCGCGGACTGTCCGAGTGGGATAATGAAAAGGGCTGGCTTACGGACACCTGTCTCGACGGGCAGGATACCTTCAAGCGGCTGCTGGCGATGTTTGATCTTTAGGGCGGAAAAGGAGCTGAATATGGCACACGAAACCACTTACATCCTGCTTCTGCGGGGGATAAACGTCGGCGGAAGAAACAAGCTCCCGACGGCGCCGTTCTGCGAACAGTTGAAAAGCGAAGGTTTTTCAAACGTCCGGTCGTATCTTGCCAGCGGAAACCTGCTTCTGGATTCAGCGGAACCGGTGGATGTCATACAAGAGAAGATCCGCGCGCTGATTCGTCGGCAGATTACGGAGGAAATCCCGCTGCTCCTTCTGGAAGCGGGGAGTTTTCTCAGAGAAGCAGATCTGCGTCCTGCGTGGTGGCAAAAACCCATGGCACGCAGGGATGTACTCTTTCTCCTGGATGAAGCTGATCCGACGGTCGTTTTCCGGCGGATTCGGGAGATGCCGCTCCGGGAAGAGATCGTTTCCTTCGGGGAGCGGGTCGTCTTCTGGGGAAAGTTCGCGGAAGAGACGTATTCGAGGACGGCTTACCACCGACTGCTGCTGAAAGAATCCTTCTACCCGCATATTACAATCCGAAACGGACGTACCTTTGACCGGATCGCACAGATGACGGAGGAACACATATGATCGAACTTCTGAAAACACGTTTTGAATCAAACAGGATCCACCGCGGGGAGCTTTCGTGGGCAGTCGTTCTGGCAAGGCTCGAAGCCCATCCGGAAGCGCTTGACGCACTTCGATGGATGGAGGAATCCGGCGGCGAGCCGGACGTCATCGGGACCGACGGCGAACGGATCCTGTTTGCGGACTGCGCAAAGGAATCGCCCGCGGGCCGCAGAAGCCTCTGTTATGACGAAACCGCGCGCAAAGCAAGGAAAAAGGCTCCGCCCGAGGGCAGCGCGGAGGAACAGGCTTCCCGGCACGGGATCTCACTCATGACCGAGCAGCAGTATCGATTTCTGCAGACGCTCGGCGAATTCGATCTGAAAACATCAAGCTGGATCGCAACGCCGAAGGAAATCCGCGATCTCGGCGGCGCGCTGTTTTGTGAAAGACGCTACGGCGCGGTATTCCTGTTCCACAACGGCGCGGATTCCTATTACGGCGTGCGCGGCTGGCGCGGCGTCGTGTCGGTCTGAACCGCGCGTACGGAAGGAGGGTCGGGTCATGCCGCGGCAGAGTATTCTTGATAAGAAGGTATCGAAGATCTATCCGCTTCTCGTTCAGAAGGTGGAGCGGAAGGGCAGGACAGATCTGGGCAAGAAATGACAGGACTATTCTCGTTTCGAGGATACAATAATCCCATCAAGGAATCCCATACGACGGCAGCATCGTCAATATGGGCGTGAAGGATGAAAACGGGAACGTGTGCTATCTGATCGGGCTTCTGAAAGCGATCCGAAAGCAGCTCCAAAAAGGCGACGGGGACAGCGCACACGTTGTGATCCGGGAAAGGAAGTAAACCATGTGGAAATGTCCAAAGTGCGGACGCACATTCAAAAATGAGAACCAGAGCCATTACTGCGGGAAAACGCCGGAGACGGTAGACGAATACATCCTTTCTCAGGATGAAGCAATCCGTGGCCATCTGGAGCGTGTGCGGAACGTGCTCCGCGCTGCGCTTCCGGATGCGGTCGAGAAGATCTCCTGGTCCATGCCGACCTGGTGGAAAGGCCATAACATCATCCACTTTGCCGCCGCGAAGAAGCACATCGGGCTGTATCCCGGCCCGGAAGCGGTGACGTATTTTGCGGAAAAGCTGCATCAGGCGGGCTGCAAATACAGCAAGGGGTCAATCCAGATCCCGTATTCCGATGATCTTCCGCTGGATCTGATCGCAGAGATCGCGGATTGGTGTCGGAAGACCGGAAACCATGCATGAGGTGACGAACGATGCCCAGACAATCCGTTTTTGATATGAAGGTCTCAAAAGTATATCCGCTGCTTGTGGCTAAGGCGGAGAAGAAAGGCCGCACCAAGGCAGAGGTTGATGAAGTCACCTCGTGGCTGACCGGATATGATATGGAGACGACAGATCTCGATGTGACCTATGCGGAGTTCTTCGACAATGCGCCGGCATACAATCCGCGAGCTGAGCTGATCACAGGGAAGATTTGCGGTATCCAGGTAGAAACCATCGAGGACCCGCTGATGAAGAAGATCCGGCAGCTGGACAAGCTGGTGGACGAACTTGCAAAGGGAAAACCGATGGAGAAGATTCTGCGCTGATAGAGGCTGAAAGAATGCGTAAAACCATCATCATTCTGATCGTCATTGGAGTCTTGCTTGTAATCGTCCTCCATCTCTGCCCTGATTTTGAAGCATGGCTGCATCAAGTGACGGGCTGGTATTAAGCCTTGATTGATCTGCATTCTCAACCATAAGGGCGGGACGTGTAATCCCACCCTTTAGTGCGGGCAAGTATCTGACAAAACAAATCGTTCAGTCAGCTGACTTCCCACCGTCGTTTCAAATGATGGTGCTGTAAACAAGGGTAGGAACTGAACTCCTACCCTTTACTTCGAGCAAGGATACAAGCAACACTTGTGCCCTTGCTTTTTCTGTTCCTTCAAGGGTGAGGATTGAATCCGTGTCCTTGCGTCCCCTATATAGAGAAAGGGCGTGTACAGAACGCACGCCCTTCAGGGAGGTGGTGTTTTGCCACCTCCTTTCCATGAACCCGAATTATTGTCCCTGCCTGACTGCATCCAGATACGCCTTCACATCGCCGTTCAATACCAGCTCCGCATAAGCAGCAGGATCGTTGTATATGAGGTAATCCAGCTCCCGGCGATCGAGCCAGGTCTCCACGAATTCCCGTTCCACGGCGAGGGCATCGATGGCGATCACTGTCCCGTCAGCCTGCTTCAACTCGACGCAGCAGGTATCCATGTTATACTCCCATTTTCCGCACTTTTTCATGTAAGTATCCCCCTCAGATCGCAATCCCGGCTATGTATTTCACCGTCTGCTTATGCCCGTCCAGGATGCGGTTTTCCCGCTGGAAGACCGCCTTTTTCGTGAGTCGTACGGTTAACACGTTCTTGACCATCTGGCCGCCGATGGAACCGGCTTCACGGGAGGTGAGGTTGCCGTTGTCACCGGACTTGAGGGTCACGCCGACTTCGTTCGCGGCTTCCTGCTTGAACTGCTCCATCGCGTCCTTCGCTTCGGGAACGGTGAGCTTGTTGGAATTCTTGTTTGCCATGATTTTGATACGCTCCATTCGTTATGATTCGCGAGACTTCTGTCTCACGCTCATAGTATGATGCCGACACGTAAGGATTATGAATGGGAATTTCTGTTGAGTATTCTGCATTCGGAAAACCGTATCATGCACAAGGCAGAACAGTGTCGCTGGCCAGATGTGCGTTTACAGCTTTCCTGAAATTTCATTGTTACCGCTGCGCGTTCTTTATCCATAGGCTGACGATCCACGCGGCGCACGAAATCAAACTTTTCTGAAAACTCCGTTCGCAAGTCTTTATTTTTTAAACGCCCTATGGTATAATGAGTTTGGCATATGATGAGAGTTTATCCGATAAGGAGTATCGCCATGTTTGATCCGAAGACCGACAAGTTTCCGTACCCACTGGAGACGGACAAGCATTATCTCAAGCTGCATATGGACCGCGGGATCGTCTTCGATACAGCGTATCCCTATATCGACCGGTCCGTCTCGTTCCGCTTCAAACAGGGCGTGATCCGCTTTCTCCTGTATA
>Ga0129306_1003282_pt1 | contig 12393 bp, 11 predicted proteins | sample P827metagenome_FD_94438 | JGI IMG/M metagenome (GOLD analysis project Ga0129306, IMG submission 94438) | Capybara group fecal microbial communities from Wisconsin, USA - P827 metagenome | ecosystem: Host-associated > Mammals > Digestive system > Large intestine > Fecal | place: USA: Wisconsin...
AACTCTATCAAAAGCAACAAAAAATGGCAGAAAACTGCCATTTTTCAAGGAATTTTTTGATGTTTATATAAATAAAATATGGTTACGAGATAGGTTATTTGGCTAGGGTCTGAACAGTAACAAAAAATTTATATATGGTACTTTTTTTCTTTTAATCGTACTAAATATAGTGTATCATGGTAACGAAGGTTAGGTGCACAATGGATAATAATAACAAGTATATTTTTGATATAGAGACAATCAGTAAGAAGGAAAGCGAAGCAAATAAGGAGCTCAGACGTAAGAAACATCGTCAGGGGCGCGTGATTGCGTGGGTCGTGCTGGTGGCAGGGATTCTTTTGCTGGGAACGGCTTTGTTCTTTGGCGGAAGGGCTTTGGTTAAGAGTATTATCGGGCGCGGCGGCAAGACTGTTGCGTCGGTTGACGGGTCTGATGATGGCGGTCCAGGCGAGAACAGCGTAATTGACGAGCTTATCGGCGGGGAGGATGAAGTTGTGGTGACGCCTCCCGAGCCTGTGGAGGTGGGGCCGTCCGAGGAGGAGCTTTTTGAGGAAGCGCTTCGCAATTATATTCATACCATGACGCCTGAGGAGCAGGTTCTGGGGCTGTTTATTGTATCTCCCGAGCAGATTACGGGTGTGTCCGCGGCGATTAAGGCGGGCGACGGCACTAAGAAAGCGCTGGAAGAGTATCCGGTGGGCGGTATCATCTACAGTGATAAGAATATGGTCGATCCGGATCAGTTTAAGACGATGATTGAGGGTACGAAGGGCTATTCCAAGTATCCGTTGTTTATAGCGGTTGACGAGAGTTTGGGCAATTCTGTATTTCCGGCCAAGATGAAGGTTGCGGCTACGCAGTCGGCGTCGGAGATTGCTGGCGGCGGAGATGCTTCCGTGGCGCGTTCCGAGGAGAGCAAGGTTGCGGGATATTTGTCTGAGTTTGGAATCAATTTGAACCTGGGTGTGGATGCTGATGTGTATCCTGCGCCTTCGGGTGCAGATGATGCAGTGCCTGCGGTTTCTTTTGGCACGGATGCGAACGTCGTGGCAGAGATGGTTACGCAGTGTATCGGCGCTTTGAATGAGCAGGGCATTTCTGCGGGCGTTAAGTTCTTCCCCGGTCAGGGTTACGCTTCTGCCGACACTTCCGAGGCTATCGCTCAGAACGAGCGCACTCGCGAAGAGATGGAGGCTTGCGAGCTGCTTCCGTTTATCTCGGCGGCGGATGCCGGCGCTTCGGCATTCGTGGTGAGCCACGAGAGCGTGCCGGGGCTTGCGGGTGAGGCGGTGTATGCTTCCCAGTCCAAGGAAGTGATGACCAATCTTATTCGTGTCGAGCTTGAGATGGACGGCATCATCTTAATCACCGACGACCTTTCCAAGACCGCCGTCTCCGCCTACTACGAGTCCGGCGAGTACTGCGTTGCGGCGCTTAAAGCCGGTGCCGACATGCTCCTTAAGCCCGAAGACTTCAAGGCGGCCTACGCCGAAGTCTTAAACGCCGTCAACACCGGCGTCATCGCCAAGGAACGCGTCGAAGACTCCCTCGTCCGCATCTACAAAGTTAAGTTTAAAGGCATGACCTTCGACGAGCTTAACTCGCTTACAGCTGAGAAGATTGTGCAGCCTTAATCCACTTATCTTGAATACTTCGTATTCCCCCGGGGCGCCCCATCGGCGCCCCGTTTTTACGCCCGGGCGAGCCTCCCGCTTCCGCCCGCCTTCCGAGCCCCAACCCGGCGCCCCTCTACCGGTCCTCGCCCCACTTGCCCCTCACGCAGCGCATTTTGGCGGTATAATCCTATTCCTCTTTACATTTTCTTTTTCCTAATGTACAATACCCCTTGTCTCCGTAATCGGAGAACGTAACGGACTGATAAATCAGGCCGAAAACCGCTGTTATGCATTAGTTACGAGCTTAGAAAATTGCCCTAATGCATAAAAAGCGTAAATCATTCTTGTTATGCATTGTTTCCGTACAATAATCGGAGACTGTAATGCATAAGAATCCCAAAACACTACATTTATTCATCAATGCAGGCATAAGAGTAGGGCACACGGATTGTTTTGAAATCTAATCGCACTCAAAAGACGCATAATAATTGGATATTTGCGCTGTTATGCATTGGTGGCAAAAAACAAGAAAGGAAAAAGATGCATAAAAGTGCGATTGTGCATATGTTATGCATTGAACAGGAAAAATGAGGCAAATCGGAAGGAATATTAACGAGGAATGGGTCAAGGATTTAAGAACAAGCATTGGACAGAGAGCACAGTTGTTGAGAAACGAAATCAAAGTAAGAAATAAGGCATTGGCTAAGGCTCCGGAAGGGTGGTTGAGAGTAAGAAAGTATGGCAAGGGATACCAATATTTCCAGATAACAGAGTCGAAAGATACTTGCGGAACATATATAAAGAGCAATAATCAAAAGCTGGCAGTCGCGCTATCACAGAAGGCTTACGACAAGAAATTTGTGGCCGAGGCTCAGAAGGAGCTGGGGATTCTGGACGAATACCTGCGGAGGACGGAGAGTACGGCAATAGAGAAGATTTATGATGATATGCATCCGGGCAAAAGGCTTCTAATTAATCCGGTTTTCAAAGACCGGGCTACTTTCGTCCGCAACTGGGAGGGGGTGGTGTATCCGCCGGGGTATTTTGCGAAGGGGGATGCGGAGCATTATACGGCTAAGAATGAGCGGGTGCGCTCGAAGACGGAGGTAAATGTTGCGAATATGCTTAACCTTTATGGAATACCTTACAGGTATGAGTTTCCGCTGGTGATGGATAGCATAGAGTTTAGGCCGGACTTTCTGTGCCTGAATGTGCGCACGAGAAAAGAATACGTGTGGGAACACTTCGGAATGATGGAATTGGAGGATTACGCGCGCAAAAACGTCGATAAGATAAGCAGGTACATGCTTAACGGCTATATCCCCGGGGACAATTTCATCATGACTTTCGAGACGACCAAGAAACCGCTAAACAGCGAGGTTATTAAGGCTATGATTGAGAATTATTTGATTTAATGGTAGAATGGGCACATTAAACAGTACATAGGGGTCAAAGAATGAGAGAAGAAATAATCAAGAAAGCTGCGGACTTCCTGCAGACAGAACTTAGGAAGACTGTGGGCTTTATGGACAGAACAGAGAGAATGGTTGAATACCGCATTGAGCATTCGTTCCGAGTGGCGAGGATTGCTAGAGAAATAGCTAAGGGCGAGGGCTTTGATGAAGAAAGAATGTACGTGGCGGCGCTGCTTCACGACATCGGGTATACAGTGCAGTATGAGTCAGCGGAGGATGCGTCTAGACACGGAAGAGTAGGTGCTGAGATTGCAAGACCATTTTTCAAAGAGTTAGGCTACACCGACGCAGAGGTTGAGGAAATGTGCTACGGAATAGCCATTCATGTGGACGACACTTCGGACTTTAGCGGCGAAAGAACGCCTTTCGCACTCACAGTGGGAGACGCCGACAACATCGACCGTTTCGATGCATACCGCATCTACGAGGGACTGGAGTTTATGAAATTCAGCGAAATGCCTTTAGCTGAGCAGATTGCCTTCACAGACAAAAGAATCAGCAAGTTGAAACAGTTCCGAGAATATCCTTACGGCACGAAAACCGCCGATAATATGTGGCACGAGAAGGTTGATTTTCAGTTAGAATACTTCAACCGCTTAAAGAATCAGCTGGAGAGCAGCAGCATCGCAAGTGTTTAGTTGCGACAGCCGCCGCTGGGCCGCCCAATCCCAAAGATAAATAAAAACCGCTATCTGCTCACGCAGACAGCGGTTTTCTTATATCACAAATTACTTACTTCTTCTTAACAGGTATCCACAACTCGCAGAACACTCCGGGCTTGCCGGCATCGAAATACACTTCATAGTCCGTTTCTTCCGAGGATTCGTAACCCATCTGGGGCAGAAATTCCTTATAGAAGCGCTCCCAGGTCTCACTGATGCAATCGCCGTCATCACCGATGCATTCAAAGACTACGTAGGTACCGGGATTAACGTCCCAGATGCGATAGCCCTTACTCTCAAGCGCCGCCATATCGAAATCCTTGGTATCTTTGTCAACAATTACGCCGATTCCGTAATCAAATGTTTCGGAACCTTCTCTGGTAGGCGTGCACAAGCCATAAAGGTCGCATTTGCCCGCGGGGCGCAGCGCTTTAATCGGCTCGAGCAGGTTAGCCGCATTAACCTCTCCCCGGAAATCAGGGATCTCGTGATTGTCCTCGTCATTGATAATTTCGTTCTTAAACGGTCTTGCAATTGCAATAAATTTCTTAGCTTCTGTCTGTACGATTCTGTAATCCATACTTAAACCTCCTTCAACGGTTAACTTAATGACAAGAGGATTAAATAAGCGGAGCTTGGCGGATTCAGCCCTGGCCAAAGAAGGTGCAACCCCATGAAATCGGGTAAATGCCTTGGTAAAGCTCTCGGGCGTGTCGTAGCCGTACTTCATTGCAATATCCGTGATGCGCGCGTCCGTCTCAACAATTTCGCGACCGGCCAAAGAAAGCCTTCTGTTACGAATATACGCTCCGACGGTCATTCCCGTAAGAAAGCTGAAAGCCCTATGAAATTCGTAGCTTGAAGTGTGCACATGCTTCGCCGCGTCTTCATAGTTGATTTCCTCGAGTAAATGAGCCTCGATGTATGAAATTGATTCCTGCAATGATTCTGTCCACTCCATATTTGTTCCTCCTGATGAAGCTATTGTAGGAAACTTCGAGTCGTCCCACATTTCCGCCGTTGCGCAGTTTTGTCAGGTTAAAAGAACCGCGTCAATACAAGTATGCATCGCGACAGAGGCATCGGCAATACTGATTTTACGCTTTCTTTTACTAAAAAATATGACAATAAATAAATAGTACATGGCAATATCTGATAAGTCCACGCCCTTGGCAAAAGAATATGATTAATACAAACGATAAAACGTTTTAGTGAGTCATGGGGGTGACTTGAAACACAAGAGAGTGCGGTAGGCAGTACCGCGCGTTACATATATCAGTAAAGAGGAGGTTACAATCATGCTGCCGATGCTTAGAAAAGTTACAACTAAAAACGGCGTAGTAAAGGGTCTTCCCGGAGGAAATGCACGTATTACCGTGTTTAAGGGAATTCCTTTTGCAGCTCCCCCGGTGGGAGAGAACAGATGGAGAGCACCTCAGCCCGTTCAGAATTGGGACGGAGAGCTTGAGTGCTACAAATTTAAGAACATTTCCGTACAGGACACACCCGGCGTGGGCGAGGCCCTTTACGACAAGGAATGGCATGTTGACAATCAGATTCCCATGGGCGAGGATTGCTTATATTTAAATATCTGGTCGCCAGCTCATTCTGAGAACGACAAGCTTCCCGTACTCGTATGGTACTTCGGAGGCGGTTTCCAGTGGGGATATCCCTGCGAGATGGAATTTGACGGTGAGAACCTTGCCAAGAAAGGTATCATCGTAGTTACCGTTAACTATCGTCTCGGTGCTATCGGTTTCCTTGCTCATCCCGAGATAACAGCAGAAAGCCCCGAGGCTCCCACGAACTTTGGTAACCTCGACCAGCAGGCAGGCCTTAAGTGGGTATACGAGAACATCGCCGCATTCGGCGGAGATCCCGAGAATATTTCCATCGCAGGCCAGTCCGCAGGCGGCGGAAGCACATTACTCCAGATTACCTGTGAGCAGAACTATAAGATGATCAAGAGCGCTCTCATCATGAGCGGTATCATCAGAAATCCCTACGGCGAGGACGCTTTCATCGTTCCTCACGACATCAGCGAGGCTGAGGAACTCGGTAAGAAGTTCTTTGACTTCATAGGCGTTAAGACCCTTGAAGAAGCAAGAAAGGTTGACGCCATTACCATCCGCGACAAGTATGCCGCATTCAGAGAAAAATACGGCATGTTTGCTCCCTGCATTGACCACAAGTTCTGTGTAGACGAGCCTTACAAGCGCTTGCTTAACGGCCAGTGGGCTAAGTGCCCCGTTTTAAGCGGTAACACGGGTGACGAGTTTAAGTCATTCATTCCCGCTTCCGACACCGCAGAGTTAGAAAGAAAGGCCAAAGAAATCTTCGGCGACAAGGCAGACAAGTTCTTATCGTTCAAAGAAGTTCCCGTCAAAGGTCCCATGGGCTACGCTACGGTCAGCGGCATCGAAGCATCCGTTAAGGGCGCTGCAGAGTCCAACATCAAGAACGGAACCGGCGATTTATTCTACTACTACAGATTCAATCCCGACATTCCCGGCGACAACGCAGGCACCTTCCACTCTGTCGATCTTTGGTTCTTCTTTAACAATCTCGACAAGTGCTGGAGACCTTTCGTAGGCAGACACTACGATCTTGCCCGCAAGATGAGCGGTTACTGGGTTAACTTCATCAAGACCGGCAACCCCAACGGTGTCGACGTAGATGGCACCAAGCTTCCCGAGTGGAAGCCTTACGGCACCGACCGCAACGAGCTTGAGTTCACTTCCAACGGTCCGGAGCCTAAGAAAGACACATCCGAATTTGTAGACTTTATCAAGAACGTTATCGTTGATAAAGCAAAATAATATATTTAAATCTCCCATATGAATGAAGGGCTGCATGGATTCGTCCATGCGGCCCTTTTACCATTCAGGCGCTTTAACATGGAAAAAAGAAAGTCCTTGGCCTAGGCCTGGTTCACGCAAAAGAAAGTTTTACTAGCATTTTGTTTATCCGAGCTATAAAGACGAGGCCGCTCGGAACGCTACCGCTTAAACTTCATGCGCGGAGACTATGGTTTTTTATTTGCTTCCACAGGCCATACGTCCAAGGACTTTCTTTTTTCCATGTTTGGGCGCCTGAAATTTGTTGTTGACAAAGTAGCCGGTTCGATATAATATAAACATGTTTATATAAAACGGTTTACATTAAAACGAAGTTACGGAGGTTAACAAATGATACTGGTAGTTAATACAACGGCAGACACTTCGGTATCCGAAGAGGTAAAGAAGCTTGCTGCAGAAGAGAATAAGGACATCAAGCTCATCGAGGCCGGTAACAAGAAGATAGGAAACTGCATAGGTTGTAATTATTGCTGGCTGAAGACGCCGGGAGAGTGTGCGGTTAAGGATGATTATGAGGAGATTTTAAAGGAGATTATTCATGCCAAAGAGCTTTGGGTGATTTCCGATACTGCACTTGGATTTATTAATCATAAGGGAAAGAATTTCTTTGACCGAATCTTACCGATTGCGACGATGTATCTTAAGTTCAAGGGTAAGGAGATGCGTCATGTTGCAAGATACAAGAGCTCGCCGGATGTAGGCATTATCTACCGCGGAGAGGCCGATAAAGCATATTTGAACAGATGGACGGAGAGATGCGCCATCAATTTTGAAAGCAAGTCACTTGGTGCGTACAGCACCGAGAACATTAAGGAGGCAGTAGCATGCATGTAGTAATCATAAACGGAAGTCCCCGCGTTAAGGAGTTTAGCAATACAGACAAGATCTTAGCCAAGTTCACCGAAGGACTTACGGAGAACGGCACGACATTCGAGCAGTACGAGGTTTCCGACAGAAAGCAGTGGGATGCGATTCGTACTGCATACAACACTAATAAGAACATACTCATGGCCATTCCGCTTTACGTTGAGAACATTCCGGGACTGCTTCTTGAGTTTCTCGAGACACTTACTCCCAAGAATGATGGCACGCAGCTTTCTTTTATCTTACAGGGCGGATTCGCGGAAGGATCGCAGCTTAGATGCGGCGAAGCGTACCTTGAAATCCTGGCAAAAGAACTCGGATGCGAATACGGCGGAACTCTTGCCAAAGGGGACAATTTTAGTATAAGATTTTTTGGAGAGCAGACCCGCGAGAGGGTTACTTCTCCCTACAAGGAAATGGGCAGAGAATTCGCGGCTCAGGGCAATTTCAAGTCTGAAGCCTGCAGGAAATTCACAGGCCCCGAGACATTCCCGCTTAAGATTCGCATATTGGTAGGTGCTATGTTTGCTACCGTTGCGCGTAAGAGCTTTAAGAAGATTGCGGCAGGACTCGGATGCACCAAGTCTCTTAAGTACAGACCCTACAAATAACCAAGCAACAAAGGACATCACATGGGACGCAAAACGCAGATTTCAAAAGAAATGATACTGGAAGCGGCATACGAACTTTTAGAAGAGGGTGGCATCGGCGCGGTGGCGATTAAGGCAATCGCCGCAAGATTAAATTGCTCCACACAGCCGGTTTCCTGGCATTTCGGAAGCATGCCGGAACTTAAGAAAGAACTGTTCCGATATTCGCAGATACAACTTTACGGAGGCCTTCAGGCCAAGATGCAGGGCAAGGAAGCGGTGGAAGCTTTCTTTGTCTCAGGTCTGCACTACATTTCCAATGCCTGCGACCACCCGAACGTATTTAAGTTTATTTGCGTGGACGATCCGATGGAGACCATCGGCGAGAGAATCGGCGGAGATTCCACCATTTTCAGTAAGCAGTTCGATGCCGAAGCGGTAGAAATGCTGGCGGCTCAGTACAACGCCTCGCCGGAAGCGATAGGCGAAATCGTAAGGGATACCGTAATCTACACTCACGGCCTCGCACTGATGATGGGCTATGACAGCTACAGGCTCCCCAAAAAGGAAGCCTGCAAAATGATGTATAATATGGGCACTAAATTGCTTAAAGGAATCGGCTACGAACCCACATATGACTTCGAGACCATAGCCGAGAAATATTTGTAGGCTACACCACCGGCCGCTGCTTCGTATAAGCGGCGCGATATTCGGAAGGCGTAACACCCTTAATCAGCTTAAACATACGAATGAACGACGAAAGTGATGTAAAGCCCGACTTAAAGGCAATATCCGTGATATTGTAATCCGTCGACGAGAGATATTTCTCCGCTGTAAATATGCGGCACTGGCTTAAATACTGATAGTACGAACGATTGGCGAACTGCTTGAAGAGCCTCGTGAAATGGTACTTGGAGAAGCCTGCCATATTGGCGGTTTCTTCAAGCGTTAAGTCCTCCGAGCAGTGCGTGTTAATATAGTCGCAGATACGCAGGAACTTCTCGGTATACTCGCGGTTCTTGGCGCTGCTTGCGGAATCGGTATGCGTCTGATAAGCCTCGCTTCTTCCTATAATAGACAGAATGTTCAGTAATTTCCCGTACACCGCCGCCTCGAAGAAAGGAATATCGCTTTGGTATTCTTTTTTTATTTCAAGGAGTGCCTGTCTGATTTCTTTGTAAATACCGCGACAGCTCGACGCTGTGAGCAGATACATCGGCGAAAGAAAGGTTATAATACTGTCCGTATTCTGCACTCCGCGGACATTGGACATATCAATCTGCAAGATGATACGCGAACCGCTTCCGCCCACCGGTGCAAGCGAGTGCAGTGTTCCCGGTGCAATAAAAAGAATGTCCCCGGGATTTAAAGTAACTTCTTCATTAACGCACTTGGCGTAGTAGCGCCCCTTCTCGGGCATAATGATTTCAAGCGGAGTGTGCCAGTGAGCGGGATATGAGACCTGCGAAGTGTTCACATAGAACCTGATTCCCGATTCTTTTTTGAAGTTGACGGTTTCGTATACACCTTTAAGATTCTCAATCATATACATTCCCCATTATTAACCGTTTCCACTATCATTGTAGGTTTCTTTAAATTGTAACTACAATTCAAAACTTGCTACTTTTCATGGCTTATCTTGCGGAAAAATAAAAATATCAACTCTTATATTACAATTAGTACTATTTAATGTATAATAGTATATGATATAATAATCACATAAAGCGAAAGACATTCGCTTAACCCACTAAAGACAACACTTTATATAAACTTAGCTAAAGAAAGGATTATTGTTATGGAAAAAAGAGTTTACAAATCAGTTAAAGACAGAAAAGTTTTCGGAGTATGCGGAGGCCTCGGTGAGTACTTCAACATCGACCCCATGATCTTCAGACTCGGATTCGTAGTATTGGTACTTGCTTTTGGTACCGGCGTTCTTGCTTACATCGTATGCGGCCTCGTTATGAGCGACGACCCCAATCCTTATACAGACAAGCGAGATTATAACAACAACGGTGATTACGTAAGAAACGACGAATATCGTAACGACAATTACAATTCATAACCGATTGAATCTAACCCTACTTAAGAAAGCACGGAGGCCCCCACCTCCGTGCTTTTCTTTTTAGGTTTATTTAGGATTCTTTTAAGATTAAAAGATTCGTTTGTTCTTTTAATAAAATCTGTTAAAATGTGTTTTAAAGAGGAGTTCCAAAAGGAGTAATAATACCATGAAAAAATTGCAAAAATTCCTGGCAGTGTCTATGGCTGCCATATTGACTTTCGGACTGTGTGCATGCGAGAAGCCGGCAGAATCGGCAGGCTCGGCATCGACTTCCGAGGAAACTTCGGCAAGTGCATCGACGGAGGCGAGTGTTGAGACGCCTGCGCCCGAGACGGAAGCAGAGGTTGAATATTTACCCACACTTTTAAAGAGATCATATTATTACCCGGATGCAAGCAATAAGTTCTTTATTGTGAAGGGTACCGAGGTGCTCGGCGAGTATGACGTTCCTGAGATTATGATGTACAATTCCTGGTTTTTAAACGGTGACTACATCTTTTTCCAGGATTCTTACGACGGTGAGCTTGCCGACGGGGATCTTAATTCTTGTGTTTACAAGGCATACAACTACAAGACCGGCGAGACCAAAGACCTTGTGACGGTTCAGTGGGGCGGCTTTATAGATTTCTATGACGGTAAGATTATTCTTACGGCCGCTAACTGGTATGCGGGACAGTACAGGGAGTATTGGTTCAATCCCGAGACACTTGAGGAGATTGAATATACTGACACTTTCTGGGATAATCTTCCTTATGATGCAATTATCGAAAGAATACCGATGGATAACACGTACTTTAACGCTAAGTGCGCGGAAAGAATGGTTGATGAGACCGGTTATATAAAGGTTAAGGTTGAGGGCGAGTATTACAATTACGACGGTAAGACCTTGAACCGTTTTACCGAATTCCCCGCTGAAGACAGCGAGAATCAGGACATCCTTAACTATGATGAAGAGCACATTCTTTATACATGCTATGAGGGCGGCAATTATGATGACCGCCGTCTTGTATGCATTAATTTGAACACCAATGACAGACAGGTAGTGTCTGAGACATACAATACATGTCTTGGTACGCAGGGCTCCGTAACGTACTTCACCGAGGAAGGCGAAGGCTTGTATGGCGGGGAGAGTACGACGATTTATTCATATGACATTGACAAGTCTTTGAAACAGAAAGTTGTCACCCTGACTAAGAAACCCGGCGACGGTAATACTTACTATGCAAGTTCGGTTACTGTGCTTAACGGCGACACTTTATATACCTACTCGGCTCTCGATACCGACCTGGAATGGTCTTTGATTAAGGACGGAAAGCTTGTTCCTCTCGGAATTGACAAGCAGGAATTCGGCTGGGCTAAGTACGGTCATATTGATGCCGTAAGCTATACACAATTGTGCGAGTTCTGCGGTAATCCCATCTATCAGTGTTATGCGGAGTATCCTGTACTTGACGCTTCGGTAGGTCCTAAAGCAGCCGAACTTAATAAACTTTTTGAAGAAAGAGCCAAGACATATGCCGAAGAAGAGCACGAAGCCGACGGCTACAAATCTACAAGTGCAGAAGACTGTGAAGATATGGGGCATGGTCAGTACTACGGCAAGGTAACCTTTGACAGAACAATCAGAGAGCTTAAGACTCTCGGCAACTACCTTGTGGTAAATTCCGACGGTTACTGGTACGGCGGCGGAGCACACGGAATGCCTTACATGGACAGCAACCTTTATGACCTTACTACCGGTGTGCAAGTGACCATCAAGGACATCTTCCCCGGCACAGAGGAAGACTTAAAGCGCATCGTTGCAGAGAAGACCAAAGAAGACTTCTTATCCTACAGCGAAGACGAAAGACCTTACGCATGGGACGAGGATGGGGATGCCGTATATCAGCATGCTTACGAGTATATTTCTTTTGACAACTTCCCTGTAACTTACGATGAGGGCAAGTTGTGGATTGAGTATCCGCCTTATGAGATGTCATCTTATGCGGCTGGATTCATAGAAGTGCCCATCAGTTACGAAGAATTGGGCATAACAGCTTTAAAATAATATCATCGGGTGGTGATGAGCCACCCGATTTTTGGGTGCTACGAGGAAATCATGGCAGACGACGCATTACTTAAGAACAGATTAAAAGAACTTGCGGAGCGCAGCTACAGCACAAGCAGGTACACATATACAAACTTCTTAACCGAAGCTGAGCTCTCCGAGTTCATGGAGATTAAGAGGGAGCTTGATTACGCTTCACCTGTGGCTCTCGGCGGT
>Ga0129306_1003283_pt1 | contig 12382 bp, 8 predicted proteins | sample P827metagenome_FD_94438 | JGI IMG/M metagenome (GOLD analysis project Ga0129306, IMG submission 94438) | Capybara group fecal microbial communities from Wisconsin, USA - P827 metagenome | ecosystem: Host-associated > Mammals > Digestive system > Large intestine > Fecal | place: USA: Wisconsin...
GAAAGCTTCGCAAGCGGACAGAAAGCACTGTCCAAGGCCTACGAGATAGACGCGACAAGCCATGCGACCATGATTAATCTTGGGTTCCAAAGAACTTTCGGACCCGAGCTCATCGAGAACGAAGATACAAATATCAAACGAGTAGTAAGTAGGTACTCCCGTATTTACACGGGAGTTTTTTAATTGCCCAAATTGGCAATGGAAAGGATAAACGGAATGCCGAAAGCGCATAGCACTATTAATACCGTTTTAAAATTCGGAGCAACTTCCACCAACCTTACGCAGCTGTGCAAGATCAAGTCCTATCCGGACCTTGGCGGCGCACCGGACACCATTGAGACCACGGACCTGGAAGATACCACCCAGACCTTCGTAGCGGGCGTCCAGTCCCTCGATACGATGGAGTTCACTGCGAACTACACTTCCGAGGCTTATGACGCTGCAAAGGCAAATGAGCGCACTGCCGGCTACTTCGAGCTTGATTTCGGCGCAAACGGCGCAGACGGAACCTTCACCTGGCAGGGTGAGTACGTTGTTTATGCGACCGGCGGCGAGGTTAACGGTGTCAGAGAAATGGTTATCGTCGTTACTCCGTCCACTGTTATCACCAAGAGCGCGTAATTTAGTCTTAAACGGGAGGTAAAAGACTTATGGCAAAAAAGCGTGTCATTATTAACAACAAGGCATATAAAATGCCTGAGTTCAACTTCGGGGACATCCGTAAGCTTGAAAAAGCCGGGTGTCCCATTTTAAATCTCGCAAAGCTGAAGGAAAACGTCTTCTCGGCACTTACCGGTTTTGTTGCGGTGACTGCCGGCGTTGAGGAGGACGAGGCTGACAGACTTCTCGATCAGCACATCATGGGCGGCGGCGATATCGACACGCTGCTCCCGGACTTCCTTGAGGCTTTGCAGAGCTCGCCTTTTTTCAAGAAGATGCTGGAGAACTCCCAGAAGAGGACGGCTCCGGCACAGGCGGAGAAGACGGACGAGTAAAGTACTCGACATATACGGAGTATATCGAAGAGGGACTTCTTCCACGCGCGTTACAGTGGGGCGTCCCTTTTGATGTGTTCTGGACCCTTAATCCGAAAACAATCAAGCCGTTCAGACTCTCCTACGAGCATGTCATAAGAGACCGTGCGAAGGAGATGGATTATCAGTGTTGGCTCACTGGCAGATATGTTGCAGAAGCAATTTCGAGTTGCTTTTCAAAGAAGCACAAATATCCGTCAGAGCCGTACACGACCGAACATGAAGAGGTCAAACCTCTATCCGATGCAGAACGGTTTGAAGCATATGCAATTTCATACAATCATATGCGTGTTAAATCGGACAAGCCGTCTTAAGGTTTCTGACGGCAGTTTGGAGGTTAAATGGCTACAGTAGACGAACTCCAAATAAAAATAACCTCGGATGCCGCAAGCGCAATACAAGCCCTTGACAACCTTGAGAAAAAGCTGTCCGGTCTCTCTGGTGCGTTGAACATTTCAAACACCGGGAACCTTGATGCGCTCGCCCAGGGGATATCAAACCTCGCGAATGCAGCCAGTTCCTTTAAGGCTTCAGGTGTCAACAAAACCACGTTCAACAGCATCGCGTCCGGCATGAACGCTGTTGCAACCGTTGATGCATCTAAGGTCACGGGAGTAGCAAGCGCCCTTAACAATCTCGCAAGCACAGTTGGTTCGATCAGCGGCGGGATAGATGTTACCGGCATTAGATCCGTCGCAAGTTCCATCAGCTCATTCGGACGGTCAAGCGTTTCTGCGGCAATGCAGAACATGGGGTCGATAGTATCGCAGTTAAGGACGTTTGCCACTGCAATTAACGGATTTTCGGTCGATGCAAACACCGTCAATTCGATTGCGATGATTGGCTCAGTGATGTCTTCCCTTGGTCGTGTTAACGTAGGGAACGCCACAACCAATCTCCCGGCGCTTGCCACCGGACTTCAGCAATTATCGTCGGCGATTAACGGCCTCACCATTGATCAGGGCGTAGTTGCCAATCTTCAGCAATTAACAACCGCACTAGCCTCGCTTGGATCTGCGGCGGCGGGACGCGCTGCGGGTGGCAATCTTTCCGCTCTGACGACTCAGCTTGAGTACATGTTGCAAGTGTTGTCCAGAGCGCCAAGTGTCAATCAGAATGTCATTGACATGGCAAATGCGTTGGCGAATCTCGCTGCTCAAGGCGGTAGGGCGGGCGTCGCCGCGAACTCACTTGCCCCAAGGATAAATACCCTTGGTTCGAGCATGAGAAGCGCACGTCCCCACGCAATATCTCTTGCGGCTGCAATCGGAAAGGTCTATGCGACATACTGGTTACTGTTCAGAGCCGTAAAGACTATCGGCAAAGCGGTAGACATATCCTCGCAACTGACCGAGATTCAGAATGTTGTCGATCACACGTTCGGCAATATGCAGTATAAGCTCAACGACTTCACAAAGACATCAATTCAGTCGTTTGGTTTGTCAGAGCTTTCTGCGAAGAAGTTCGCATCGAGATACCAAGCCATGGGAATGGCAATGGGCATCACCGGGCGGCAAGTGGCACAGGCATCTGACAATCTGTACAAAATGGGAGCGACGCTCAACACAACGGGCAACTCCATGGCAGATATGTCGCTCAACCTTACGAAACTTACCGGCGACCTTGCGTCGTTCTACGATGAGTCTCAGAGCGATGTTGCAGAAAAGTTAAACTCGATCTTCACTGGTCAGAGCCGTCCGCTCCGTGCTTACGGTATAGACCTTACTCAGGCAACGGTCCAGGAATGGGCGCTCAATCACGGTCTTGAAGCGAACATGAAGACCATGACGCAAGCGGAGAAAACAATGCTCCGTTATCAATACGTCATGGCTCAGACGCAGAACATTGCCGGTGACTTCCAACGCACGAGTGATACTTTTGCAAACCAGATACGTCAGCTGAAGCAGAACTTTGAGGCCCTCGGCGCTACCGTTGGCGGTGCGATTGTAAATGCCATCAAGCCTGTCATCAAGGCTATCAATGCCGGCATCCAAGCGGTCACCAGTTTCGCGAAGGTCATATCCGATGCCCTTGGATTTATCTTCGGCTGGAGATACGAAGAGGGTGGCGGCGGTCTTGGCGATCTTGATGATGTCATGGGTGGTGCAGCTGATGCGGCTAATGACATGGCGGGTGGCACAGGAGATGCTGCCGACAACGCTAAAAAGTTAAAATCCTACCTTCTTGGTATTGACGAACTGAACGTCCTTGAACCTGACACTGATTCCGCTTCCGGCGGTGGAGGCGGTGGAGGTGGTGGAGGCGGTGGCGGTGCTCCCGGATCAAACGCGAGTGGTGGTTCGTGGGTCGAGGCTGACTCCGCACTTAAAGATTACATCTCAGACATCGGTTCCCTGTATGAACTTGGAGAGTACATTGGTGACGTCCTCAGTGATGCAATGGAAAGCATTGACTGGGACTATGTTTATTCAGCCGCTGACAATTTTGGCACTGGGCTTGCAGAATTTCTTAACGGTCTGATTTCCCCTCGCTTATTTGGCGATGTCGGAATGACGGTTGCAGGGGCATTAAACACGGTCCTTCATGCGCTCGATTCTTTCGGCGAAACATTCGACTGGACGAATCTTGGAAACTCCATATCGAAAGGTCTGGAGGAGTTTTTTGGAACCTTTGACTGGGGACTGTTGGCAAATACAATAGATGCATGGGTCCAGGGACTTTATACAGCCGTTAAAACAGCTGTTAACAATCCAAACACATGGAAGAATCTATTAGACGGTGTTGGAGAGTTTATAAAAGAACTGGATGTAGATACCGTAGAAATCATTATCGGCGCCGTGGTCATAAAGAAGATCGCCGGGTTCGTTCTTGGCGGTGGAGCGTTAAAATTGCTTGCCTCCAGCCTTGCGAGCAAACTCGCTGCGGGACTCGGCGTTGAACTGTCTGGCAATATGACAATCGGCGGGGTCATTGGGCAATGGATTTCTCAAAGCCTTTCTGCCGGTACGTTCCTTCCGAATTTCTCGGAACTCGTTGCGGGCGGCTTGCAAATTAACCCGGCAGCGTTTTCGATTGTCGGAAGTAATATCCTTGAGGCAATTTGGTCATGGGTTGATCAACTGATTCCTGAAGGTGTTACACGGTTTATTGGAAACCTTGGCGCGGGAATTGCTCTTGGTGGCACAATCGGCGCGTTTGCGGGTCCGGCTGGTATAGTTGTCGGCGCAATCATCGGCGCTTTAATTGGAGCAGCAGAGTCGGCAGTTCAAGCGTTCGGAACCACATTTACGGAGACGCTGTTCAATTTCGACATGACCGAGGGTTTCATTAAACGGTTTGCCGAAATGCCGGAAAAGGTTAAAGAGGCTGTCGCAAATCATGACTGGCCCGGTGTCGGTCTTGCGATTATAACCGGAACTATTAACGGTCTTGCCGTTCCTTTTGGTTTTATCCTGGAGCCGATTACGAATTTCTTTGCTATGGTACTTGAAGGTTTCGCCACAGTATTTGGAATTCACAGTCCTGCGAAGGAGATGGAGCCGACAGGTCAAGATATCCTCAGAGGTGTTCTTAGCGGCATTGCGCTGGCATTTACCGAAATTCCAACGACAATCGGCGACGCGGCCTCTGAATTTATCCGTTCAATCCCAGATAAGTTCCACGAGGTTATCGAGACTGCCAAGACCACCGGCGGCGAGATTATCAAGGGATTCGTTGATGGAATCTCTGCAAACTTCAATCTTTCCGAAACACCCATTGGTCAATGGGTAACATCCGTTATCAACTGGTTCACTGGTAACGGTTCGCAAGGGAAGATCAACAATTCCACCTTCTCTAGTTACGGCGCGGAGGCTACGACCGGGTTCTCCTCTGGCATCAGTTCGAACTACAATCAGACCGAAAACCCCATCTCCACATGGGTCAAGGGTGTTGTTGGATGGTTCACCGGAAACGGATCCGCTGATGACACGATGAACAAGTCGGCATTCGACAAGTATGCTCACAATGTCGTAGAAGGATTTGCGACCGGAACTACGAACTACTACAACGAGACTCAGTCACCGACAGAGACGTGGGTGAAGGACCTCTTAGCGTGGTTCACTGGTCCGGGCGGTGAGGATGATGGATTCATCAACAAGACCACGTGGACCAAGTTTGCTGAGAATGTCGTGACCGGATTCAAGGAAACGATATCCAGTAAATACGCCGAGACTCAATCCCCGATTGAGGAATGGGCGAAGAGTGTTGTCAGATGGTTCAACTTCGGCGAAGAGAACCCGTCACCAAACAGCGGCATGGGGCAGCGGTTCTTTGAAATCGGCGACAATGCAATCAGAGGTCTTATCGAGGGCTTAAGAAACAGACTTGCCGAACTCCGCGAGGTCTGCGAACAGATTGCCGACGCGATGGAAGATGCGATGGAAGAGGCTACCGAAGAGCACTCTCCGTCAAAATCGTGGGCGAGAATCGGTTCTTACCTTGTTGAGGGACTCGCTGTCGGAATGGAAGACAGCCTTTCCCTTGCGAAGAACTCTACGCTCCAAGTAGCAAGCGTCGTTGATGCAACTCTGAAGCCGCGAATGGAAGCGTATCAGAATCCGACATTCAATATTCCGGTCAATGCAAAAGCCAATATTGATTCGGCGACCATTACCAGTGGGATGACCCAAGCGATGGCACTTGCGCTTTCCGCAAACAGTGACGAGGCTCTCATGAGAGAGCAAAACGAGCTGCTGACTCGGATTGCAGATAAAGATACTAACGTATACATGAACTCCAAGAAAGTTGGACAGGGCATCAGACGTTCTGAGAACCGGTCCGGGTATAACTTCCGTGGACGGATTGCGACAACGTAACGATGGCGGCACGGCTCATGTCAAAGTGGGCTGTGCCTTTTATTTTGCAAGGAGGTCATAAAAGTGGCAGATGACAAGGCAGTTTTTTTCGTCAACGGTCACGCGTTTCCCCCGCCCAAAAGGGGTATGACCTATATCGTCTCGACCAACGTGGATTCCGGTCGTAACGCTAACGGAGAGGTCATCGGGCAGAAGGTCGGAAGAGATATTTACAAACTCGATCAGCTGGAATGGCCGTGGCTTACGAGGGAACAGTGGTCTGAGATGCTTCAATGTTTCAGCGAATTCTTTGTGACATGCCGCTTCTGGGATGTCGTTCGCAATGAGTGGATCACGCTGAAATGCTATCCGGGCGACCGTTCAGCGCAGCCGTATTGGCTTGACCCGAATGATGATTCGCCGACTCATTTCACATCGTGCAAAGTTAACATTATTGACTGCGGCATCGTGGAGTAAGGAGGGCTTGAGATGATAAAAGCACCCCTTGCTTACAAACAGCAGATGGAGCAGCATCTCCGTAATCATTCATACTGTTTGGTCACGATAGGTGCTATCAATCAGCTTGCACAGGCGAATGCGCAGATCACTTCCGGAACGGCATATATCAGCAACAACACGATGTTGTTCGACGACTATTCGCCGTCCATCCGCTACGTTACATTGGAGCAAGACTGGTTCAAGTGCGATGGGAGTATGTACTTCCCGCCGAGAACCGCAACGTACTTATACAATCAAGGCGCGGTCAGTGATGGCATCCTTGATTCCCTTACAATTAGATTCGACACATCATACGACATCAAGGGACTGACGATTCAGTTCGCGCCCGGAGCATACCCCACAGCCCTTACCGTAACAAACGGCACAGTAAGTTATTCCTACACCAACGACAATCCATACTGGATTACAACGGACATCTTCGATGGGACATCCTATCTGACTATTACGGCTACTGCGATGAGCAATGGGTCGGGTAGATTGAGAATAGACAAGATGTTCATGGGTGTCGGCATCTCGTGGGATAACAGGAGTCTTGTTAATGTCGAGAAAACCGAAACGGTATCTCCGATAACGGACTCCCTGCCCACGCTTGACTTGTCAATCACGGTCGATAATTATGATGGCTCGTGGGATGTCAACAATCCAAGGTCGAGCATCAACTACCTTGAATCCGGACAGGAAATCAAGGTTTCCTACGGATACGAGTTGAATGACGGCTCCATTTACTGGATGGACGGCGCAACGGCGAAGCTGAAAACCTGGCAAGCAGATGACCGTCAGATGTCCATGACGGCGACTGACCAACTCGCGGACCTCACGGACACATACTACAGAGGCGTTTACGGAAACACGACGCTTTATGACCTTGCTATCGATGTCCTTACGGATGCCGGGGTAGATCCGAGAGAGTATTACGTTGACCCGTACTTGCAGCAGATGGATGTCATTAATCCGATGCCGCCCGTGACACACGCAGAGGCCTTGCAGATTATTGCCAATGCCGGCAGATGCAAACTGTACTGCGACAGGGATGACAAGATAACTCTCAAGTCGGCGATAGAGCTTCAGCTTAATCCGTCAAGGATGACGATAGCTTCAGACGATGCGACTGAGTTTTCCGACCTGAAAGCCGTTATCGATGGTAGGTCCAAAATCAACTACGCGATGTTGACCAAGGACTACTGGAAAACGGATTCATCCATGTTCTTCATCCCACGCGGACGAAACTACCTTGTTACTGGTTTCGTATCAACGCAGATGGCGATGGGCCATGCGATTTATCCCGCAACGGATTTATACCCGGAATCCACATTGTATCCAACGGCTGAAGACACTGGTGGTTTCGGTACGTTCGATGTAAACCCAAAAGTCACCATCTATCTCGAAGCCGCCTCTGATTTCTATAGCATGACCATTATGTTCCGTGAAAAGGCACCTGGGGAGATGATACTCCACAGTTATCTTCAAGACGTTCTCCAAGAGTCCTATACAATGACCGACCTCAAACTCGAAAATGTTATCGACCACGAGTTTCCACGAATGGATAAGTTGGTCATCGAGTTCACAAAAGCGCCGGTCTACAACAGGATCTATCTCGACAGCATCATCTTCGGCGACCAGACAGACTTTGCTTTCTCTCGGACAAACATGTCTGAACCTCCGCTTGGAACGAAGGACGAGAAGGTCAAGGATCTGAATGTCATAAAGACGAGCTATTCTCACGGCACAGAGCTTCAGAACGTCATGACTGCCACGGCAGACCTTACGGGAATCGATTCGTACACGTTCTATTTCTCAAGCCCGACGCACGATGCGACGGTTTTGATAGACGGTTCATCCGTAATGACAATCACGGACAGTTCCACATATTATATAACAGTTAACACGGCATCCTATTCCGGGGAACATGAGATGACCGTAAACGGTTATACGTGGAACGTGAGCGAGACCGTCTATACGAAGGAAGTCAATACGACGGGAGTTACGGAAGAGTGGTCCAACCCGCTCGTTTCCAATGACACGCTTGCTTCTCTCCAAGCTGAATGGATCGCGGATTATCTCGCGAACAACATTCAGTACGACCTCACTTACAGAGGCGAACCCCGTATTGATGCCGGCGACCTTGCGTTTATGGAGAACGAATATATCAGCGGCTTAACCGTCAGAATCATCGAACACTCGATTGCATTTAACGGCGCATTGAGCGGAACGGCGACGTGCAGACTAGCAGAGGGGAGTGCGTAATGGCAAGAAATGTTCACGCTGCATACGAGACCTCTGACAACCGGCGCATACCGATAAACCAGGGAGTGTACAAAGACTTCGCTTTTTCTTCCTGTTCATTCTCAGCCGGAACGATAGGGACGAGGGGCAATCAGTATTCAGCCTCGGCTTCCGTAAGCGGATACACTCCCGTGTCCGCTACTATCGTTTCCCTGAGTGACTCTTCATCATGTATGCCGATAACATTCATAAGCGGTACGACCGTATATCTGAACCTCTATAGGGCAAGCGCATCAGCGGTTTCTGGAATATCAGCGACGGTGCGTGTGGCTTACCTCAAAGCTTGACATTCCCCATGCCTAAAGGCAAGGGATTCTTGTTTCAACCACCACTGCTTAAGGTTCCTTAAGTCTTACACAATGTCCACAAGCGTAGGCTAATTGCCAGTTTCCGTGTGCCCCACGGTACTTATGTTTTTGTTAGGATGCAAGCATCTCTAATCCTTTGTTTAGTATGTTTGTTGCGGCGTTACCGTCCCTGTCATGATGTGTCTTGCATTTCGGGCATTCCCACTGCCTAATAGCAAGATTCTTTACCATTGGATTTTGGTATCCGCAGCACGAACAGATCTGGCTGCTTGGATAGAGGGTCGGCACTTTTACGACAATGCCTCCACGCTCAGCGGTTTTGTATTCTAACTGCCTGAAGAACTCTGACCAACTAACATCCGAAATAGCCTTCGCCAAATGGTGATTGCGAAGCATTCCCTTGACATTTAAGTCCTCTACGCATACTACTTGGTTTTCGTTAGCCAGCTTAAAAGACTCTTTATGTAGGAAATCCTTGCGGATGTTAGCTACCTTTTCGTGATGCACGGCAAGACGGATGCGTTGCTTGTTGTGGTTATTGGAACCTATTTTCTTGCGAGAAAGCTTTCTCTGCTCGCGAATGAGTTTTTTCTCATGCTTACGATATGTCTTGGGATTTGCAACACTGTTGCCGTTGCTGTCAGTATAGAACTCTTTGATACCGACATCTAATCCAATGACACAACCGTTATTGCTAAGAGCGACATTATCCAACTCTACGCAAAGTGAGATGTAGAACTTTCCGCTTGCAGACGTGGAAATCGTTGCATTGAGAATTCGACCGTCAAAATTTTTAAGACCTTTGTATTTCACAAAACCAACTTTAGGAACTTTGATGGTATTTCCGACAATACGGATGCCGCCCGACTGGTTTCTCGTTCGGTAAGATTGCCTTCCGTGCTTGGCGTGGAACCTTGGAAACCTCGCGTTTCCCTTAAAGAAGTTCTGATATGCCCGATCCAGATTGCGAAGACTTTCCTGAAGTGCCATGCTGTCGCACTCGTTCAACCAAAAATGGTCTTTGTCTCTCTTTAGGAGGGTAAGCATGTTTGTGGTTTTGTAGTATGACAAGGAGACTCCATCTTCATTATATGAACGAATCCGCTCCGCAAGAAAATAGTTATAGACAAACCTGCATGAGCCAAACATCTTTAGCAAAGTATTTTGTTGTTCCTTAGTCGGATATATTCGAACTTTGAATCCTTTGTGCATAGTGTTACTCCCTCTGCGATGTCTTTTGGCTCTCGATATACTGTTTTACAATAGATAGCGGATCGCCGCCAACAGTCGAAACGAAATAGCTGTTTGTCCAAAGAGAAGGCAGTTTCGTTGTTAGATGCTTGAATTCGTTTCGCAACACATGGGAAGTCTTTCCTTTAATTGTTTTAACAGCCTTGTGAATGCCAAACTGCGGGTTAACTTCAAGCAGGAGATGTATATGGTCAGGCATGACTTCCATCTCCATGAGGTCAACCTGTATATCCTCGCAGATTTGAATGATGAGTTCTTTTAGACGAGTTTCCACATCGCCAGTCAAAACTTTGCGCCTGTACTTAGGGCACCAAACCACATGGTACTTACAGCTATATACGATATTGTTATTATTCTTATATTCCATACCTGTATTATACTACTACTCGCAATCTAATACAAGTGTTTCTCTAGAAACTAAAACTCCGCTGTATCCCCCATAGCTAAAGCAATTGGTATTAGCGGCGACAATCCCGATAAGGAGATGAACAGATGGCTTACACAAAGGTCGGGTGGGTAGATTCGCCATCCACTGCGACACCCCTTTCGGCTGAAAATCTCGAACACATGGATGCTCAGATCAAGGCCAATGAAGAGGCTATCAAAGCGCTTCAGGAGACTCCGGTCGTTGTGACTGACGATGCCTTTGATACGTCCTCGGATAATCCTGTTGCGAACAGGGTGGTTGCTAACGCTATCTCGGAATTGACCAATAGCACATCATCTTTCCAGTCCAACTTGGAGAACGAGATTTATGAGCGCCAAGCCATAACGCTCCCGATGTCTTCCGAGATGGAGGATGCCCGTACGACGTTTGACTACGTTGAATACGAGACGGTCGGCGATGCTATCCGAGCTCAGGCAACGCAACTCAACACCTTGCTCGGCGCTAAGATTGATGGCGGCTATTCCGATGAGAACGGCTACCTCATCCTCACCTCGAATGGCGTTCCTGTCGGTGATCCGATTGGTCCGTTTGCCGGCGGTGGTGGAGGAGGCGGTGGATCTTCGACTGTATCTACCCTCTCCCTTGTAAACACGTCCGGGTGGTTGCAGAAGTCGATTTCCGAAAGTGGAACATGCGTTATTACGGCTACATGGTCATCGACTCTCGATGAGATTCCGACCGGTGCCGGCGAATTGAATGTCACGGTGAACCTCGCAAAGAAGGTCTCCAGAAGCATTGCCCAAGGTCCTTTCTCGATAGATTTAACGAAGTACCTCAACACAGGTACGAACACCATCAGGGTCTCTATTACGGACGCATATGCTCAGACGAGATACATCAACTACACGGTCATCGTGGTTGCCCTCACTCTGAAATCTACGTTCGACAATTCAACCCCTGTCACGGGTGCTTTCATCTTCCCGTACACTCCGACAGGCATTGCTGAAAAGACGGTCCATTTCGAACTGGACGGCACGGCACTGCCAGATGTTGTAACGAGTTCGTCTGGACGGCAGATGACGCTGCAGATCGCGGCGCAGACCCACGGAAAGCACACTCTGAAGTGTTGGTTCGATGCGACCATTGATGGCGCAGAGGTCTCGTCTAACGAGCTTTACTACGAGTTCGCAGCAATCGAAAGTGGAAACACCAAGCCGGTCATTTGGAGCGACTGGGATACGGATACGGTTGCTCAGTACGAGACGGTGCTTATCAACTATTACGTTTACAGTAATACGCTGACCACACCGATTACCATCACTCTGATGGATGGCTCAACGCAGCAACTCACGGTAGACCGTCAGAAACACGCCTTGTCCACCAAGGCATTGACGGTGGGAAATCAGACCATCTCTATTACGGCTGGTGCTACGACCTATACAGTCAACATTACAGTCACGGAATCCAGTATCGAAGTTAACCCCGTTACGGATGATATGAGTCTGTATCTTTCCGCAGCCGGTCGTTCAAACAACGATGCAAATCCCGGAACATGGACCTACGAAGATGTATCCGTTGAGTTTACTGGCTTCAACTGGTCAAGTGATGGTTGGCACGTTGATGACGATGGTAACACGGCTTGCAGAGTCTCTGGTGACGGCAGACTTACCGTCAACTCCCAAATCTTTGCGAGAGACTTCAAGCAGACCGGAAAGACCATTTCGGTCATGTTCAGGACCAGTGCGGTCCGTAATTATAATTCGACCATCATCAGTTGCATGAACGGCGGCGAGGGATTCACGA
>Ga0129306_1003285_pt1 | contig 12379 bp, 11 predicted proteins | sample P827metagenome_FD_94438 | JGI IMG/M metagenome (GOLD analysis project Ga0129306, IMG submission 94438) | Capybara group fecal microbial communities from Wisconsin, USA - P827 metagenome | ecosystem: Host-associated > Mammals > Digestive system > Large intestine > Fecal | place: USA: Wisconsin...
ACGATTTTTTTCATTTGAAAAAATCCTCCTTTTTATTTGTGGACTTCACGAGTCAACGACTCTTATGTGAAAATCCTCTTTTTTCTTTAATTCTAACACGAGAAATTTGCGAAGTCAAGAAAAAAAAAATTGTTATTTCAAAGAAAAGCCACTATATACGGCGTTTTCCCTATGCTCTTTTTTTCTTACCATTCACCAGATACAAGTGCAGAATTAACAATTGGATTATCGGCAAATTTGGCTAAATCTTTATATTTATATAAAAAAATCCACCTGTTTTGAGGTGGATTTGCTGAATTTTCTTATGCTTGTGCCGGTACTTTGATTTGCTTTTGGAGTTCTAGAACTTGTTCTAGAGGTAAGTCTTCTGCTTGTGCAATTTGTTCAGGTGTAAGTACGTTCATTCTTAAGAGATTTTTTGCTGCTTCTATAGCTTTTTGTTTCTGACCAGCCTCTTTTCCAGCGTCAAAATCATATACTCTTTGTCGTTCCCATGTCATATACTGCATCCTCCATTGCATGTTACGTTTTGCATCTTTTACGTAACCGTCTAATGTTGAAGTATATTTACTTTCAGCCTTATTTGAAATCAAAAACTCAAAAAAGGCTCTCTGTTCCTCATCATCAAGCATTTTAGCACATAACGGAGCAATAAAAAAGTGTTTGTAAGAACGATCATTCAACTTTGTTATTCCATCTTCCAGGCATATGTTCTCAAAAGTGTTTACAGGAAGTCCATTTTCAAACACATCTTCAAGACAAATAAATATGACATGAGAATCTTTCAATTTGCTATACTTTTCACCTTGTTTTAGTGTATCCAAGTCCATTAATGCTGAATAATAACGTGCGCGCTGTAGAAAATAAAGTTATTTGCTAGCGTTGTCTTTTTCCATTTTTGTAAGATTTTTGCATCCTGATTAGTAGAGTTAGACATGAAGAGTCCTCCAAATTAATAGTGTCAGAAATAAAATTTCCTGCACTATATAAATAGAGTGACTTTTATGATTTTATGCAGTTTTATGTGGAAATTTGTAAATTTTTAAGCAAAAAAGCCACCATACGAGATTCTGAATCTGTATAGTGGCATTTTTTATTATTTGTTGATGCTTTTTTATGCTTGTGCCGGTACTTTGATTTGCTTTTGGAGTTCTAGAACTTGTTCAAGAGGCAGTTTTACACATTTAGCGATTATTTCTGGAGAAATATTTTCTTTAAGTAATTCCATTGCATCTTCTATAGCTTTCTTCTGTGCTCCCCTATCTTCAAAGCGATTTATCATTTCATCAAATTCTTCTTCAGTCATATGGTTACCTCCTGTCTGTTTATGCGCATTATTAATATCATCAAGGATAATTCCGGCTTCTTTGTTATTTTGTGACATAACGCGGAATAAGTCAAGAATTTCACGGGCATGAGTATATTTGGGATCTGTCATAGGATATGGTCTTCCGGTTCTAATTCTTCTTAGCAAAATAGCCACATAACGAAAATCACTTGTGAAACTGTTAATTTGCTCGTCTGTAAGCCATGCAAGCTCAAACACATTGATTTTGTAATATGAAAAAGTCTGTGCATCTGTCAGGTCATTTTCATCAACCACCCTTCTGCCATTAAAAAGCAATACATTGACAATGTCTGCAAACACATCATTATAAGATTCTAGTGTCTTTTGAACCTTATCTTTTTCTGCCATATTAACCTCCGGAAACTTTTGATTTTTGATTACAATTTCCTATAGTTAATATGGAGTGACTTTTACGATTTTATGAAATTTTTGTGAATAATTTTCAAAATTTTTGATAAAAAAAGCCAGACTTCATTTTGAAATCTGGCTTCATCATTAGATAAATTTATTTCTCTTGATTGCTTACGGAAGAAATGTAATATTTTTTACGGTAATTTTTACAAGGTCATCTTCCGAGCCACCGTTGTCTTCAATCCATCTCCAGGCATTTACAATAACACCAATCTTGGTAACTTTTTTTGACTGACCTGAAATATCGATATCAATTGCTGTAGAACCAGACTGAGATGTTGAATCAAAATATGTTGGATTGATAGCATCACCTCCCTGATAGAATGAAGAACCAGGTCCAAATCCAATAATTTTGAATTTTGGAACTGCATTTTCATTAGACCAGTTTCCTTCTGCAACTTCCCAATCAAATTCAACATGAATAGTTTTATACTGTTTTGCAGAAATACCATTTTTCCCATTAATTAAGAATGAAGTTCCGCCACCGCCGTATTTAAAACCTGCGGTATAAGTTACAGAACCATCTTCATTATAAACGTGATCCTGTAAAGTCTGAGCATCATCACCAAATGTTTCTGCAGAGAATTTTACAGAAACAGGCTGTGCTGGTTCAGCTGATGCATTTTTCTTTGATTTTGGTGCTGCAACAAGTGCTGTCATTGCTACTGCAGCAACGATAAGTAAAGATAAAGTCTTTTTCATATATTTTTCCTTTGTATTCTTAAATATTTATTTTTTTTGTCGCCAGAATGCAGAAATAACTTGCATACTAGAATATTTTTATTTTTTCGCATAAAAAAGCTAGATTTTATATAAATCTAGCTTTTTTGCATAATAATAACTTGATACAAAATTAGCGAGCTACAACTTTGCCAATATAAATTGTATAGTTCTGTGGATTGTAAGCTTTTGTATCCTGAACCATTGGCTGAAGCATTTCTGCAACATTTGTCTTACTCAATTTATTCCATGGCTGCTGAATTTCATGTTCTACTACACCAGTCTGTGGTTCTACTTTGAGACCAGCTACAGTTGGGTTAGCAATATCGCCATAACTTGAATCTTTGATAGAAATTACAGCCTGATAGTTTTCCTTTTCTTTTTCAACATAAACAGTTGCTTCAAACTGTGTACATTTTGACAAATCTACTGCAGGAATCTTAATTGATGTATCATAGCCGTAGCATTTTACCTTGAAATATTTTGTACCATCGATTTCAACAACCTGACCACCCTTTGCAGGTGTTACGCCTGGTTCAAAAACAACGATATCCTCTGCGAACAGAGATCCAACCAACATCATCATAGCGACGATAAGAACACTTAATTTTTTCATAAAAATACTCCTAATATTTTTTATATTTGTAAGTCAATTATAAAACGATATTAGGAGAATGCAACGAAAACCTTATGCTTTTAGGGAAAGATACGAATAATCTCCGAATAGGGCAAACTCCCTAGAAGATATTATCCAAGTCCACCAACCTTCAACTGGAAGTGGCTGAACTCCATGCTAAAACTTGCACGTCCCTGTGTAGCAGAACGGAGATTTGTAGTAAATCCAAACATATTTGCCATTGGAGCCTGGGCATGAATGATTTCGCCAGTAGATTTTGAATCCTGACCCATGATGTTTCCGCCACGCTGACTAAGCTGGCTCGAAGCAGGTCCAACAAATTCCTTAGGACATGAAATATCAACATTCATAACAGGTTCAAGAATTACAGGATTTGCGGCTGTACAAGCCTTATCAAAAACCTGGGCTGCACATGCTTCAAAAGCAAAGGTTGTAGAAGTTAATTCATCATATTTAATAGAAGTAACTTTTACACCAACGTCTGTACAAGGGTAGCCATAGCGGATTCCAGAATTAAAGGATGACATAAATCCGTTTTTAATAGCATCAATAATTTCATCTGGAATTTCTGCCGTGCGGCAGGTAATTTCAAAGCTGTTTCCGCTGCCAGTTTCACGCTGTTCAACAGAAATTGTAAGACTTGCAGTGTTTTCTTTTCCGGCAAGCACTCGGCTAAAGTCTTCTGTAGCTTCAGCAGTACCGCTAACAGATTCACGGTAAGTAACCTGAGGAGCACCAACATTGCATTTTACACCAAAATCATCACGCATACGGGTAACAAGAACGTCAAGGTGGAGTTCACCCATACCACTGATAATAAGCTGTCCAGTTTCTGCATCTTCATGACTTGTAAAGGTTGGGTCTTCGCGGGAAAGAATCTCGAGAGTTTCGTTCATCTTGTCTTTTTCGCTCATGCTTTCTGGTTCAAGTGCAACAGAAATAACCGGCTGAGGGAACTTAGGCTGTTCAAGCAGAATAGGGAATGCTTCTGTTCCGATAGAGTCACCAGTCTGAGCAAGCTTAAGACCAATAAATACTGCGATATCACCAGCTGATACTGAATCGCAAGGCTCGCTCTTATTTGCATGCATACGCAAAATGCGGTTTACACGTTCACGTTTCTTCTTATTTATATTGAAGATTTGAGTTCCAGCCTGGATTTTACCAGAGTACATACGAACGTAACAAAGAGGTCCCATTTCGCGGTCATACTGAATCTTAAATACAAGACCAAGAGGCATTTTTGAAATGTCAGTTGGAACATCAACTTCTTCTTCAACATCTTTTTTAACACGAATACCCTTTGCAGGTGGAATATCAAGAGGAGAAGGAAGATAATCAATTACAGCATCAATCAAAGGCTGAACACCCTGATTGTGGCGTGCACTTCCCATTACAAAAGGAACAAATGCACGGTTAATAGTTCCTGCACGAATTGCCTTTTTAAGCTGATCTACACTGATTTCACCGCCTTCAAGGTAGATTTCCATCAAAGCATCATCACTTCCGGCAACCATTTCAACAAGTTTTTCACGCCATTCATTTGCCTGATCAAGACGAGATGCATCTACATCAGTTACATCAAAAGACTCGCCTTCATCTTCTTCGTGCCAGCGGATTTCCTTCATATTCAAAAGGTCAATAACACCTTCAAAATCCTGTCCTTCACCAATTGGAATCTGGAGGGCAAGGCAGTCTACGCCAAACTTTTCGTGCACATCATCCATAGAACCAAAAAAATCAGCTCCAATGCGGTCCATCTTATTCATAAAGCAGAGACGAGGTACAGAAAACTCATCTGCCTGCTTCCAAACAGTTTCGGTCTGTGGCTGAACTCCATCTACCGCACAAATTACGGCAACCGCTCCGTCCAGCACTCGTAAAGAACGTTCAACTTCGGCAGTAAAATCAACGTGGCCCGGGGTATCAATAATATTAATCTGATGATCGCGCCAGTAAGTAGTAGTTGCAGCAGAACAAATAGTAATTCCGCGCTCCTGTTCCTGAGCCATCCAGTCCATAGTTGCCTGGCCATCATCTATTTCACCAATCTTGTGAATTTTACCAGTATAATAGAGGATTCTTTCAGTTGTTGTAGTTTTTCCTGCATCAATATGCGCCATAATTCCAATGTTGCGCATTTTATCTAAATTAATCGTTGCCATAATTTGTTCAGTATAGTGATTTTTTGCCTCTTTGAAAAGTTACCGTTATTTTTCATTAGCAACGAAAAAATCTTTATATCATGTAACGACTTTTATCATGAAAAGTTTTATAATATATATAGAACATATTAATAAATGGAGTTTCAAATATGAAAAAAACTATTTTTGCTACTGTCCTGCTTTCAATTTTTGCGACAGTTTTTATTTCCTGTGGAAGTACAAAGGAGATTCAGTCAACTCCTGACACCTACACTTCTGATGAAAATATAACAGCACCAGTTATTGAAGAATCAGATGAAATTGAAACAATTGCAACACCTACATCAACCCCTAAGAAAAAGAAGAGTGGTATAGAAGATTTCTTTACATTCGGAAACAAAGATGAATATATCTTCTATGATCAGACAACTGTTTATACAAAAGAAATGACTGGAATGACAGAAAAAAATGCATCTGTTGTAGTCCGATATGATGATCACATGGCTGGTTTTGGTAGCTACAATGCTATGATGTATTACTATGTATTGTTTGATAAAGATAATCGCGCAACTCTTGCTAAAGCTATTGAAGCATATTTTTCTGACTTTGAAAATAAAAGACTTCAGCGTAAGGGTAAAAAAACAGATAAAGCATACGGAAAAATCGGATATCGTTTAAGCTGGGGAACAATCAGTAGTTCAACACCAAATTACGGTTTTGGTGAAGGATATTGTGGTTACGAATTTGTAAAAGGCGCACCATATTTTACAATTTATAATTATGAATTTGATAATATTTACTACGAAAGAGCTGGAGATGCAACAACCCGTAAATCTAATTTTGTAAAGTATTATTTTACAAAATCTCAATTACGCAACCTGCTCAATCTCTTGTCTGAAGAGAAAATCACAGAACAGATTCTAGGATACGATTCTGAATATATTTTCTCTCCATCTGGTGCTGACGAATACTAATATCCCCACCCCGACTCTTCCGGCTAATTATTTTTTACAGTTACCTAAAACAGTGTTATAATAATTAGCCGTGAAGAAAAGTCTATCTATAATGCCAGGTATTCTAAAATACATGGATTACAATGTTATAATCATAATATCCAGATATAATATTGAAGAAACCCGAAAAGCCAAATCCAGAAGAAAAATAAAAGTTGAAGCGACGCGGATTTTTTATTCTGTTGTTAAATATAAAAAAAAGACTTTCGTTACCGAAAGTCCTTTACTGAGCTACACTGGATTCGAACCAGTGACCCACGCCTTAAAAGGGCGTTGCTCTACCTACTGAGCTAGTAGCCCATCCATTCTTGCGAATGTTTTAATAATATATACATTTTCGAGATTAGTGTCAATAGATAGATGGCTAATTTTTACCGATTTCTGCATTTTTTTTCATAATTGCAAGAAATTCTTTTTTAGGAATTGGTCGAGAATAATAAAAGCCCTGAAGGAAATCACAGCCGGAATTTGTAAGCCATTCTGCCTGCTCTGGAGTTTCTACACCTTCTGCAAGTACAGTCATTCCAATTGATTTTATCATTCTGATTGTAGCTTCAAGTGCCTTCTCTGCCCTTTTGTCTGAAAAAGCTGCCCAGACAATGTACTTATCTATCTTTATCATCTTAAATGGAAGATTCAACATATAACTCATGTTTGAATAGCCTGAACCATAGTCATCAAGAGAAAGTTCAAAGCCGGCAGCTGCAAGATCCTGCATATTTTTCAAAAGAATTTCTGGTGTATGAGCGGCAGCAGTTTCTGTGATTTCAAGATTAATAACTGAGGTTGGCACTTTGTAGATGCTCTGGATTTTCAAAATCTGTTCTGCAAGAATTTCCTGCATACACTGAGCAACAGAAAGGTTTATATCAATCTTTTTAATTCCATATTCTTCTATATTAATTTGAGAAAGATTCAGACAAACTGATTCGAAAACATATTCACCGATACGCAGGATTGCACCTGTTTTTTCTGCTATCGGAATAAAATCTTCCGGCGAAATAAAATGTCCCTGATCATCTTTTAAGCGGATAAGAGCTTCGGCACCTATCAATTTTTTTTCTGCTGTAGACCAGATTGGCTGATAAAAGACATCAAAACGATTTTCTGTAAGTCCGTTTCGCAGTGCATGTTCTATATAAATAGAACGGCGGCGATAGTTTAAGTCTATTTCACTGGCAAAAACTACACTCTGGCGATAGCGTTCGTCTGTAGAAATCATATTAACAATATCTATAATTTCTTCTGCAGAGTTTGCATCTGCCGGACAGTGTATTATACAAAGACGGATATAAAGTTTTAGTTCAACATTATCGCGTTCCCATGCCTTTTGGAAGCGGTGGTTCAGTACTGAAATAACTTCGTTCAGTTTCTGTTCATTACAATCTCTTAAGACAATACAGAAACATCCCTGCTGTCTGCTGAAAACATTTGCATAAGAAAAATCCTGCTTTAAGAAGGTTCCAACATCTGTAAGGAAGTTATTCATTTGATTTATACCAAAGGTATTGGCAATAAACATAGTATCATCAACATAAATTGCTATACATGAAAAATTCTTTCCTATACTCAAATTGTATCGCAGAGTTCGCAAAAGTGCGGTCTGATTCAAGGTATAGGTTGCTGTATCTACAAGCTCTTCCGGCTTTTGAATAAAGAAAAAGTAAACCAGCGTTACCAGAGCCATTCCAAAAGATTCAACTAACAGGCCATATCTGAATAACTGAATTAAAGCTGTTGAAGAAACGGCAATAAGATAAAAATAAAGGATTTGTAATTTGGAATGCGGAATTACCTTATAAAATATAATAATAACAATAAAAGTCAGTAAAATGTAAAAAGCTTTTGTAACACAGATGGCATAAAACCAGATATTGTTTCCACGCTGATATCCATTAACCGGATCAAACGAAAAAACAAGAACATAAACATCTTTTAGAACGGGTGTAAGCCAGATAATAAGTACGCCTAAAAAATATGGAATAAGCATACTTATTTGAAGCGCATGGATTGTTCTGCGTTTTAGTTTTCCATAGATATCAAAGGCTGAAAAACTGTAAATTGTAAACAGGAATCCAAAGGATGTGTTCAATGTAAAATAAATACATTCGACCACCCAGAGTAAATTCGGAGACATTTCTTTTGAATGTTCTTCCAGATACCCCGCTCCAAGTTCAGCAACTGTTGCAAGGGTAATTACAGAAAGAATTATCAAAAAGACTATATTTTGAAATGTCGGAAGGCTCTTTTTCTGAAAATAGAAGAAAATTACAATTGCTTCTATAAAGAGAGCCGCCACGGCATACTGATATATCTGTATCAAAAGTTTGAGTTCCCTAACAAATTATTATAATCTACAAAATGAGCGCGGTCAAACTTTTATATTGTTATAAAGGCGGCTTTTTTCTATAATAATGTCATGGCTTACAAAGTATTTATAGATGGAAAAGAAGGCACAACCGGCCTTAAGATTTTTGAGCGTTTTGAAAAGCGCAATGATATTGAAATTATTACTATTGATGATGACAAGCGTAAAGATCCTGTAGAAAAGGCAAAAATGATTAATGCTTCGGATTTTACGTTTTTGTGTTTACCAGATGCTGCTGCAATTGAATCTGTGGCTCTCTGTACAAATCCTAAAACACGTATAATTGATGCTTCTACAGCTCATCGTACAAATCCAGACTGGGCTTATGGATTCCCAGAGCTGGGGGCTGAGTTTAGAAAGAAAATTGAGGGCTCTAACCGCGTTGCTGTTCCTGGCTGTTATGCCTCTGGTTCCATTGCAATCTGCTACCCTCTTGTAAAATCTGGAATAACGCCAGCAGATTACCCTATTGTGATTCACGCAGTGAGCGGTTATTCTGGAGCTGGTAAGAAAGCCATTGCTCAGTATGAAGATGCGGCAAGAAATCCTGAACTTGATTCTCCTCGCCTTTATGCTTTGACTCAGCAGCACAAGCATTTGCCTGAAATTAAAAAAATCAGCGGGCTTGAGTTTGAACCTGTTTTTAATCCTTATATTTGTGATTATTTCCAGGGAATGACTGTTACTGTTGGTTTGCATGCCAGACTGCTTGCTAAGAAAGTGACTGCAAAGGATGTGTGGGAAATGTTTGCTGCACATTATGAAGGTTCACGCTTTGTTCAGGTTGCGGGCTTTATGGGCGAAGGCGTTCTTACAGAGCAGTTTATTGCTGCCAATACACTGGCTGGTACAAATAATATGCAGATTTTCGTTTATGGAAATGACGACCGCATTATGATTACTACACGTTTTGATAACCTTGGAAAAGGTGCAAGTGGTGCCGCAGTTCAGTGTATGAACATTATGATGGGAATCAGTGAAGACACTGGTTTGTAATAAAATTACGAGGATTATTATGCATAAATACTGCAGTCTTACTTTCGATGACGGCCCAAATTTTGCCGGTGACAACACAATGAATAAGATGCTCGACGTGCTTGAAAAACATGGCGTTGTTGCATCTTTCTTTTTGATTGCAAATAAAATCAATGCTGAAAACACTGCGGTTATTGAACGGGCTGTAAAAATGGGCTGTGACATCGAAAATCATACCTGGAGCCACCCGGATATGACAAAGCTTACACGCGAGCAGATGATTGAAGAGTACAACAAATGTGATGAAGCAATCATCAAAATTACTGGCAAAAAGCCTGTATTGTTCCGCCCTCCTTTCATCTGCGTAAATGATTTGATGCATGAAGTTATTCATACTCCGTTTATCTGTGGTCACGGCTGTGAAGACTGGGTTCCAGAGAGAACAGCCGATGAGCGTTATAAGTTGATGATGAACAACGTTCAGGATGGAGTTATGTATCTGCTTCACGTAAATGAAGGAAATGATGCAACTCGCGAGGTTGTTGACCGTGCAATTCCTGTGCTTAAAGAACAGGGCTTTGAATTTGTGACTGCACCGAAGTTGTTTGAGTTGAAAGGTGTTGAAATGAAAGACAACGGTCAGAACTGGACTGTGGTGTAAGTTTTAGAAGTCTTGGAAATGAATTAATATAAATTTTAGATATCTTATAGTAAAGTTCCGTCAAGATTGGCGGAACTTTTATTTTTGACGGAAGAACTCGGGGAATGGGGTGTGGAGACGCAGAGAAGACCTGGTTGAGAGCTTGGGAAGTTTGTGGCGTACGTGGATTCCGATAAAAATGGAGATTTCGGAATATTATCGGAATAAAATCACTGTTTTTTTGCCAGGAGAGTTCTATATTTCCGATAATTTTCTGAAAATGGTATTTTTATCGGAAATTATTCTGTTTTGGACTACAAATATGGCAAAAAAAGGGTTTGAATGACATCAATAGTTCCAATAAGAATGGCGATGTTTTAATTTTTATCGGAACTTTAGATGTTTAAGGAACTTTTGCTTCGTAAATTCTTCCGATAAAAAATTGCATTTTGAGGATTTATCGGAAAAATGGGCTACGGAGCCACGACAGGGCCCGCCTGCGAGCTTGGAGCGAGAGGGATTGGAGGGGTGAGCGTAGCGAAAACACGCCGAAGGCGTGGTCGGAGGCGAAGCCGTAGCCCCGCAAAGCCCGACGGCAGCTTGCTGCCGGCACGCCATGATAATTATTTTTTTGTTGAATAAAAAATGATTTAACGGTATAAATATACAAAGGGAATGTATATTTATGCAAAATGAAATTAAATTTATAGAGGGCGGTGTTTGTGCTCCTTTGGGCTTCACCGCGAATGGTATGCTTTGCCACATTAAGGCGAGCAGAACTAAGAATGATACTGCGCTTGTTTATTCTGAGGTGCCTTGTAATGCGGCTGGCGTTTTTACTCAGAACCGCGTGAAGGCTGAAAGTGTAAAGCTCACTCAGAAGCACCTTGCGGACGGTAAGGCTCAGGCGCTTATTGCTATTGCTGGAAACGCTAACTGCTGTACTGGCGCTCAGGGTGCTGAGAATGCTCTTCGTATGGCTAAGGCTGCGGCTGGTCAGCTTGGAATTAAAGCTGAGGATGTTATTGTTTATTCTACCGGCGTTATTGGTGCGCAGCTGGATGTTACTAAGGTTGAAAATAATATCGAGTCTCTTGCTAAGGGGCTTTCGCGCGATGGTAATAAAGAGGCCCGCATTGCAATCATGACTACTGACACTCAGTTTAAGGAGTGCGCTGTTGAGTTCACTGTTGGCGGAAAAGTTTGTCATATGGGAACTATGTGTAAGGGCTCGGGCATGATTCACATTAACATGGGAACTATGCTTTCTATGATTACTACTGACTGTGCGATTAGCTCGGAGATGTTGGGCAAGGCGCTGCACGAATCTATTTTGGGAACTTATAATTGTGTCAGCGTTGATGGTGATACTTCTACTAACGACTCGCTGACTGTGCTTGCTAACGGGCTTGCGGGAAATAAAGAGATTACTGCTGCTGGTGAGGATTATGATACTTTCCTTGCCGCTATGAATAAGATGAACCTTGTTATGGCTCGTAAGATTGCAGCTGATGGAGAGGGAGCTACCCGCCTTGTTGAGTGCAATGTAAAGGGGGCGCGCTCGGTTGAAGCAGCTCGCGGGCTTGCTAAGGAAATCATCTGTTCTAGTCTTGTAAAGGCTGCTATGTTTGGTAGCGATGCTAACTTTGGCCGCTTCCTCTGTGCTATGGGTTACAGCGGAATTGAATTTGATCCGGACAAGACAAGTATCTGGTTCACAAGTAAGAAGGGTGCTAAGCGTTACTTTGATAATTATGATGATTTTGAGGTTCACGGCGAGGACAGCGTTCAGGTTTACAAGGACGGTGTTCCAACTGATTTTGATGAGGACCTCGCTAAGTCGATTATGAGTCAGGAAGCGGTTGAGATTCTCGTTCAGTGTGGTGACGGCGACGCTTGTGGTACTGCATGGGGATGTGACCTCACATATGATTACGTTAAAATTAATGGGGATTATCGCACCTAGGTTATAGGAGGGGGAAGTCTCCCCCTGCGGTCGCACTTTGAACTGACCCCAAAAAGTTAGACACTTTTTTTGGAGGTTAGAAAATGGGAGTTACAATTCCTTATCCAATTGACTTGAGAGTAAAGGTTTTGGCAGAATACAAGGCAGGAGTTGTCGG
>Ga0129306_1003287_pt1 | contig 12376 bp, 10 predicted proteins | sample P827metagenome_FD_94438 | JGI IMG/M metagenome (GOLD analysis project Ga0129306, IMG submission 94438) | Capybara group fecal microbial communities from Wisconsin, USA - P827 metagenome | ecosystem: Host-associated > Mammals > Digestive system > Large intestine > Fecal | place: USA: Wisconsin...
AGGTTTCCTTCGTATCTCTTATGCATATTCCATCGAGAATCTTAAAGCAGCAATGGAGAGAATCGAGCGATTCGTTAAAAGACACCAGTAGTTTTTGGGTCGCTTTACTGAAAATTTTTACGAGGAGGAATACTCATGGCAGGACTAAACGTAGAATATATCAACCCATTCCTTTCAGCGGCTACCAGCATCCTTAAAGACATGGTTCAGGTAGATTGCAAGATCGGCAAACCATTCCTTAGAGATATGTCCTTTACTGCAGACTCAGTGGTTATCATGATCGGTGTTACCGGTGAAATGCGTGGCCAGGTTATGATAGCTTTTGAACATGCTATTGCTTGTGATGTGGCAGGCCGAATGATGATGATGCCGGGGCTTACCGAGATGGATGAGATTGCCACAAGTGCCATCTGTGAGCTTGGCAATATGATAATGGGTAACACCGCTACTATATTCTCTACCAAAGGAATCGGTATAGACATTACTCCTCCTACCATGTGTAACGGTAATGTTAAGTTCTCTACCCAGTTTACAAAGAATATCTGTATTCCTCTTACTTACGACGAAGGAAAGAATATCGAATTCAACATTGCTATTAAAGCAGAATAAAAAAATAAAGATAAACTAAAGGAAGTGACGAAAAGTCACTTCTTTTATGTTGCGGGCAAAGGAGTTAAAATGCTGAATATAGTTTTACATGAGCCGGAGATACCCGGCAATACAGGAAATATTGGACGCACCTGCGTAGCCACAGGTTCAAGGCTTCATCTTATCGAGCCTCTTGGTTTTCTTATAAATGAGAAGGAAATAAAAAGAGCAGGTCTTGATTACTGGAAAGACCTTGATGTTACCATATATAAGGATTTTGAGGATTTTAAGGCAAAGAACCCCGGGGCCAAGATCTATATGGCTACCACAAAGGCAAGAAAGTCCTACACTGAAGTAAACTACGAAGAAGACTGCTATATAATGTTTGGAAAAGAAAGTGCGGGAATCCCTGAAGAGATCCTTCTTGACTATAAAGATACCTGCGTGCGTATACCTATGGTGGGAGAAACAAGGTCTTTAAACCTTTCAAACTCAGTAGCTATCGTTACATACGAAGCCCTAAGACAAAACGACTTCCCGGGCTTTAACCTTAAGGGCGAGCTTCACAGGCTGAAGTGGAATGATTAATCCTCTTCCTCAGCCTCAGGAGCTTTTGCTATGGAGAAGGTAAACTCGGTGCCGACTCCTTCGGTACTTACTACATTTATGTTTTCCCCATGCATATTTATTATTTCTTTAACTATGGACAGGCCAAGACCTGTCCCTTTTTTGTCTTTGCCTCTTGAAGAGTCAGACTTATAAAAACGGTCAAAAATCTTTCCGATGGATTCTTTTGGTATTCCGCTTCCGTGATCCTTTACGGATACAAAGTATTTGTTGTTCTTTTCCTTTACGCTTATATCGATAAAGGAGTCATGATGAGAAAACTTTATGGCATTATCAAGGAGATTGTATAAAACCTGCTGTATACGGCCTTGATCTGCTCTTACCATAGAAACCGTACCTGAAAAAGTAAGCCTTAAGGTGATGCGTTTTTTAAGGCAGGAGCCTTCAAATACCTCGGCAGTTTTCTTGATAATACTGTTGATATCAAAATCGGTTATATCAAGACGGATCGAATTGCTGTCAAAGTTGTTTAGGTCAAGGATCCCGCTCGTAAGCTTGGTAAGACGCTCTATCTCAAAATTGATGGTGTTAAGGTATTTTTCGTGCATCTCCGGAGGTATGGTACCGTCAAGCATAGCCTCTGTGTAGCCTTTTATTGAGGTAAGAGGAGACCTGAAATCGTGGGAAATATTGGAGATAAATTTGTGTTGGTAGTCCTCGTTTTTCTGAAGCTCCCCCGCCATATATTCTATCGTCGTAGAAAGATCGTAGAACTCGTCGTGAGAATCCGTGATCTTTGATTTGTAGTTGAAATGGCCATCTGCGTACTGCCTTGCTGCAGCGATAGTCCTTTTAAGGGGCACAATGGAAATAAGGTAAAGGAATAAAAGGAAGATAAAAAGTACAAAAGCCACCAAAAGGAAGCAGATGTTGATGGTGTTCGCATAGTAAATGGAAGCCTTATCTATCTCACTTACGGGAGAAAGGAGGACAATATATCCGCTAAGCACCCAGTTGTTGTATACAGGGTAAACCACGCTAAGCATAGGGTCGTTTATAAGGTTGTCGACCTGAACATATTCGGTGGTATCTGCTGCAAGAAAGTCATCTGTAAGCTGGGTTCCAATGCTCATAGACGATCTTGAGTCAAAGGTTATATAACGGTCTTTACTGACTATCCAGATCCTGGCATTTGCAAGGATGTCGATGGTCTTAAGCTGAGCCACCACATTTGTAAGGGGGACGTTACCTGAATAATAGCTGTTTACGTAGGCTTCGGATATAACCGAGGCCTCGTTTTGAAGGACATCAAGGCGCTGCACGGTAAGGCTTTTTCGTATCCTGCCAAGACCGTAGGTATTAAAGATAAATAACGCTATAACGATAATGAGAATATAAGAAACAGCGTATTTAACAAGCAGCGTCGGTCTCATAACGTCCTCCTTTCTTTATGTGGTAAAGTTATCTTTTTGTTTCAAATTTGTAGCCGATGCCCCAGACTGTTCCAAGGCCCCAGCTGTCATGATCATGTATCTTCTCGCGAAGTCTCTTTATGTGTACGTCAACGGTTCGGGTGTCGCCCACATATTCGTAGCCCCAGATGTGGTCAAGGAGCTGTTCTCTTGTAAACACCTGATTTGGGTGAGAAGCGAGGAAGTAAAAAAGCTCAAGTTCCTTTGGAGGCATCTCTACCCGCACACCGTCGCAGGTAACAGAGTAGTTTGTAAGGTTGATAAGAAGATCCTGATACTCCACAAAATCGCCCACAGGCTTGTCTTTTGCGGCGGCAGGTGAATCGGAAGGAGTATAGCGGCGAAGGACTGCCTTTACTCTTGCCACAAGCTCTTTTGAATCAAAAGGCTTTATCATGTAGTCGTCTGCACCAAGCTCAAGACCCAGCACCTTATCAAACACCTCGCCTTTAGCGGAAAGCATTATGATAGGAATCTTGCTGTTTTTCCTTATCTCGCGGCAGACCTCGTAGCCGTCGATACCAGGCAGCATCAGATCAAGAAGAACAAGGTCCGGTGCAAACTCCGGAAAATATTCCAAAGCTTCTTCGCCATCGTAAGCGATCTTTGTTTCAAAACACTCCTTTGAAAGATACAGCGAGATAAGCTCTGCTATATTTTCATCATCATCAACAATAAGAATCTTCTGTTTGTAGGCCACTTTATTAACCCTCCCTGAACTCTGCTATGGTAACTCCGTGATCTCCCTCTCCGAATTCTCCAAGATGGAAACCTTTTACATACTTGGTTTTCTTAAGTTTTGCCTGTACGGCGCTTCTAAGAGCTCCGGTACCGTTGCCGTGGATGATGCGGACAGACGGAAGGTGGGCAAGATATGCGTCGTCAAGGTATTTATCAAGTGTAAATATGGCCTCGTCGGTAGTCATACCGATAAGGTTGATCTCTGTGGATACGGAAAGGCTCTTGCTAAGGCCGATAGAGCCCTTTCCTGTTTTAGCTCTCTTGTTGTCCTCTATGGTCTCCTGTGTAAGCTCAAGATCTGACACATTTACCTGGCTGCGAAGAATACCCATTTGCACAAAAAGGTCGCCCTTAGCGTTTGGAAGCGTGCTGACCGTGCCTTTAAGGCCAAGAGACAGGACATTTACTGAATCGCCGATATGAAGCTTTTTAGGATCAACTTTATTTGCAGGGGTTTTGGCCTTAAGGCCCTCGCGGTTTGTTTTGCTTAGCTTTTTGTTAAGCTCGTTGCGGGCGTTTTCCATGTCTTTATTAGCACCCTGCGCGCCCCATTTATTAAAGTTGCGGATGGTCTCGTCTGCAAAATCTTTTGCTTCAGAAAGAAGCTTTTCAGCCTCGACTCTTGCTTCGTCAAGGATACGACTCTTTTGCGACTCGAGCTTTTCTTTGGCTCCGTCAAGGTCGGCGCGAAGCTCTTCTGCCTCTTTTTTAAGAGCTGCGATATATTCCTGCTCCTTTTCGATCTCTTTTTTGGAGTCTTCAAGAGAAGCGATAACATCTTCAAATTTCTGATCGCTTTCACCTATGCGCTTCTTGGCATCTTCGATAATGTGGTCGGGAAGCCCGAGCTTAGAAGAAATAGCAAAAGCATTACTCTTTCCGGGAACACCGATAAGGAGCCTGTAGGTAGGAGCAAGTGTTTCTACGTCAAACTCACAGCAGGCATTGCAAACCCCGGGAGTTCCGAGAGCAAATATCTTAAGCTCGCTGTAGTGCGTTGTAGCCATAACTCTGGCATCGATATCGTGAAGCCAGGAAAGGATTGACATGGCAAGAGCGGCACCCTCTGTAGGGTCTGTTCCTGCGCCGGGCTCGTCAAAGAGAGCAAGGCACTCACTGTCTGCATTTTTAAGGATATTGACGGTATTTATCATGTGGGATGAGAAGGTGGAGAGGTTTTGCTCTATACTCTGCTCATCGCCGATATCTGCAAAGATCTCTTTAAATACTCCAAGCTCCGAATGGTCAAAAGCAGGGATATGGAGGCCTGCCTGGCCCATAAGTGAAAGGAGCCCCATGGTCTTAAGGGAAACTGTCTTACCGCCGGTATTTGGGCCTGTTACCACAAGAAGGTTGAAGTCATCTCCAAGCCTGATGTCTGTAGGAACAACCTTTTTCGGATCGATAAGAGGGTGACGGGCTTTCTTAAGGTTTATGCGCCTGTCTTTGTTAAAGTCAGGCATGGATGCATTCATAGATTTGGCAAGCTCGGCCTTAGCAAAGATAAAGTCAAGCTTTACAAGGGTCTTTACGTCGTATTCAAGGTCGCTTATCTGCTCTGCGATAAGGTTTGAAAGATCGGCAAGGACCTTCTGTACTTCCTTTTGCTCCTGAAGAAATGCCTCAGCAAGTTCGTTGTTAAGCTTAACTATGCTTAGTGGCTCGATAAATACTGTAGAGCCTGTGGAGCTTTGATCATGCATCATTCCCTGTATCTGGCTCTTATGTTCAGCCTTAACGGGAAGGCAGTACCTGCCGTTTCGCATAGTGATTATGTTGTTTTGCAGCTGGCCTTTGCTTGCAGCATCATTTACAAGGTTTTGAAGCTGATCCTTTATCTTGTTGTTAATAAGCAGGATCTGACGCCTTGCTGCCTTAAGACCTGCGCTGGCATCGTCTGCTATGGTGTCTTCATCGATAATGCAGCGCTTGATCTCGTTATTTTCAGGAGAATGGGGTGCTAAAAGCTCAAAGAACTCGGAAAGGCTGTCGGGAGGAAGATTTTCCTGCCTCTTTTCCGAAAATGCTTTAGCACGTAAAGCTACGTCAAGTACTTTTGAGATGGCAAGAAGTTCGCTTATAGTAAGAGCTCCGCCGACTTCAAGACGCTTTATGGAAGCACGTACATCTGTAAGACCTGAAAACGAGAGCCTGCCTGAAGCAAGGATTCTTGAAAGTGCATCTGCCGTTTCCTGCTGCATCTTTACGATAACGTCTATATTTGCAGAAGGCTTAAGCATACGGCACATGTCTTTGGCCTGTGCGCTTGAAGCGTATGCTTCAAGTTTTTCAATTATCTTATAATACTCCAAAGTTCGGAGTGCTTTTTCATTCATAACAAATTCCTTTCGTATGTGGGAAAACCCCTTTAATGTAAGTAAATTTAAGAAAAATCCCGTCACAATAGAGTTTAACATAAATACAGCAAAATATAAAGAATTAGGTTATAATGTAAAGGAAGGAAATTTTTAATATCAGGAGGAGTAGTTATGGAATTACTTGGCAAACTGAACAGCCCTGTAATGTACCTTATTTGCGGGGGAATCATTCTTTTGGTGGCGATCATATGCGTGATCTTTGGCGTCAGAGCCTACAAGGCCGGCAAAGAGATGGGGATCGATACAGGAAAGATGAAACGTGTTATTACCGCCAGCGCCACATTTTCGGTGCTGCCGGGTGTTGGGATCTTACTTGGAGTTATAGCTCTTTCGGGAAGTCTCGGAACGCCATGGCCCTGGCTCAGGCTTTCTGTTATAGGGGCCTTGCACTACGAGACCCAGGTGGCGGAAGCAGCGGGAGAAGCTGTGGGCCTTAAAGCCCTTTCTGCTTCTGAGATGACGCCGGAAGCCTTTACCACTATAGCTCTTCTTATGTGTTTTTGCATTATCTGGGGCATGGTCCTTATGATCTTTAACGGAAAGTCGTATATCACAAGGCTTATGAGCCCTTCGGCAAAAAAGAAGGGCGAAAGCGCAAAAGAAGGAGAGCAGGCAGCAGAAAACAAGGCTAAAAAGCCATCTTTTGCAGATACTGCCATGACGGCTATGTTTATAGGCCTTGTTTCTGCTTATATCGCAAGCTATATAGGTCATGTGATCTCGGGAGAGGGTTCTTTTTCATTTGCGGGAAGCCCGCTAAGCCTTGCGGTTGCAGTGGTTTCTGCTCTTGCCATGGGCCTGTTCCTTTTTATCAAGGAAAAAGCAAAGGCCGACTGGATCGACAGCTTCTCTGTGGCGGGCAGCATGCTTATAGCCATGGCAGCTGCTATTTTTATGGGAAAGGTTATGTAAGGGGGGGGGGAATAGACATGGATAACGAAAAATATATCAAAGGCACCCACAGGCTTGGGCGCATCTTTACATGTATAGTACTTGTTTTGCTTCTTCTCGCTCCGTTTATAATAGGCATTTATTTAAAGGCTATGCCAAATATGCCTGCTGTGATCAAAGGTTTCCTAAGCGTTGGTATCGTATACCTTGTAAGCGGCATCGTTGAGTATCTTATATACGTGCCGATGCTTGGCGCAGGAGGAAGCTATCTTGCATTTATAACCGGCAACCTTATCAACATGAAGATACCTTGCGCCATCAACGCAAGAGATATAGTGGGAGTAAAGAGCGGAACTCCAGAAAATGAGATAGTGGCAACTCTTTCCATCGCCACCTCATCCCTTGTAACCATACTGGTGCTGGCTCTTGGCGTGCTTCTTATGATACCGCTTCAGCCGGTGCTTCAGTCACCTGCGCTTCAGCCTGCATTTGAAAATGTGGTTCCTGCCCTTTTTGGGGCAATGGCCTATAAGTATTACAGACAGAGCAAGCTTGTATCTCTTATAGTGCTTACGCTTATGACGCTTTTGTTTTGCTTTGTGCCTTCACTTATCGGATCTACAAGCATGATGGTGATACCAAGCGGAGCCCTTGCCATAGCTTTATCCTACGTGGCATTTAAGAAGAAAATGAAGCCTGCAAAGGAGGCAGAATAATGAAGATCTTATTATATGTGATCCTTTGTATATTGGCACTTTGTATTTTACTTGTACTTATAGCTCTTTGCAGGACACTTCTTACTCCTGCAAAGCACTCTCTCTGGGAGCCAAAGAAGGACCCGGAGCGTGAAATGGAATACGCCAAAAAGCTTGCAAAAATGGTGCAGTTTGAGACGGTTTCATACAAAGGAAAGGACAGAGCAGAGCATTTCAGGGAATTTCATAAGATCCTTGAAAAGGAATTTCCACTTGTACACGAAAAGCTTGAAAAGACCGAGATAGACGGAGCCCTTTTATTTAAATGGGAGGGCAAAAATCACGACAAACCCATTGTGCTTATGGGGCATCAGGATGTGGTGCCTGCAGAAGGCAAGTGGGAGCATGAGCCATTTTCGGGCGATATAGTAGACGGAAAGATCTGGGGAAGAGGAACTGCTGACACGAAATGTTCTGTTATGGCTTTTTTTCAGGCAGCAGAAGAGCTGCTAGGGGAAGGGTTTGAGCCTGATGAAGACGTTTATCTTTCTTCTTCAAACACCGAGGAAGTAGGGGGCGATGGCTGCCCTAAGATAGTTGCTGAACTGAAAAGAAGAGGCGTAAAGCCATTTATCGTAAATGATGAGGGCGGATCTGTGGTAACAGAGCCTATGGCAGGTCTTAAGGGCAACTTTGCCATGATAGGTGTCCTTGAAAAAGGCCAGGGAAACCTTAAGATCATAGCAAGGTCATCAGGAGGCCATTCAAGTTATCCTCCTAAAAATTCGCCTATCGTAAGACTTTCAAAGTTTGTGGTGGATTTTACAAAGCATTATCCGATGAAGTCAAAGATGAATCTGCAGGCAAGAGAGATGTTTGCAAACATGGCGCCTTACGGTCCGTTTTGGATGAGGCTGCTTTTTGGAAATATCTGGCTTTTTAAGCCTCTTTTGGTGGCCCTTATGCCTTCTATCTCATCTCAGGCAGCAGCCCTTCTTCGAACCACCATAGCGCCTACCATGCAGACGGGTTCGGATGGCTGCAATGTTCTTCCGCAGGAAGCCACATTGACCCTTAATCTTCGCTACATACCTCACCAGAACATGGAGGAAAGTAACGAGATAATAAAGAAACTTGCAGCAAAATACGACCTTGAGGTGGAACTTATAGATGCCCATCCCGCATGTGAGCCTGTAAGCTCAAAAAGCGAGGCTTTTAAAGTGGTTGAAAGCGTTATAGATGAGGTATTCCCGGGGCTTCCGAAGATACCGTATGTTATGACGGGAGGTACCGACGCCAGGTTTTATCAGGAGATCTGCGATGCCTGCATAAGGTTTTCTCCTGTGGTATACGGTCCTGCTCAGATGAAAGGTATGCACGGTCTTAATGAAAACCTTGATACCTACAGCCTGCCTTTGGCGGTAGATTACTACAAAGCGTTGATACGTAAGATCTGAGAGTTGTTTTTGTTTGCTACAGTTCATATGTGGTGATATAATGGGTAGATGGGGAATACATAATATGGAGGCCGGGTATGAAGATCTTAAATGGCAAAAATCTATATGTTACAATAGGAATGGTTTCACTCATTCTTTTACTTGTGGGCGGAAGGTTTTTCTATACTCTCAGCATTAAAAATACTCAGCGCAAAGCTGAAGAAAAGATTACCACGACCATAGAAAATATGGCTTACTTAAGCCAGGACCTTAAAAAAGATATGGAGATACTTGACGATCTTCTTTCCATCGGCAAGCTTAATGACTCGCAGCTTGGAAGACTTTATGAGCGAAAGAGCTATGTGGCATATCTTGACGGCAATATGATCGATTATTACGATTATATCGCACAGGCCCTTTTTTACCTTGATCAGGCAGGGGATTACGAGACCGCCTGTCAGGTTTATACAAACCTTGCCTCATACTTTTTTGACCTCGGAAATTACAGCGTAAGCGGTGTACTTATGGAAAAGGCCCTAAACCTTGGAGAGATCTCAGGATACTCTAATAAAGAGACAGCACTTCTTGCCTATCGTATGTATGCAAAGCTTCTTAACAGGGAAGAGCTTCCGGAGGAGGCTTCGCTTTACGTAGACCTTGCTAAAGACGAACTTGGCAAGATCGACCCTGATAACGCAAGCCTTGAGATATACAGGCTTATGACAGAGGGTGACGAGGCAAAGACGGAGATCCTTCTTGGCAAATACGATAAGGCCTATGATTTTCTTGAGAAATACAAGGATGATCCATACATTACCGGAACAGATGTAAGCGCATATTATGCGGCAAACTTTACCCTTCCATATTATGAGATAAAGACCATCGTAAGTCTTGATGAGGGAAAATACGATGAAGCTGTGGCAAGTTTAAAAAAATACATTGAAAACTGTGACAGATTTGCATTTGCAAACGATAAGATCGACCTTATAGAAAACGTTCTTTCAAAGATTCCTGACGGAACTGAGGATGCACCTGAAGGTGCGGCAGCCCATGGGGCAGACTACTCGGCAGAAAAAAACACTCTTAAAAATGAGCTTGTTGAAGAGAATAATGACTTTAGAAAAAAGATCATCACAGAGCACTCCGAAGTCCTTCTTTCGCAGCTTGAAAATAAGATCCAAAGCTTTGAAGATGCCAGAATAGCGGTAAAAAGAAGATACAGGACCGCTCTTGTTTCATTTATCATTATCATGGTATTTGCGGCTATCGCTGCCATAGGACGTCTTATGTATGTAGAGGGCAATACCGACGCACTTACGGGCCTTCGCAACAGAAGAGCTTTTGATGCAAAGATCCACAAGCTTAATATGGCGGGTAAGACTTACGGCGCCATTATGATCGATATTGACAAGTTTAAGAGCTTTAACGATAACTACGGACACGACTTTGGAGACCTTGTGCTTTCAAAGATCGCAGGCATAGTAAAACTGACGGAATCAAAGACTATAAAGACCTACAGATACGGCGGCGAGGAGATGATCGTGGTAATAGAGACCGATTCTCTTAACACCATGGTATTTACTGCAGAACATATCAGAAAAGCTGTTGAAAGGTGCGTTCTTCCAAGAGATGCCAAAGTTACTGTAAGTACGGGAGTAGGTATAAAAGGGCAGAGCGAAGATCCTGTAAAAGAAGCCGATGAAAACCTTTATTTTGCTAAACATAACGGACGAAATGCCACGGGCTATCTTACACCTGAAGGCAGAAAACTTGCACAATCTTAATAATTCGTTCATTACAGGTTCACAAAGCTTTTTTAAAATGGTAAAATGAGTATCACAGATTTTATTCCGGAAGGATCAAAGTATGACGCAGGAAAATGGGGAAAATAAAGACAGCTATAAGTTTATAGAAGAAAAGATAGTTCAAAGCAAGAGCAAAAAGGTTCGTAAGGCGTTTTCAAAGATCATTACGAGCATTTTTTGCGGTGTGGCGTTTGGAGTTTCCGCAGTAGGTGCCATTTATTTTCTTGGTGAGCGCATATTGCCAAAACCTAAAGATGAAGTACCGGTTGTAGAAAATCAGCCGCAGTCCGGGTATACCGATATCATTATCGATCCGAACGCCGATGAAGAAAAAGATAAAGATAACGAGAACGGTAAAGAAGACACTGATGACGGCAAGAACTCTGAAGAAGAGCCAAAGCACATCATTACAAGTCAGCCGGTTATAGTACAGAACCGTGTCAGAGCAGACCTTTCCGACTTTTCTGCGATCCACAGACAGATAAACGATATGGCTATGGAAGTTAACAAATCCTTAGTTAAAGTGGCAGTTGTGGAAAGAGAGCTTGACTGGTTCCAGAACCCATACGAGACAAGGGAGCTGACCTGCGGGTTTATTGCAAAAGAAGATGAATCTTTTTATTATATAATTACCGGCAGCGATAAAGTTATGGAAAAAGAGGATATCCGCGTTTCGTTTAACGGTTCCCCTGAAGTTCCTGCAGAAATTTACGATATGCAAAGTGAAGTCGGCCTTGCCTGCCTGCGGGTAGACAGCGGTCTTCTTGATGCTGATGTTAAAAAAGATATTGCCGTTAGTACGATAGGCGAGTCTTATTCGCTCTTTGTAGGTGAGCCGGTTGTGGCCCTTGGCAATCCAAACGGTACGGTTTATTCTATGCTCATTGGCTGCGTATCAGATAAAAACGGCGTAGCAAATGTGGTAGACGACAGGATCGATCTTTTTGGAACAGATATCAAAACGAGCACCGACGGAAGCGGAATAATCGTAAATATGGACGGCAGCATTATTGGCATAATTACAAAAAAGCTGTCCACCAACAAAGAAGTTTGTATGGCTATGTCCATTTCAAGGATACAGAATCTTATAGAAAAAATGGTAACAAAGACTCCTCGTGTTTATCTTGGTGTCGTTACAACAGACCTTACAGACGAAATGAAGAAAGGGCTCACCCAGAACGGCGGTATCTATGTTTCTAAGGTTGAGGCCGGTTCTCCTGCAGCCGAAAGCGGCCTTAAAGCGGGAGATGTTATATTACAGATAGGCGATAATGCCGTATTTACCACGGCGGGCTTCTCTACCTATCTTCAGAGTTTTGAGGCAGGAAGCGCTGTTACGGTTAAAGTGGCAAGGCCCGACAGAGAGGGCGAGGAAGTGCTTAGCCTTGATATTACATTAGGGGAAGCTGTATTAAAATAACGGAAAGAGAGACACATATGAAGTTTATCAAAGACATAAACGAGGGAGACAACGTACAGGGAGTTTATTTTTGCAAGAAGAAAGATGAGCTTCGCACCAAGACTGACAAGCCTTATTTTTCAATGACTTTGCAGGATAAAACAGGAACCATAGATGCGAAGGTCTGGGACATATACTCAGGCGGTATCGGTGATTTTGAGGCCCTTGATTTTATCTATATCTCAGGCCAGGTAACAAAGTTTCAGTCAGCCCTTCAGCTTAATATCGGAAGAGTAAGAAAATGCGAGGAAGGCGAATACAACGTAGCGGATTATATGCCAACCTCCGAAAAAGACATAGAAGAGATGTATAGTTCTCTTTTGGCGTTTGTAAGTTCGGTTAAA
>Ga0129306_1003288_pt1 | contig 12375 bp, 10 predicted proteins | sample P827metagenome_FD_94438 | JGI IMG/M metagenome (GOLD analysis project Ga0129306, IMG submission 94438) | Capybara group fecal microbial communities from Wisconsin, USA - P827 metagenome | ecosystem: Host-associated > Mammals > Digestive system > Large intestine > Fecal | place: USA: Wisconsin...
ACGGCGCGATCGACGTGCTCCCCGCGCTGCCCCGCGCATGGGCGGTGGGAGCCTTCCGGGATCTCCGTGCGCGCGGCGGATTCCGGGTCAGCGCCGAGTGGAAGGACGGATGCGTCACGCGCTGCACGGTCGAGGGCAAACCCGGCGTCCGGAGCATCCTGCGCGTGAACGGCGAGGTGATCGCCTTTGAAGGCTCGGTCGAATATACTGCCTGAATCCAAGAGCTCCGGTTCTCTTTTCGGGGGACCGGGGCTCTTTTGCGCGCACCGCATTGACAAAACGGGGAAAAGCGTGTATAATAGGGGGCAAATCCGAAGCGATCCACAGCGGGAGGCAGGCATGGCGGAGCGAGCCGTATTCACCAACATGTGCATGGTGTCGCGCGGGGACGAGGTCCTCGTACAGCGGCGCAGCGACCGGAATTGGCCCGGGATCGTCTTTCCCGGCGGACACGCGGAGCCCGGGGAGGCGTTCGTCGAATCCGTGATCCGCGAGGTGCGCGAGGAGACGGGACTGACCATCGAGCAGCCCGAGCTCTGCGGCGTGAAGCAGTTCGAGGACGATGACGGCGCGCGCTATGTCGTCTTCCTCTACCGGACGGACCGCTTTTCCGGGGAGCTGACCTCTTCCGACGAGGGCGAGGTGTTCTGGGTGAAGCGCGACGAGGTGGCATCCCTGCCGCTCGCATCCGGCGTCGTCCCGATGCTGCCCATTTTCTTCGGTGATTTTCCGCGCGAACTGATCTGGCGGGAGGGGATTCCCCTTCTGATTTGACTGTTACGCGTGTCACGTATTTGTAAACATTTACTCCCGCAAGTGATTTTCTCCCGGAAAATTTACGAAAATGTTTGACAAATCGCTCTTTTTGTGATATACTATATCGGTATTTAGCGCCGTGGGCTCTCCCGGCGCGTCGGAGCGGAGGACGGTATGCCGCGGTTTTTCATCGAATCTGCCGATCTCAGCCCCGACGGGCGGGTCATCCTCGCGGGGGAAGACGCCATGCACATCACGAAATCGCTCCGCATGAAGCCGGGCGAGCACGTGACCCTCTGCGACGAGGCGGGCGTCGAATACGAGACGGTCATCCTCGCGGCCGGGGATGAGGTGGAGTGCGAAATCCTCTCCTCCAAACCGTCGGAGAACGAACCGCCGTACCGCGCTGTCGTCTATCAGGCGCTCGTCAAGGGCGAGAGGTTCGAGACGGTGCTGATGAAATCGACCGAACTCGGTGCCGCGAAGATCGTCCCCGTCGCCTCCGCGCGATGCACGGTCCGCCTCACGCCGAAGGAATACGCGAAAAAACGGGAACGCTGGCAGAGGATCGCCGCGGAAGCCGCCAAACAATGCGGACGCGCCCGGATCCCCGAAGTCACCGATCCCATGCCGTTCCGGGATGCCATTCGGGAAGCGGCACGGGCGGATCTGCCCCTCTTCTGCTACGAAGCGGAGGGGACCGAACCGCTGCCCGCGCACTGTACGGGCGACAGGATCCCGGAAAGTGTGTCCGTCGTGATCGGACCGGAGGGCGGGTTTGAATCGTCGGAAGCGGAAGAGGCCCGCGCGCTCGGGATGAAGATGACCGGCCTCGGACATCGGATCCTGCGCACGGAGACCGCCGCGCCGGCTACGCTCGCCTGCCTCTCGTTCCGCTACGAGATGGGACGGGAGCCGTAAGCGGCACATTCTTACAGAGATTACAGTTTCAGAAATATCGGAAGAGCTTCGGGCGTGCCGCGTGCCGGAGCAGGGAAAGGAGAAGACCTCCCGGCGGGGGGTCCATCGGGAAATTGGATATGGCTAAGGCAAGACAGTCCGCCAAGAAGAGCGGTTCCAACAAGATGAAAGCGGTGAGCAAGTCGAGAGCGGGGCAGATCGTCCTCGTGCGGATCCTGGTCATCGTTCTCGTCGCGGTCGTCGTCGGAATCCTGTTTGATTTCGTCCGCAGCGACGCGATCCGGGAGTTCCCGTTCCATACCTACACCCTGCCGGTGCTTCGTCTGGTATTCCCGGTTCTTTTGGCCGCGGCTGTCGTGTACCTCGTCGTGACCGTCTGGAAGAGGATCGACACCTCCACCCACTGGGTCACGCCGGAAATGCTCGTCGGGATCGGGTTCTACCTCTCCCTGACCGCGGTGTTCTACGACCGCTTCACTTCGTTCCCGCCGCTGTTCTACACGGTTTCCGTGATCGGCTGCGTGCTGTTCGCCGTCTATTACATCTACACCGTGCTGCTTTATAAATAATCAGCGGGGATCCGGTACCCATGGCTTGACAGATCGCGACATGATTCCGTCAAGCCATTTTCAGTCAGTCTCTCTGCGCGTTTACAAAATATTCATAAAATGGGGACAAAAATCGTCCCGGGAACACCCGTTTTCCGGCCCGATTTCCGGTTACCTTGTGCTAAAAGATGAAGCGACACGAAAAAAACACACAAAAACTATGAAAATTTCCGATTTCCCTATTGAAAAAACACAAAAAGTCATGTAGAATATAGTGTAGTATTAACAATCACATAAAAACGAGGAATTCAGGAAGGGTCAGATTATGTCAAACCGTCTTTTTCAGGGAATCATTCACCAAATGAGAGATGCCGTTGACCGCGTGATCGGCGTCATCGACGACAACGGCGTCATCATCGCGTGCAGCGAACTGGTCAAGATCGGCGAAATGAGACAGGGTGTGCGCGACGAGCTCGCTTACACCTCCGATGCCGTCACCTCCGGCGGTTACACCTACAAGCCGATCGGCACGGGCTCCAAGTGGGAGTACATCGTCTTCATCGAAGGAGAAGACAAGTATGCCGAGAAGATCGCCACCATCCTCGCGGTCTCCCTCGCCAACATCAAGAACCTCTACGACGAGAAATACGACAAGAATTCCTTCATCAAGAACATCATCCTCGACAACATCCTCCCGAGCGACATCTACATCAAGTCGAAGGAACTGCGCTTCAACGCCGAAGAGAGCCGCGTCGTCTTCCTCATCGAGTTCCACTCGAAGTCGGACGTTCTGTCCTTCGACATGGTCCAGAACATATTCCCGGACAAGAACAAGGACTACGTCATCGCGACGGGCGAGCAGGACATCGTCCTCGTCAAGGAAGTGAAGCCCGGCACGGACATCAAGGAGATCGAGAAGATCGCGAAGAGCATCGCGGACACCCTCAACTCCGAGTTCTACGTCAAGGTCTCCATCGGCATCGGCACGGTGGTCGACAACATCAAGGATCTCGCCCGTTCCTACAAGGAGGCGCAGGTCGCCTTTGAGGTCGGCAAGGTCTTCGACACCGAGAAGAACATCATCAGCTACGAGAACCTCGGCATCGGCCGCCTGATCTATCAGCTCCCGACGACGCTGTGCGAGATGTTCTTACAGGAGGTCTTCAAGAACGGCTCGCTCGATTCCCTCGACCGCGAGACGCTCATGACCATCCAGTGCTTCTTCGAGAACAACCTCAACGTCTCCGAGACCTCCCGCAAGCTCTTCGTCCACCGGAACACCCTCGTGTACCGGCTCGAAAAGATCCGCAAGCTGACCGGCCTCGATTTGCGCGAATTCGACCACGCGATCACCTTCAAGGTCGCCCTCATGGTCAAACGGTATCTCACCACCAAGCCGGTCAAGTATTGATCCGCAGAACGACGCCGAACCGAACAGAGAAAGGCCAATGCCGCGACAGGGACCGCATCCGGGAAGGATCGCGTCCCTGTGGCTGTTTTCGGACGGCCTATCAACAAATTCACCGATAAAAAGACAAACAATACCGCATAAATTCCGCGCCATGCATCCCATGCCTCCTTTTTAGGGGGAGCGGGTGTGTGCAATGCGCCGGATTTCCCGGGGGAGACTCCGCGGTTCTGAAAGGCATCTATGATTGACTTTGTAAACGTAAAAAAAGCGTATCCGAACGGAACGATGGCCCTGAAGGGGATCGATCTGCACATCGACGAGGGCGAATTCGTCTTCGTGTGCGGACCCTCCGGCGCGGGCAAATCGACGCTGATGAAGCTCCTGCTCCGCGAAGAGCGCATCTCCTCCGGCAAGCTGACCGTCGGGGATTACGACCTCTCCACGCTCTCGAACGTCCGCGTTCCCTATTACCGGCGGGAACTGGGCGTCGTGTTCCAGGATTTCCGCCTCTTCCCGAAGAAGACGGTGTTTGAGAACGTCGCGTTCGCCATGGAGGTCGTCGGGACGCCGAAGTCCCTCATCAAGCGCCGCGTCCCCGCCATCCTGAATACGGTCAACCTCAACGGCAAGCAGGATTCCTTCCCGAACGAGATCTCCGGCGGCGAACAGCAGCGCGTCGCGCTGGCGAGAGCCCTTGCGAACAATCCGAAGGTCGTCATCGCGGACGAGCCGACGGGCAACATCGACCCGAAGATGTCGCTCGAAATCATGAGCCTGCTCGTGAAGATCAACAAGCTCGGCAAGACCGTCATCGTCGTCACCCACGAAAAGGATCTCGTCGACTACTACAAGCAGCGCGTGGTCATGCTGGACAACGGCCTCATCGTCGAGGACCGGGTAGGAGGGATGTTCAATGCGCAGGTATAATCCGTTTTATTTCATCGGTCAGGCCTTCGAGGGCCTGTGGCGCAACGGCGTCATGTCCTTCGCCTCCATCGCGGTGCTCACGTCCCTGCTCGTCGTCATCGGCGGCTTCACGCTCCTCGTGACGAACATCGACGTCAACCTCGACGAATTCGGCCTCATCAACCAGATCGTCGTCTTCTGCGATCCGAACGCGACGGACGAGCAGATCACGGAAATTGGGGAGGCCATCGGCAAGCTCGACAACATCGAATCGGTGGAACACGTCACGAAGGAAGAGGGCCTCGAACAGATGAAGGCCGAATACGACATCTACGACGACGTGAGCGAGGAGAACAACCCGCTGCCCGATTCCTTCGTCATCACCTATCTCGAGAACGAGAAGGTCCCGAACCTCGATTATCAGCTCAACCAGATCGAGGGGATCGCCAAGGTCAACAACCGTCTGGACCTCGCCACCAAGATCGAGGGCTTCAAGCGCGGCGTCATGCTCGTGTTTGTGTGGTTCCTCGTGATCCTCGGCGTGGTGAGTATCTTCATCATCATCAACACGATCAAGCTTTCCGTCTTCTCCCGACGGAACGAGATCTCCATCATGCAGTATGTCGGCGCGACGGGGTGGTTCATCTCCCTGCCGTACCTCATCGAAGGCGCGATCATCGGTATCGTCTCTTCGGTGGCGGCGTACTTCATCGAGTGGTATATCTACTCCTATATCGAAGAAATGGTCATAACCGACTTGCAGATGATCTCCATCCTGCAGTTCTCGGATATCCGCGCCTACGTGTTCTGGGGATTCCTCGGCCTCGGCATCATCACGGGCGTCGTGGGAAGTATCATCTCCCTCGCGCGGTATCTGCGGCAGTGAGATCGCACGGTCGGATTGCAGAAGAAGGTTTCTTATGAAATTGCGACATCGCCCTCATTCTCTTGCGGCGATCCTCCTTGCGGCGGCGCTGCTGTGGCCGTCCGTGCCCGTGCGTGCCGACGACGAAGCAGCCGCGACCGACGCGCAGGTGCAGTCCTACGAGGAAAAGCTGGCGGCCAGCAAGGCAAAGCAGGAGGAGCTGAGCAACGAGCTCTTTGAAATCCACGAGCAGAAAGAGAACGCTCAGCAGGAAATGCAGAAGATCGACGAGCTCATCAACAACATGAACCAGCAGAAGCAGCTCGTGGAAGGGCAGCTCGAATCGATCGAGATGCAGATCGAAAGCAAAAAGCAGAGCATCGAAGACCTCACCGCACGCGTCGAAGCGCAGGAGAGCGCTTTTTACAGCCGGATGCTCGACAACTACATGGAAAAAGAAACCGACTACGTCGAGCTGATCCTCGGGGCGGCGAGCCTCAAGGATTTCCTCACGAAGGTCGATTACGTGACCTCGATCCTGAAGAGCGACCGGTCGATCATCCGGCAGCTCGAAGCGGACAAGGAGCAGCTTGCGTCGGATACGGCCCTGCTCGAAAAGGCCGAAGAGGACAAGATCGCGCAGGTCAGCGTGCTCAGCGAGGCGATCCAGAACCGCCAGCTCCTCTACAACAGCAAGGAAGAGCTCGTCGAATCCCTGAATGAGGACGAATCCCTGCGGTACGCCGAATACGAATACGCGCGCACCTCGGCAGCGGAGGCACAGGACAACATCGCCCGCCGCCTGAACGAGATCAACGAAGAGGCGATCCGCCGAGAGGCAGCGGAAGCGGCTGCAAGAAAGGCCGCCGAGGAAGAAGCCGCGCGCAAGGCGTGGGAAGCGGCGGAACAGGAGCGCATCGCACGGGAAGCGGCGGCCGAGGTCGAACGTCAGCGCCAGGAAGCGGCAGCGGCGGAAGCGGCGGCACAGGCGGAACGCGAGCGTCAGGAAGCCGAAGCTGCCCGGATCGCCGCGGAACAGGAAGCCGCGCAGAAGGCACAGGAGGCGGAAGCCGCCCGGATCGCCGCGGAACAGGCTGCGGCGCAGGAAGAGGAAGCGCGGAAAGCCGCCGAAGCCGAAGCGGCAAGACTGGCGGCGGAAGCGGAAGAAGCGAAGCGCGCGGCGGAACAGGCTGCCGCCGAGGAATGGGCAGCGCAGCAGGCTGCCGAGGAAGCTGCCCGTCAGGAAGCCGCCAGCAATCAGTGGACCATTGCCGCGCCTGCCGAGGAATCATGGCCGGAAGAGAACGCGTGGTCGGAATCGGCCGGCGCGGATACAACCGGCACGACGCAGGGCGACCGCTGGAACAACACCACCGGGCAGAGCGGCGGCGGAGTCGTCTATTACGACGATCCGTATGAAGACGAATATACCGGCTCCTCCGGATCGGGATCGTCCTCGGGCGGCGCGAAGCCGTACACCTGGGCGCCCGGCGACAGCTACGACAGCAGCTACACCGCCGACGGCACGGACGCGTGGTCGAATTTCTCCTATGTCCAGAGCTACAAGGACAACTACGAGGAAATCGACTCCATCAGCGACCGGATCTCGTTCCCGCTCGATGTGAGCCCGGAGAACTACATGGTCACCTCGGAGGTGGGCTGGCGCGAGCTTTACGGACAGGACGACTACCACATGGGTATGGACCTCTCCTGCGACGCGGGAACGCCGATTCTCGCCTATAAGGGCGGCAAGGTGCTCATCAGCGAGTACCATTACAGCTACGGCAACTACGTCCTGATCTATCACGGCGACGGGCTGTCGACGCTCTACGCCCACATGTCGGAGCGCGCGGTATCGGTCGGCGACTGGGTCGATGCGGGCGACGTGATCGGCTACGTCGGCATGACCGGCTCGGCCTACGGGTATCATCTGCACTTTGAGGTCCGTCAGGACGGAGCCGTGCAGGACCCGCGCAATTATATGTACTTCAAAGCATACATGGAGTGATCCGGGACACGGATCGCGATGAAGCAGACACTTCCGCGGAAAGGAGATGGGGAAGAGCATGACGCGGAGGAACAGAATTCGGATCGGAAAGCGCTGGACGGCGATCCTGCTCGCAGGCGTCATGGCGCTCTCGGTCCCCGGCACCATCTCGGCGGGATTGACCGACGCGACGGTGCAGTCCTACGACGACCAGATCGCCGCCGTGGAAGAAAAACTGAAATATGCCCAGGGTGTCCTTGAGGACATCCAGAAATATCAGTCGGCTGCCTACGAGGAGATCGCCCAGTACGACGCCGTGATCGAGCTCAACAACCAGCTGCGGCAGCTCGCGGAGGAACAGCTCAACGGCACGCAGTGGCAGATCCGCGACAAGCAGCAGTCCATCGAGCGCACGAAGGAGAAGATGGCGCAGCAGCAGAACATCCTGCTCGAGAGGATGCGCGAGAGCTACATGGAGGCGGAGGTCGACTACATCGAAGTCCTCCTCACCTCGCAGAGCCTCTTCGATTTCCTCAAAAAGCTCGATTACGTGGACGCGATGTTCCGCTATGACCAGCAGATCATCTCTTCACTCGCCAAATATCAGGAAGAGCTCGAGGCGGACGAGGCATTCCTCGAGACCGCGGAGCAATCCCAGATCGAACAGCTCAAGAAGATAGACGACATCATCGCCTACAACCAGACCCTCTGCGACGAAAAGCTTGCCTATGTCGAGTATCTGCAGGCGAATGAGGTCTGGTGGACGGAGGAATATTCCTACAACAACCAGAAAGAACAGGAACTCAGCGACGAGCTCGAGGCCTATCTGCAGGCACTCGAAGCAGAAAAGATCCGCCAGGAACAGGAGCGCATCCTCGCCGAACAGCAGGCGGCGGCGGACGAAGCGGCCAGACAGGCGGCTCTGCTTCAGGCCCAGCAGTCGGCGGCTCAGCAGCAGGCAACAGCGGTTACCACGTCGTGCTGGCCCCTCGAAGCGGGCGTCACGGTACGGGTCTCCTCCGAGTTCGGATGGCGTACCATCTGGGGCGTGACGGATCTCCACCGCGGGATCGACCTCGCGTGCGCGTCCGGAACCAAGGTCTACGCGTACAGCGGCGGAAGGGTCGAAAAGAGCGCGTACCATTACAGCTACGGCAACTACGTGCTCATCGACCACGGCGGCGGCCTCGCGACGCTCTACGCGCACATGGCGAACCGCCTCGTGTCCGCGGGCGACTATGTGGAGGCCGGACAGCAGATCGGCGCGGTCGGCCTGACCGGATCGACGAGCGGCTATCACCTCCACTTCGAGGTGCGCTTGAACGGCTCCCTCACCGATCCGAAGCCTTATCTCGTTTTCCCGTAAAAACTCATCCGGCGGGCGGGGATCCAACCGTGTCCGCCGGTATCTCATGCATCAAGGATCATCAAGGAAAAGAACCATGCGCAAGAAAATATCCATCGGCGCCGCGCTCGTGATCACGCTTCTGTGCTGCCTCGCCACGTTCCAGGCGACGTTCCTCTATCTGCAGAACCGCTTTGAACAGCGGTATCTCTCGAACGCTCTCGAAGAGGTGCGCGTCGGGGGCAAGACCGAGCAGCCGAATACGGCGCAGGGCAGCGCGGGCGGCAGCGACTTCATCAGCCGGGTGACGGCCAAGCTCTCCGAGGTCGACGATCTCTTCCGCCGCTACTACATCGGCGAGCTCGACGACGACCTCCTGATCGACTGCGTCCTCGACGGCTACATTGTCGGGACCGGGGACGACTACGGCGCGTACTACAACACCGCCGAATTCGAGGACTTCATGAACGATCTCGAGGGCGAGGTCGCGGGCATCGGGGTCAACGTCATCTACAACACGGACTACCGGTGCATTGAGGTGCTCAACGTCATCCCGGATTCTCCCGCGCTAGAAGCGGGCATCGAACCCGGGGACCTCATCTGGTCGGTCGGCGACGAGCGGGACCTCGTGGCGGATCTCGGTTACTATCCCGCCATCGCGAGACTCCGGGGCGAGATCGGAACCTGGGCGATCTTCTCCGTGCGGCGCGGCGAGAACTATGAAGAAGAGGTCGATTTCCGCATCCAGCGCGCGCGGGTGACGGAGATCACCGTCATGTCCCACGTCTACGCGGTCGACGATAGCATCGGCGTCATCCGGGTGACCGGCTTCGACGCGGGTACCCCCGACCAGTTCGAAAATGCGGTGGACAACCTGCGGGCAGAGGGCTGCAACAGGCTCATCATCGACCTGCGGTACAATCCGGGCGGCGAGCTCAACTCGATCGTCTCGGTCCTCGACTACATCCTGCCCGAAGGTCCGATCGTGCGGATCATGGACGCGGACGGGAATCAGGTCAATGCGTACTACTCCGACGCCGAAGAGCTCGATATGCCGATGGCGGTCGTGGTCAACGGCTCCACGGCGAGCGCGGCGGAACTCTTCACCTCCGCGGTGAAGGACTATCAGAAGGCGACGATCGTCGGGACCGTCACCTACGGCAAGGGCTGCATGCAGACGACGGTGCCGCTCTCCGACAACAGCGCGGTGTCCATCACCTACCGCATGTACAATCCGCCCTTCTCCGACAACTACCACGGCGTCGGCGTGATCCCGGACGTGGTGGTCGAGCTCGACGAGGCGCTCTCGAACAAGAACATCTACAAGATCACCGACGAAGAAGACAATCAGCTCGCAGCGGCTGCCGCAACCTTCGGCAACTGACGCGGGATGCATAAAAAAGTGAGGAATACCAATGGAAAAGAAGAACACCACCAAGTACACGCAGGCGGGTTATCAGGCGCTGCTCGATGAGCTCGCGTACCTCGAAGGCGAGAAGACCGAGGAGGTCAAGCGGAATCTGGCGTTTGCCCGTTCGCTCGGCGACCTCACCGAGAACTCCGAATACGACGCGGCGAAGGACGAGCAGGCACAGGTCGAGGCGCGGAAAACCGAGCTGAAGGAGCTCATCAAGAACGCCGAGATCATCGATGAAAGCGAGATCGACGAGGATGTGGTGAACCTCGGTTCCACCATCGTCCTCCTCGACTGCGAATACAACGAGGAAGTGGAGTACTCCATCGTCTCCACGAACGAAGCGGACCCCATGAACGGCTGCATCTCCGACCGCTCCCCCATCGGCGCCGCGATGGTCGGCAAGACCGTCGGCGACACGGTGGACGTGGAGACCCCCGGCGGCACCGTCCGCTTCAAGGTCCTGAAGGTCGAGAGAACAAAGCACGACGAGTGAAGACGGCAGAAGGAGCAGAAAATGGCAGATATCGTAAAGGACGTACAGACGGAAGAGAACGTCAACGATCTCATCCGCGTGCGCCGGGAAAAGCTGAAGGCCCTGCAGGATGCGGGCCGTGATCCGTTCGCGATCCGCCGCTACGACGTGAGCCACCGCTCGGGCGAGATCAAAGCGCATTTCGACGAGCTCGAAGAAAAGGAGGTCACGATCGCCGGCCGCCTGATGTCCAAGCGCATCATGGGCAAGGCCTCGTTCGCGCACATCCAGGACTTCGACGGCCTGATCCAGGTCTATACCTCCCGCGACACTCTCGGCGAGGAGGCTTACGCGGAATTCAAGAAGGACGACGTCGGCGATATCGTCGGCGTGAAGGGCGAGGTGTTCCGTACGAAGACGGGCGAGATCTCCGTCCGCGCGTCGGAATTCGTCCTCCTGTCCAAGTCCCTCCAGCCCCTGCCGGAGAAGTTCCACGGCCTCACCAACGTCGATCAGCGCTACCGTCAGCGGTACGTCGACCTCATCACCAATCCGGAATCGAAGGACGTGTTCGTCAAGCGCTCCCGCATCATCCGCGAGATCCGCACCTTCCTCGACGGGCAGGGCTTCCTCGAGGTCGAGACGCCGATCCTCGTCTCCAACGCGGGCGGCGCGGCGGCCAGACCGTTCCTGACGCATCACAACGCGCTCGACGAGGACTTCAAGCTCCGCATCTCCCTCGAGCTCTACCTGAAGCGCCTGATCGTCGGCGGTTTGGACCGGGTGTATGAGATCGGGCGCGTCTTCCGCAACGAGGGCATCGACACCCGCCACAACCCGGAATTCACGCTGATGGAGCTCTATCAGGCGTACACGGACTACCACGGCATGATGGACCTCACGGAAAACATGTTCCGCACGGTGGCGCAGCGCGTCCTCGGGACCACCACGATTATCTATAACGGCGTCGAAATGGATCTCGGCAAGCCGTTCAAGCGCATCACCATGGTCGACGCGGTGAAGCAGTATGCCGGCGTCGACTGGGCGGAAGTGAAGACGCTCGACGATGCGAGAAAACGCGCCGACGAGCATCACATCGCCTATGAGGAGCGCCACCTGAAGGGCGACATCCTCAACCTCTTCTTCGAGACCTACGTCGAGGAACACCTGATCCAGCCGACGTTCGTGATGGACCACCCGGTCGAGATCTCCCCGCTGACGAAGCGCAAGCCGGAGGATCCGGACTACGTCGAGCGGTTCGAGTTCTTCATGAACGGCTGGGAGATGGCGAACGCGTATTCCGAGCTGAACGACCCGATCGATCAGAGAGCCCGTTTCGCGGCGCAGGACGCACTGGCGGAGAAGGGCGACGAAGAGGCGCAGCACACCGACGAGGACTTCCTCAACGCGCTCGAGATCGGCATGCCTCCGACGGGCGGCATCGGCTACGGCATCGACCGCATGTGCATGCTTCTGACGGATTCCGCCGCGATCCGGGACGTGGTCCTCTTCCCCACGATGAAGAGCCCCAAGACCGGCAGCGAAGAGCAAGAGAAGGAAGCGAAGCGCGAGACGCCCGCCGAAGAGGTGAATGCGGTTCCCGAGAAGATCGATTTCTCGAACGTCGTGATCGAGCCGCTGTTTGAAGAGACGGTCGATTTCGAGACCTTCTCGAAGTCCGATTTCCGCGCGGTCAAGGTGCTCGCGTGCGAAGCGGTCCCGAAGTCGAAGAAGCTTTTAAAATTCA
>Ga0129306_1003290_pt1 | contig 12373 bp, 7 predicted proteins | sample P827metagenome_FD_94438 | JGI IMG/M metagenome (GOLD analysis project Ga0129306, IMG submission 94438) | Capybara group fecal microbial communities from Wisconsin, USA - P827 metagenome | ecosystem: Host-associated > Mammals > Digestive system > Large intestine > Fecal | place: USA: Wisconsin...
TTGGTTGAAAGAGCGACCATTGGTTCAGCGGTTTGCTCGTCATCATAAAGAGTTTAAGTATATATGGGCTCTCATTTTTTGTATTACGGCAGTTTGCGCATTGGTATGTCTCAATAAGATTGATTGGGAGGTTGCAAATACAATTATAAGAATCATACTATGCATTATCGCTGCACAGTTCCTTTTGCGGCCAATGAATGCTGTTTATGGTTTGATGGGGACATCGGGATCTATTCGTTTGTTCTTTTTTAACTTCTTATTTATTACTGCTCTTTTTGCTGGAATCTATTATTGGGCATTTTTTAAGGATGCTGGAATATCATATGATGTGAACCAACCACATATTGATTATTCATTATTTGCGCCAGAGAAATTTAATGATACAACTAGGGTTTGTGAGAGTTTAAATCTTGGCATCAAGAACATAAATAAATATGACACGCTAACGTTTGAACGTCAGATTGATACAGTCTATTTTAAGGAAACAATTGTAAATACGACGACAGAGACTCTTCGTTATCAGAGTATTGATATTTGGCAGGTCTGGCGTAGCTCAATTCTTACTACATTGACTCAAGAGCCGGCTGATCTATTTATGGCAGCCACCGTCCATAATGCTGGGATGGAGAGCACAGATCCAGAGTTGGATAAGCAAAAAAGTGCGTTGTTTGAATGGATACTCATCTTGCATATCATTATTTCCTGGATCTTCTTTGGCGTATTCATCTCGCTCCTATATAGTAAGTTCCGCTACGAATCATAACTCCTATGCACGCCCCCATCACAAACGCAGGCAGCGCCCGAGTCCTCGAAGGAAGAGTTTACGTGATCACTTTCTTCGTGTCTGAGGTGCCCTGGCCCGCGGGCTATAAGATGGACCTGTTCAAGCAGATGAGGGATGCGGAGTCCTGGCTGGAAAGGATGGCCTTGAAATATGGAAAGACCGTGCGCTTTGTAAATGGCGTTCACGGTCTTTTCGAGCCTTTTGAAACGGACATCGTCCCGGACTATGAATCTGGTAATGCTTCAGGAGAAATTGCCACAAAATATCTCTCCCAGATTGGATGTCCATTGGACGGGTACAAGGAATGGGTGAAAAAGAACAGCGGCTGCGACCAGTCCCTGGTCTTTGTCATCGCCAATAAGGAGGGCAGGGGATATGCGAATCCTATTGCCAGCGGAGGTTCAGATAATAACCCGGAAGGTGCCATCCTGTTCCACTCCTACAATGACCCTCTTTATGCCGGCTGCATCATCCATGAGATTCTTCACCTCTTTGGCGCCGTGGACCTCTACCAGGTTACTCCTGAAATGGCCGAGATAGATTCGAAGATAGACAAGATGTTCCCTAAAGAGGTCATGCATCGGTCCCGTTTCCCGTTGAAAGAGCTTCAGATGTCACCACTTACCGCTTGGTTGGTGGGGCTGACAGACAAACAGGAAGACTGGTTCAAAGAATTCCTTTAGTCACACTGATAGATTTCGGGAAATTCTGCTATCTTTGTAGTTGTACTAGCAAAACCACTCTCATGAAGAGATTAATAACACTTCTAAGCACACTAATCGTTGCCGTCGCCCCGGCGTTTGCCCAGGCCGAGAGCATGGACGCTCTTAAGGCCGACTATCCCAAACTGATGAAAAAGTTCGGGAAGGAACTGGAGAACCAGCGGGCCGACTATATCTTCGCCATCGACGTCTCCGGCACAATGAACAAATACAAGGAGACCGTTGTTCCTGCTCTGGGAGCATTCTTCCGCTCGCTGCAGGAAGGAGACTACGTTTCCATTATTAAGTTCGGCGGTGAAGCCACCAACGAGGTGGGCAGTGCTGGAAAGATTGGCGCCGAGACTATTACCAACCTGATCAACTACGCCGGGCATGTCTACGATATGCCCACCACGGCCTACGAGAAGGAGAAGTATTTCAAGTGGACGGATTTAGACAACATGCTGCACTATCTGGCCAATGACATGAAGCAGATTGACCGCAGCCGTCTCAAGTTCGTCTTTATCATCACGGACTTCCTGCACGACCCTTCACCTTCCCGCAAGGGACACGAAGATTGGGATGGTGTGGCCCGACGGTTTGCCACAGAGCAGTCTGGAAATGACGTGTACGTATTCGCCCTGCAGCTCCCAGGTAGCGGCCGTGACCTGGAGAAGGTACGCAACGTATTCCCCAAGCGATTCCACTTCGACCACGTATCCATTGCCAGCAGCAGCGCGCTGTCTGACTGGTTCACCCAGCGCAAGAATGCCATCCTGCTGGACAAGTTCTACGCCCTTATCGCCCATAAGATTGAGCCCGCAGAATTCACTATCGACCCGTCCTTGAACATTGACGGTCGCGTGAAGCTGGGCGTAAGTTGGAAGTCGAATCCTGTATATGACTGCCTCCGCGTTGACGACTTGGGGACAACGGCAAGTGGCTTTGAATTTCGGCCCAACCTTCCCAAGAAAACCAAGGATGAAGAAGATGTGCTGGATGCGGGAAAACTTTCCCTTCGCACGACCTCCTTCCTGGAACCTAAGTTCAAGAAGGTGAGTGGGGAACTGGAGGCAAAGGCCGGCTTCGAAGTTCCATATGAGGATGAGCTGGCAAAGCTTGGTTTCGCAGCACCGGTGATGCAGGCATCAGCCCCTGTTTCCAGGACAGTGTTCTGCTATCCCATTCCTTTCTGGCTATTCTGTACCATCATTGCGCTTATTATCCTATACATTATACTTGTCATCAGGGCATTCTCCCGCAATGCGTCAGACTTCTATAGAATCAATGGAAAGTTCGAGGTGACATGTGATGGATTGCCGGTTACGGAAAGGAAAAAGGCGAATGCTTTGGATAAGGCAGACTTCGGTAAAGGAGCAGGCTTCCTGCCTGTCCCGGATTGCAATTGGGCCGTCCAGATTGAGGTAAAGCGATATAACCCGTTCCTGCGTCCGCTCAAGCACCCTGTCTATGTGGTGTCTATGACAAAGGGCTCCTGGTTTAAGATTGGAGCCAAATATGGTATGCACCAACACCCGATAATTGGCAGATATACTCATATTGTAGTGCCAGAGGGAAAGATTCGTTGGATTCAGTAATTGATAATAATAAAACACAATAACACTATGGCAGAAAAACACATCTTTATCGGTTTGGGTGGCTCCGGTGTCAACACCGTTTCCCTCCTCAAGTACAAAGTGTACGAACGCACCAAAGGAACAGAGATGAAATCTCGCCTTCAGGTGATGAACGAGACCTACCGTTTCCTTTTCGTTGATACGGACCGCAGGGACATTGCCGATGCAAATGAAAAATACCGCAATCTGTACGAAGGCGGCAAGATAGATTTCATCAACGATGTAGAGATGCTGGACCTTGGCGACATCAATCCTTACATCAGTTACCAGGAAGCCGAACTTGCGCCTGAGCTCAAGATTAATCGTCGCATTCTTGAGGCCTGTCCCAAGAAAGTGGCCGAGAGCATGGATAACCGTGACCTGTCCTTCGGCGCAGGTGCCCTGCGTCACAAGTCACGCATTGCCTTTGCCCGTAAGGAAGACAAATTCCGCGATAAGCTTCAGACCTGTATCAATGAACTGAATCAGGATGAAATTGACAGCGAGAAAAATGTAATCCACTACTGGATTGTCTCCAGCTGTAATGGTGGTACTGGCAGCGGCACCGTTCTGGATGTGCTGTATTTGGTAAACATGATGCATCGTACCCATGTGGACAAGGGAAATCCCAAGGTTGGGCTTATCCTGTATATGCCTCGCATTTATATGCTCATCAATCCTGATAACGAGAAGTACCCCCGTAATGCTTACGCGGTCTTTAAGGAGCTGGAAGCTTTCCAGAAGTGGGCTAAAGAGTCTCCTAAGAACCTTCTCTTCCATAGGATGGCAGCCCAGGACGATTATAACCTTTTCGACACTGAGCTTCCTTTCCGTCCCTTCGAGTTCTGCATTCCCGTGGACTTCCACACAGAGCGCAACAGCAATATGGGAGACATCAACAAAATGTTCTCCAACACGGCTGAACTCATGTTCTATATCCATAGCGGTAAAGGTGCCGGTGGATTCAAGTCGTTCCTGGACAACTATGAAGATGGCGAAGTGGCCCCTGGTTCCGAGTGTTTCCTGATTCCCATGGGTTATATGGCTCTCCGTAAACCCGAGGAGCAGTTCGAGAATTATGTCGCCCTCCGCATGAAGTATGAAATGCTCCGCTACGGAATCCTTGGCGCCCCTGTGGAAACGCAGGATGAAAAGAAGAAACTGACGGCATCTCTTTTCAACACCGTCATCAAGAGTTCTCTGTTTGAGGCCGGTGCAGGAAAACAGTCCTATTTCCGTACGATCAATGGATTGGCTCAGGAAATGTTGGACGAAGACATGCCGGACAATGTCATCCTGGACAGCGACAACAAGGTGATGAAGAAGCTTCCGGCCAATGTCACTATCGAAGAGGCTAGGACCGAGATTGACACTATCAAGGCCGCTATTGAGCGTCGCGGTGAAGAAAAGAACAAGACGCGCAAGGCCATAGAGAAGGAGCTGTGGACCTGGACGGAAGATAATTGCCGTAAGTATGGCTTAAAATACGTGATGGACATCCTTCAGGAACTGGATTCTTTCTGCACGGAACTTTATACGGCATATTCCACCAACCTGAATACGCAGGTTCTGTCTGGAATCTGCTCAAGCCAGCAGGCTCTTGTAGAGAATCGTGACAGTATCGAGAATGAACTGGATGATCTCTATCAGAAAGCCATTGACATCCCGTTGAGCGAAAGATTTGGAAATGGTAATGCCAAGGATGTTTCTGCATTCTATAGCCGTCTGAAAGATTGGGTCGCAGCCAGTATAAAGGTTGTGCTTACTCAGGAAGCGATGGGAATGATCCAAGAACTTGCTATTGGTGACAGAGGTATCATTGACCGCATCATAACCCATGTACGTAAACTTGTAGAGAAGGCGACCGATGTGCTGAATGGCGATAAGGGCGTTGCCCAGGGCTATACATCATTGGCAAAGTCTTTCTACACTGCAAAACTGGATGTTACCTCCGTGTATATCCCGGATATCACTGAATATGTGGATGGATATGGATGGAGGGAGGATGGAAACCTGTTCTCTGAATGGTATGGTCTTGTTATCGGACATACGACGGACTTCGTTCCTGGAGAAGGCTATGCTCCTCTGCGCAATGGTGATATGTCCGCTTCTCTGGAGGGTATGTTCAGCAAGATGATTTCCTTCTACGGAGAGCAGATGATTCAGGAGAAATACATCGTGGACGAGGAGAGCCATCTTTTTACCAATACCAGCAAGACTGACTTCAAGCGCGTAATTGAAGACCTTCTGGACTATACGGTAGGCACACTGAAATCTTTGTTGCACCAGAATGAGACGGTAAGCAAGCAGTGGTACGAAAAGTCCCTGGCCAATTTCTTCGCTGAACTTAACAATGAGGCCAGACGAGAAATCCAGCAGAAGACCCAGCCGGCGGTGTTCTTCCCGTATAGCCGGGCAAAGAAAACGGGCCGTACTTTCGACGCGGCATTCTGCGTTGGACCTCAGGCCGTTGTCAAAGACGTCTTCCTGGAGGCATCCACGGCGGGAAAGACCAAGATGATCAATAGTGATGACTCTGCCGTAATGTACAAAATCATCACGAAGATGGGTCTTTCCTTCGACTACTACGATATGTATCAGAGCGTCAAGAACGAGTACGACAGCACCGTGAACAAGGCGTTCTATCATTTCCACCAGGCATTTGCTGCCGCGGGTGGTGAAGCCGACAACATCGTCCTGCCTAGGGAAATCAAGCCCGAGATGATTGTGTTCGCTAAGTACCTCATCCTTGATAAGATGAGTGGCTCGCTTCTGGGCATCATGAGGAAAGGGACAGAAAGCTATAACGCAGATCATTACACCAACACTCCTGTTATCTTCAAAGAAGGGATGGCCCAGTTTGCAACGGCTGCGGCTGTTAAACTGATTGATAATGAGAAGGTGGAGCTGATGCTAACCGATGGTGACCAAAAGTTCTATCATGCTGTGGCTATCAACAATCCTGAGCATGAAATCACGGACCTCTACACCGGCTTTGCCAAGGACTTCAACCTGGGTCGCTTTGGGTCCCTGATTTCAGAACTTGTGCAGCACATTAACTTCCTTGAACCTGAATTGCTGATGCAGAAGTATCAGGCCACTCTAAAGAGCCTGAAAGAAGACCTGAATGCCAAGTGGCAGAAAGCCGGGCGTCAGGAAAAGGAAACCATCGGCGATATCCTCAGAATTTTGAACGAACGGCTTGAAACCGTCACCAAGTTCCTTTCCGATAAGTATTAGGCCTTTCATATGCTTCCTATTTGGATAATAGATCTGGGAGGTTCTGCGGCTTCGAAAGAGAAGTTGCAGAGCCTCTTGGATACAACAGGGGAGGCCTTAAGACCCTTCTGGCATTATTATCATGCCGATGATAAGCCGGTTTCGGATGTCGCCTCCTGTAAAGCATTGCTAGATGCGTTGGTGGCTGATGGAAGGGATTGTTACAATGCTTTCAACAAAGCAGGATACAAGGTTGGTAACTTCCAGATTGTCATCTTAGGGGCTGCTGACGAGAAGCTTACGCAAAGCGTTTTTGCACCACTTCCGGGGCTGATTCGGGATAATCTTCCAAGGATTATTTCCGATCATGCTAATTTGGGCGTGGAGATTACCGGTATTCTTTACATCCCCAGCACAATTAACCAGCTTGATGACGATAAGGAGCGTTGCGCTGCCACTATGCTGCTGGAAGATGTGAATATGCTTTGCGGGCGTTTAGGCTCCAAGCATTTCAACCGCGTGGTCGCTTATCAAGATGTCCAGTACAAAGGTGCACGCTTTTATTCAAGCCTTAATGAAGGTCAGAGGACGGAACTTCTCTATGAGATTCTCTCGCATTTGTTCTTTGTGAGTGCAGGCTGTGAGAGGTTGTTTGACAAGATAGGCCGTGACAGTGGAATCTTCTCCCTTGGCGCTGCGTCCATTTATTATAACAGCGAGCAGCATCATGGGTATGAACTGAAGCGTCTTCTTGACAAACTTATCGCGGAGTTTAAAGAAACAGAGAATACCGATAAAGCGTATGCTGGAAAAGTAATCCGTGAGGTTCTGGAGGAAGACGTTCTTAATACAGAAGCCGTTTCTGCACGTCTTCGTGAAGAATGTGGCAGCCTGAATATTGACCTGAAGAAAATGGACGAAGAGGCTGATCCGCATCCAGTTTGGGACCTTTTCTGTTCTGACCTTTTCCCGAAATACTATAGGAAATTCCTAAAGTACATGCCAGCCCGCCTGCAGAAGTTCATGCAGACGCTTTCCTATATGCTGCTCACACGGTTCTCTGGCATCATCCGGAAGAACCGGGAAACCGCGGTCAATCACTTCAAATCTGTACTTTGGGGCTTTTATAAAAGAGTATTCCTTGACAATGCGGCTAGATATGCTACCATTGCGCAGTTGGAATCCGTGTTCAAAGCAGCTAAGGAGTTCTTCTTGAACAAGCGCGCGGAGGTCACCCTTATCCTCTTGGAGATTGTTCCTATTCCCAAGTATTTGAGACACGACAACGATAAATGCATGGCAGATGAAGAGGAAAACAAGCCCTCCAAGATTATGGAGAAGATCAAGCAGAATCTCAGAAAGGAACCCATTATCCTGAGCCTTTTGGTCAGATGTTTCTTACTGGGCATTCTACTGGTTTTCACTGTCATTCCGGTATTAAGAGTGGTCTCTCCCAATGTTATTAACCTTGGAGAGATTGCCACAATTGAATGGCTCTGGATTCCGGTTCTGTTCTTCCTTCCACTCGTTATCGAATTCTGCATCAAGCTACGCCGTCATTTCAAGCGTATCAAGCGGCTAAAGTATAGGCTTCTTGCCGCAACGTTGCTGGCGGTCAATAAGCGCCTTTCGCAGTTCTTGATGGATGAACAAGGCGAGTTCTACGATGCCCTTGTTTCGGAGTGCGATGCACAACTGGATATCCTTTCGGAGTTCCGTAAGAAGCTGTCTGTACCGGATGCCCAAGAAGGTAAAAGCGTTCTTCCGGAAACAATGTTCAGCCAGCCGCTACTGGGTGGAGCATTCTGTGGGGAGAAGCTTTTGGTTGACGAAACCGTTTCCGAAGCCGAAATCAGAGTCAAGGATGAAAAATTACGGCTGTCACAGCTGGAAAAAGATTCGTTGCTATTCCTTCTGAAAGGTTCTTTCAAGCAACCGGAAGCATTGGATGCAGCCGACCTTTCCGACAAGAAGGAACCTGAGGAGCATGCGGAATCTTTTGTATCCGTTTTGCATAAGTTCTTCGGACCGCAGTTAAGCATTCATACAGCGGAGAATATCGGACTGATGCTCAGTTTGCTCGACAAGGATGTAGACATTGCGCCTCTCGTCAAGATGGCCGGGGTTAATGGTATGTTATTCTCCGTAGCCTCTGCGAATAAACCGGTTCTGCGTATCACCAACGCCCCCAGAATCTTTGCCGATGTTAACCTTCTGTCCGATAAGGCAACAGCCGACTACGCCTTACTCACTTGCTGGCAGAAGATTCCAAAAGGCATCCAGGCTCAACTGGTATGTAATTATGCTGTGGAGAAGTTGCCGCCGTTGTCCTTTGCCGACAAACTCTCGCTCTATTACGGTTTCTTCCGGCAGAAGGACCTTGCATACGTGCTCGCTGGTACGCCTCTCCGTATCCCCAAAGAGGATATGGAAAAGTTGGACAAACAAATTATAGGAGGATAGGCTATGGTGTTTATGAAAATCGCACTGCTGCTGGCCGTCCTGCTCATCCTGTTTGCAGTTTACGAAATCATCGGCCTGCTGAAAAAGAAAGCCAAGACCGCGTATGTCGGTGAAGACGGTCGTTTCCACACATTCGGTGATGCTGTCTTCAATGTAACAGCCGACGCTTATGTCTTCCATGACAATAATCAGCCTCCAGCAAACCGCTACCAGGGGAATTCCAACGTAGAGAACGGCCTGGCACTGATTAACCTCCGGAAAGACCCTTCTGCCTCTGACCTCACGAATATCGTCTTCAAGGCGGGTTGGGTAGACCTGGCTGGTACCATCTACGATGAGTCCGGGACCCGACGCGGATACATTACCGACCTTAAGGGACGCCGCAGTATCAACGGCTCCGGTCGCTGGTATGAACTCTGGCTCAGGAAGCATTCCTATGTGTACACCTGCCCTCCGCTTGCCAGTGAAGATGGTGATGGCGAGGCTGCCAAGGACCAGCTGATCGGCAAAGTCGTCGAGACCGGCCGACTGGGCAAGGAAAAACCCAACAGATATACCGTTACTGCCCGTGCTGCAGGTTACCTGCTTCTGTATAAGGATCGCCAGCCTAAACCGGCCAGCGAGCATATCATGGCCGAGCGCCTGACGTGGAAGGATACCGCTCTCCCTGCGGCCGTCCTGTTCACGTTCATCTACTTCATCTTCTATCTCACCGGGATGGGTAAGGCATCATTCCCTGCACTGGGAGAGCAGATTGGCTTTACGGCTGCGTTGTTGCTAGTGTACTTCGCCATTTGGGCTATCCTGCGCCAGGTGAAAATTGAGGCCTTCCTGGAAGGAAAATCCTTTGATGACTTCCTGATGCTCATTGACCGGAATACCGGAGTGGGCGGCCTTAATAACTGGATTATCCTTGCCGCCGCCGCGTCGCTGTTGGTTTCCATCTTCATCTATGGCAGCGACTTCATTCCGCTGCAGGCGGCCATCCTGATTGGTGCCTGGGTGAACCGGAAGTACATCACCAAGGAGCCCTGGGTAGTAACGGAAGCTACGGATGAAGAAGACCATCTTCCGGATTGGCCTGACGATGAAGACCCGGATGATGTTCCGGATATTCCGGACGATTCCGACGATACGGATTCCGGGCTGGAGACTGTGGAAAAGACCTTTAACTGGGATTTGGATTCCGTTTTCCATGACGTGCATGGCGAACTGACGCTGAAATTCAATCCAGAAAAGATTGCGCAGTTGCGTGCGACAAATCCTTTCCGCCTGAATCCCGGCGGATCTTTCCGCAAAAACGTGGAAGAACTCATGAACTCCTGCAAGAACAACCGGAAAGTACATGAGGTCCTGCGTTATATCGACCAGAAGGCCCGCGAGAATGGCCTTAGTGAAATGGACCGTATGCAGTTCATCCTGGACTTCTCCCAGAAGCCGAACATCCAGTATGAGTTTGACGAAAAGTGCGACGAGATTGGAAATCCGCGCGAGTACGCCCGCTATCCTGACGAAACCATGTTTGACGGTAGGGGAGACTGTGACTGCAAGGCGGCCCTCGGCGCCGTCCTCTTCCGCGAGGCGGGATACAAGACGGCTTATCTCACTACGTCCAACCACGCAGCCATCGCCGTTGCCTTCAAAGACAAGGCAGATGCGGATCTGGTATCCATGGCCGACCAGTCGCTGGTAACCAAGGACGGCTACATGTATTTCTTCTGCGAGACTACTGGAGACGGTTTCAAGATCGGCGATCTGGGTTCCACTACCAAGGAAGCCGTAGAAGACATCCTATTCCTGAATTAGCATGAAAAGATTAGGTTCCATAGCAGCGGTGCTGCTGGTGTTCATATTGTCGGCCCTTGCCCTAATCAAAGTATACGATAAGGGGAAGGACCAGAAGCCGCTCCGGTATGCGGATATTCCTGAGGAGACTATTGACTGGTTTAAATCTCTTGGCGAAGGTTTAGGAGACCTCATATCCGATTTTAATCCAGAACCGCGTCCGCTGCCTTGGGATAATAACGGTGATTACGGTCAGGATCCCGAAACGGGACTGACCACGCTGGAAGATGAGTATTTCATCATATATTTCAGTTCAGCCGTCAAGAAGAAACAGGCCGAGAAGTGCTTGGGCCTGGCTCATGGCGCTATCCCTAGGATGGAGGAAATCATCGGGAAGTATTATTATCCGGAGGATATGAACGGACGAAAAGTCCCCATCTATCTGACTGCGGACATTCAGGAGTATACAGAAGTAGTGACCAGATTTGGCGCGGCCGACGTTGCAGGGCGTTCTTCTGGAGTTACCATATCCGAGCTGTCTCCTTCCGGATACTATCTGAAGGCAATTGCCATAAATGGGAAATACGTCTTTGATAAGTACCTGGAGTCGCAGAACTACATGAAAGATGTGCTCTGGCATGAGCTAACGCACTATTGCTTTTTCGCATCGGTCAATTACAACTATGCCGTCCGCCTTCCCATGTGGAGTTATGAGGGAATAGCGGAGTATACGGGTATACCTGACCGCCGGCCTACTTTTTCACAAGAGCACATAGACCAGATGCGTTCAGAGTGCAATCTCATGGCAACGCATTTCCCTTATGTCTTCGAGGTGTACGATGGCGGGCATTCCATCTTCTGCCACATGGAAGATAAGTATAAATTGGAAGGCCTTAAGTCCTTCTTGAAGACTATGTACAGTAAAGGCATCCCCACATCTATGGAGGAGACCTTCTCCACCACGGTTCCGGCATTCGAAGCCGACTGGAAAGCAAACTTAGATAAATTTAAAAGATAGATACTATGGCAAGCATGAAACTTAACTCAATCGGCCTCTTCATCGATGGCGGATATTATATGAAGATTAACGAGGGGCTGGCAAAAAAAGGCGCCGGCAAGGTGAATCTCTATAATCTGATCGGCTATATTCAGCTGGCCATCGCCAAACGTTATGACCTTGATCCGTCTAGCTGCTTTGTCACGGAGAGTCATTTTTATCAAGGACGCTTCAGGGCTGATGACACAACCGATGCCGAGCTTTATGATGACCGCGATTTCGAAGACCGCTTGATTTACAACGATGTAGTCTTTCACTACAAGCATATTGGCGTGCTTGCCGATGGGGGACATCGCGAGAAGGGAATTGATGTCTGGTATGCCCTTGAGACCTACGAACTTGCTCTTTTCCGTGACTTTGACTTTATCGTCCTGATTACCGGCGATGCAGATCATGAGATGCTGGCCAGAAAGATTAAGGCGCTGAAGAAACAGGTCGTCCTGCTGACGTGGAATTTTGCAGATCCGGATTCGACTTCACCCGCGTTAAAGGAAGAATGCACCTTCCATATCGACCTTGCCGAACTAAGTAAGACGAACGACTTCCGTAATAAACTTACTGGAAGGAAACTTACTTATAGCGAGCTTTGTGCAGATGAAAAGATTCCCTTTATGAAGTAGCTGCCATGACCAACCAGGAAATCATCAAGGGCCTTATTGCCCGAGATAATAAGATTACGCAATACGTCTTCTTCGAGAGGAGCAAGTCGGTTATTTACTCTGTGTTACAGGAAATATTCGACTATAAA
>Ga0129306_1003292_pt1 | contig 12366 bp, 13 predicted proteins | sample P827metagenome_FD_94438 | JGI IMG/M metagenome (GOLD analysis project Ga0129306, IMG submission 94438) | Capybara group fecal microbial communities from Wisconsin, USA - P827 metagenome | ecosystem: Host-associated > Mammals > Digestive system > Large intestine > Fecal | place: USA: Wisconsin...
AGGTACTGCCGTTAAGCACGTGCTTGGTGATCCGGGTCCAGGCAGGGTCGTATTCGTGAAGTTTTTCTTCATCCATTTCTTTGATTACTGCGGGAACATCGTAGGACAGGGTAACAAATTCCGGCTCCCAACGTCCGTTCTCACCAATAAGCAACATAAACTGGGCTTTCCCGCCGCTTCGAAGTGGTACGCCAACAGAACCCGGGTTAATCACGCACTTTCCGTTTCTTTTGTACATGGACTGTACATGGAAATGTGCGCAGACCGTAAGCTCGGTTTCAAGTTTTGCAGTAAGCGCATCGATGTAATCGTAGTCTTCACGCATGCTTTCCGATGCTTTCCAAGGTGAACCGTGACAAATCACGAACGGCGGAAGCCCCGGATAAAGCATGGTCTTTGAAATCGGCAGTTCCTCAAATTCTTCAATCTGTTTTGGCGTCAGGCGCTCGTAGGCGTAGGCGAGCACACCCGAACCGCATTTTCCTTTTTCCCAGATCCAGTCGGTGTTTTTGCCTTTCTTTCGATTGATCCAGTAGTCTTCCTTGTTGCCGCGAATAAAGGTGCAGGGGTATTCTTTGGACAGTTCCTTTAAGAAACTTATGGTCTTTTGGGGACAGGGCAGGTCTCCGATGTAGTCCCCCAGAAAGATAAATTCCTCCGCTCCGCGTTTTTTTGCTTCTTCCACGCACCTTCCCAGGGCAATGTGGTTACTGTGGATATCAGCCATTACAGCAAGTTTCATATGTTCTCTCCATTCTCAAAGGTTTTAACAACCTGTTTTATCGTACAAGAAGATCATAGATCATATTTCTTTATTTTTTCTTGCCCCATTCTTGAATTAATCTTGAGAATTGTTCCCTTGGGGACGGGGTTAGGGGTTCATTTCAAAAATGAGCCCGTGACTCAGTCACCTCGAGGAGTAAGAAGAAAAGATTTCTATCAAGCATGATCTGCTTCCTAAAGTTTTGAGGATCGGATGCCGATATAATAATATAACATTGTAAGCAAAGGAGTGCGTGCCATTTCAACGGAATGAATGTTGAAGTGACACGTTTTTTTGTTTCTAAACGATTGAAAAGGAGAAAATGCAATGGGAATATCGGGGATTATGAATTCAAGTGCCTATAACCTCACGCAAATCGGAGAGCATTCTACCAAAACTTATCAAAAAGAAAATGTCGATAAAGGCAGCTTTTTATCGCTGTTAAACGGCGAAAAGCCTAAAACCTGTCCCTATGATCATTTGGCTAAAAACGGAGTGATCGAGTATAACGGTGTGACATTTCTGTGTGATTATAAGACCAACTCCATATGCCTCGGAGATATGACAAATGAAAAAGAAGTTTTGAATATAAGCCTTCCGAGTGGCGGTAATCTTAAGGTGAATATAAATAATATCGGAAGTCTTGCAAGAGCGGCCGGTATGTTTTCACCGGCAGATCTTAACGCCATTATGAGGGCAATAGCTCAATACAATCACTGCACAAGTAAGCTCAATCAATTAGAGGAAGAAGAAACAGAAACAATTGAAAATGCCACAGAACCGGACACGAAACAGATTGAAGAGCGCAGTATCTTGATATCATATGTATGTATCGATACTGATATGGGCCTACCTAAATATTTATGTTTCTAAAGCCTTTCTTTTTATATGCATCAGATTATCAATGCTAAAGCATATCGGCGTCGCATTGGGAACTGCGATCCTGAAGTGTGACTCTTCAAAGGGAATGTTTTCGCTAATGGCAATCAACGGCATGATGACACCACCATGGGATATGACAAGAAGATTTTGGTCAGAAGAAGGATCATGCCTCTCAATAATACCGTCCAATGCGCGGAATAACCTTTCTAAGACCATTTGATAAGACTCACCGCCGGGTGTTCTTTCATATCGTTTGTTGGAATTCCAATGCTTTAATTCATCAGGATATATAGCCTCTGTCTCAGCCCAGGTATGTCCCTCAAAAGCACCCATATTCATTTCTTCCAGTCCGGGAACGACTTCGTGATCGATCTTAAACCTGTCGCTTACTATCCGGGCAGTCTGCTCCGCTCTGATCTGGCGGCTTGTGTAAACCTTTTCAAGGGAAAAATTCTGCTTTTCGAAGTACTCACATAACAGATCTGCCTGCCTGATCCCGGTTTCATTCAGAGGGATGTCTGTGGTCCCTTGAACTTTGCCGAGTATGTTCCAGTCCGTTTGGCCATGCCTTGCAAAATATATGTTCATAGCTTATCCTTCAGTTCTGTCCAATTCATTATTGTTAATACATCATTATGATCTGCCTGGGCAAAGTCCACTGCTCAGAACTGATGTTCGGTGCCATTCTATCATACTTTTCGGATCATTGCACTATGAAATTTGTCGATGAGCCATCGGTGCATATATATTGAGTTTTTTTGACTTAATTAGTAAGCAATAACTAACTCATTGTGGTATAATCATTAATAAAGGAACGGAGTATTATATTTTATGAACATAAAGCAGCAAAAAGACATAAGGCAATTTCTTGAGGGCGAGTTCATTTCCGATACGGCAGGGCAGATATATAAAAAGCAGGAAGATTTTCTTTTTACTATGCTCGGAGCCGTGAAGGACGAGAGCAAGAGCAGATATAAAACATTGGAGCAGACTATACTTCCCCGAATAGCTCTGTATAAGGCTCTTGGGGAATATACTGCCGACGAAGAGAGAATAAAGATCATGCGCCGGTACATGATTGATATTGTCGCTTCGAAAAAGCATGCTTCGACGGCTAAAATGGAAGTCATTCCGGGATTTTTTTACATTTACAGAGCTGTATTTCTAAAGATAATGAGAACTACTTCTTTGCAGCAGAGCACTCAGGCTAAGGGCAAAGGTTATTACGATATAACCATTACAAAATGTTTGTGGCATGATGCCTGCGTCAAGTTTGAATGTCCTAAGTTGTGCGCGCTGTTCTGCGATGTTGACGATGTTACATACGGAGGGTTAAGAAAGATAGGATTCTCCAGAACAAAAACATTGGGATACGGCGGAGACTGCTGTGACTTCCATTTTTTGCAAAGAAGTAAATGAAACTATAAAAAACTGTCAGGAAAGAGGAGAAGAAAAATGAGCAGAGTAAATTTTGGAGCTAAACCACTTATGTATCCCCAGCCGGTGCTTATCATCGGAACTTATGATGAAAACGGCGTGCCCAATGCTATGAACGCTGCATGGGGTATCACAACGGATTTTAAGGAGATCACCATCAGTCTGTCCGAGCATAAGACTACGGATAACCTTAAGGCAAGGAAGGCTTTTACCGTAAGTATGGCTACGGAAGCTCAGGTTGTTCCGTGCGATTATGTGGGAATCGAGTCAGGAAGAAAGGTTCCGGATAAATTTCAGAAGGCAGGTTTTCACGCTACAAAGAGCGAATTCGTGGATGCTCCTCTGATCGATGAGCTTCCCCTTGCGATGGAGTGCAGGGTAAAGAGCTTCGAGGACGGAATCCTCATCGGAGAGATCGTTAATGTATCTGCCGACGAGAGCGTAGTTACCGACGGCGTGGTGGACATTAAGAAGATAAAGCCTATCAGCTTCGATCCCTTTGGAAATGCTTATTTTGGCGTAGGAGAGAAGGTCGGCAATGCATTTAAGGATGGAGCGGCGCTTAAGTAGAAACGGGTAGAAAAACGATTCTATACAGCAAAAAGGACATCCGATTGGATGTCCTTTTTATCTGCGGAAGATGGGACTTGAACAATGTAAGTTCAAAAAACACTGATAGAAAGGGGGTTCGGCGTCGCTTTTTCCTGGGAACCCAAGCCCTCTCTTTATAGAATTTTAATTGACTGTAAATTATGTCTATGCTATCATACAAGTGCATCGAAAGGTGCATTGGTTTCCTTGCCAAGCGAAATGGGAGCTATATCAGATGGGAACCCCACCATATAAAACAATCGGGAGCTATATCAGATGGGAGCCCTACCATATAAAACAAATGGGACCTATAAAAGACGGGAGCCCTACCGGCGAAAAGGATTTTACGAGCTGCTTCGTTGAGTTGCAGCTCGTTTATTGTTGTAAAGGAGTAGTTTTTTGAATAAGCTCGACTTTTATTATCTTGATTTAAAGTATATACGTGACTTATCTAGCGCAGATGATAATATAATGTCCATTTCGCCGCAAAGGGGTAAACAGAACCGTCCTTTTGTTGGTGTTGTTACTGTCCTTAATGGAAGAAAGTATTGTATTCCCCTTACATCACCTAAAGACAAGTTCGGCCAAATGAAAAGTCAGGTCGATTTCATAAAGATATTTGATGAAGGCCGAAAGGATAAGAACGGTATGCCAAAACTAATCGGCGTTCTTAATATCAATAACATGCTTCCAGTATCAGACACCGTGATACAGAAAGTGGACCTCAGAATTCATCCATCGGATCTACCGGAGATTAAGCGGGCAAAATCACTGATGCAAAAGCAACTTGAATGGTGCCGTAACCATGAGGATGTTATCGAGAATAGAGCCAACAAAGTTTATGATCTTGTCACAAATCATCCGGATAAGAGTAGGAATCTAGTGAAGCGGTCGTCGAAGTTTAAAGAACTTGAAGCAGTTTTGGATAAGCGGAATAAGAAATAGGATTAGCACATAGCAGGAGGCTTGATGGTCTCCTGCTTTTTTAGTGCAATTCACATCAAAAAAAGTGCGATTCACATCATTTTCGGCTGTAAGCCGGATCGAATAGCCGATATAACAGATATACTATGTCCATAGGAGCGTGATCACATGGAAAAATCGATAACCATTGCAATATGCGATGACGAAAAGGCAATACGGGATGAAATTTCTGAATGTATCCGCAATATAACGACGGCAGCTGTTATCAAGTGCTTTGACAATGCTTCCGGCATCTTAAACGATGACTTTGACGCAGATATACTCTTTCTCGACATACAGATGCCGGGAATTGACGGTATGGAAGCCGCACGGCGGTTGAGAGCAGTCGGAAAGAACATTGTTATAATCTTTGTTACAGCGCTTGAAGAGTATGTCTTTAAGGCTTTTGACGTAGGTGCTTTTCAGTACATAGTCAAACCGTTTGAGCCGGAAAAACTTATAGAGATTGCCACAAGAGCCATCAAAAGCGTAAGGGCGCATATAAATAACATATCTGCAACAAAACAGGAAACTTCAGAACCTGCGCGAACCATTATCGTTAAGAGCGGAGGAGCCAATCTGAAGATCGAGCTTGACCGTGTTGTCTATGCTGAAATATATGACCGTCAGATTGCTCTACATATGAAAGAAGGCGATGTCATTGAGTATTACGGTAAGATATCAGATCTTGAACATCTGGCCGGTAGCAGTTTCTTTAGAATACATCGTGCATATCTGATCAATCTGAAATATGTAAAGGCTTATGATTCCAAATTCGTGCTGCTCCAAGGTATTAGCATACCGGTTGCACGTGGAAAGTATCAGGATCTTATTAAAGCCTTCCTTACCTACAATGCCCGGAGGGAATCTCTATGATGGCATATATTGCTGATAATTTCGAATACTTTGCAAACGCCTATGCACGTATACTGATTTTTTTGCTTTTGCTGTTTATGGCAATTCTGCTTGCGAAGTGGCTCCGGCCATTCACTACAAAAAAAGCTTCAGCGATCATAACTGCGTTGGTCTATTTTGCATTGATGGCAGTTAAGACATTTATGAGCATCGACGGAATTGCCGGTCACATCTTGGAGTTTGCCAATATACTGCTTCCGCTGACTGTTCTGTGGCTGTTGGACGGAAAAAGAAATCCTGTTCAGAAAGTCTTTCTTTGGGTAGTATTTAAGCTCATGAGCTGGCTCTCGATAGAAATTTTTACCGAAATCGGCCTGTTCGAAGGTGAATGGATCTTGGACCTTGAGTGGTATTCCAGTGGAGTAAATGCCGTTATTATCGAGTTTGTACTGTGGAATACGTTCCAGTATGCGTTGACAATACTCCTTCTTTATATTGCGGTCAGAGTGCTTCACCGTGTCTACAGGGAAAAGAACGACGAATTAACCTTGCGGGAGCTGGTAATGTTACTTACTCCGGCGTGGTCACTTCTGGCTGTTAAGCCTATTATGTCTTCTTATTTGAACCTTTGGCTGGAGGGTATGAAGAACGGGACCATTGATCGAAATGTGCCTGGCAATCCGTTTAGGCTTATTTTTTGTATCTTGTCTTTCTTTACCATAGTGATACTTGTTACATTCTATGAGCAGTCGAAAGAAAAGCAGGAAGACGAGTTTGCGCGGCTCTCTTTGGCTAAACAGGTAAAAGATATAGAAGGCCACTATGCTCATATCGAAGATATATATGATAAGATGCGGGCGCTCAGGCATGATATGGGTAATCTTCTCGCAGTAGCGGGGAAACTTGCGGAAACAGGAAAACCGGAGGAACTGCGCGGTTATATATCTGATATGCAGGAAACATTTGAAGAACTGACTCCGAATATAAAATCCGGTAATGCAGTTACTGATGCAATTCTGTCCGAGTATGACCTTCGTTCGGAAAAAGAAGGTATTTCTTTTACAAGTACTTTCTTTTACCCTGATGGACTGTTCTTAAACCCGTTTGATATGAGCGTTATTCTTACCAATGCTCTGCAAAATGCGCTTGAAGCATCTAAAGGAACCGCCGGTGCTGCAATACAGATCAAATCTGTCACCAGAGGCCGTGTATTTATGATAAATATCAGGAATACAGTGGAAAAAGAATGTACTCTTGGCTCGGAAGGTTTGCCCATAACCACAAAGCACGATGCAGGACATGGATTCGGGCTTAAGAATATCCGGACTGTTGCCCGTAAGTACAACGGCGACATTGAGATTCGCTTCGAAAAGGACAGTGACAGGCTTTTCTTTGTCCTGGATATTATGCTTATAGGTTGATAGAAGTATTAGTGCAGTTCACGGCGAAAAATGTGCGGTTCACGTCAAATCCCTTGTTTACGCAGATTATCAGTCGATAATTATGGTAAGGGAGGTGAAAACCATATGATCAGATTGAGCGGAATGGACTATATGAACATCTTTGGTTATACCGGCAGGTTAGGTTTCACAAATTCTAATTTTGGCAAGACAAATACCTATTATTCAAACTATGGTATGGGTCTGTCAAAAAGAAACACAAGTGGTACCTACAGTACGGCTCTGACAAATTCACAAAAGACGTTATCCACAGTGGGTAATGAAGCATCGGCACTTGTTAAATCGGCAAATAAGCTGGCCGGTGACGCTTCATACAAGAACGTTGAAGCCTTCGTGGAAAACTATAATGACACCGTAGCAGCTCTTTCAAAAACGGTAAACTCAACTGTCAGAAGTTCCGGCAACAGTATGCAGAGAATGACCGGAATCATGAAAAACAACCTGTCCGAGATTGGTATAACCGTAGCATCGGACGGAAAGATGTCAGTTGACGAAGAAAAGTTTAATAATGCGGATACCGGTACCGTTAACAATGTTTTCAGGGGAAACAACTCGTATTCTAAGGTCATCGCATCATCAGCAGAAAGACTTCAGTATGCGGTTAACTCTCAGCAGCAGGTTTACACAGGCAGTGTATATGGACGAAATGGCTTAAATTACAATTATAGCAATCTCAGCCTATTGTCTGCTCTTGGGTACAATTCATTTAATGCATTCTTCTAAGGTTTTAAGGAGCAAATGCCTATAAAATAAAAGAACACTATTAGCAACGGAGTGCGTGCCATTTCAACGGAGTGAATGTTGAAGTGACACGCATTTTTTATTCCGAATCGTTCGGGAAGGAGGAATCATATGAATATAGCAAGTATGGGCGGTACTGCGTTTATGGCGTACTACACCGGAATCTCTTCAATTAAGCAATCGGAACGAGCCTTTCTGTCAGCAAGCCAAGGTGTATTTTCAGGCGGCTCATTTGTATCAGCTCTTCAGGAGCAGATTAGAGGGGTAACAGAAAGCAAAGGAATTGCCGATGTCGATAATATGACCCGGGAAGAAGCTTATATGCAGCATCTGAAGGAAAAGTACGGTGTAGTCAGAGTAGAAAGCGTAGGACACGATCAAAAAAGTCTGGATAGAATCGGTGGTACCATGATGGGCGGAACAGATGTCGTTATCGCACCAAATATGTTGACTAAGATGGCTGAGGATCCAAAGGAAGCAGCAGAAATTGAAGGAAAGATTGACTATTTCTTTAACAACATTCCCAAATACGAAATGGAAGCGGTTGCAATGGGTTTAAAATTCCAATCTTGTGGATGCGTTGTTCATGAAGACGGGACAGTGACTTATATATGTGGTGCCGAAGATCCGCCGGAACGTGTTGCAGAAGTAAACAGGATCAATCGAGAGAAAAGGGCTAAAGAAGCAGCTGAAAGAAAAGCTTACTTTGAAAAGAGTCAGGAAGCTGCCAGTGAACGAAGAAGACTTTTGGAAGAAGAACAGCGAAGGCTTAGTATCACTGACTATATCAGGATGCAGACCTATACCGGTACCAATATGTTTTTTACAACGACTGAGTCACATTAATTGTAGCCGCTTGGACCTTTCCGGGGAGCGGTGCAGCTTTGACTAATAGATGGGCTGCGGAAAGGATGAATAATGGGAATAGCAGGAATTCTACCTGTTCAAAACAGAACTCTCTCGGTACTTCCGTTTCATAAAATGGGTCAGGCATCATTCCTGTCTTACTTGGATAAGGCAAACGTAACAGCAAAAAGTGTAGAATTCTACAATTTTGGCGGTTACACCTCAAAAAGTGCGATTATGCAGGAAAAGGCTAAAATAAAATTGACGATTTTGCAAAAAGGAGCATAATCATGATGTTTAAGCGTAAGATTTATAACCAATTTACGACGGTTGTGCCAATCGAAAGGGTTTAAAGTTACCAATAATCATGCACTGAGAATGTCCCTTAATTCAAATGTCCTGATTCCGATGGGTATATCACCGGCCGACAGAGCCACGATGCTGGGGCACTTGATTGAGACGAACCTGAAATATTACAGCTCCGCTCAGAAGGGCTATATCGACACCGTAAGGGCATTACTGGATGGTGATTTTGACCAGGGAACCCTCGGGTACCCCTTATATTAGTTCATTCATCTAATACTCCATAACATCAATTTTCTTTTGAAGTACTCCGGCGTAATCATGTGCGGTTTTGCCTACATTTTCGGGATTGACCTGATAGTGGATGTTATATAGGATCCCGCTTTCTCCGGTTCTGTCAGGTAAATGGTTTTCATCGATATGAAGGCCGATCACCTCAACAAGATCCTGTTGCCATCCTGAATGAGACACAGGACCGTCAATTCGACATTTTCTGTTCTACGCATTTCTCATCCCCAAAGAATATTAACGCCTTTTTAATTCATTCTCTATTTCTTCAATTGTAGGCATAGAGCTCTTAAACTCCTCAGGCATAACATTACTCAGTTCATATTCTGATATTCCTATGGGGGCATTGATCATATTTACAGCATACTGCGCCAGTACGTTGTCTTTAGTTCTGCATATCAAGAGACCAACTGTCTGGTTATCGTTTTTGCCTTTCAGTAATCCGTCTACTGCACCTATATAAGTCCCAAGTTGTCCCATATCTCCAGGCTCAAATTCTCTTACTTTCACCTCCACCACTACATAACAGTGATTAGGAATATTGTAAAAAAGCATATCGATAAACTGCTCAGTTTTACCAACAACAAGCCTGTATTCTCGCCCAACAAAAGCAAATCCTTTTCCGAGTTCCATAAGAAGAGATTGAACATTCAGCATCAGCGCATCTTTCAATTCTTTCTCATCATAGTCTTTCCTGATTGTAAGAAAATCAAAATTGTAGGGGTCTTTTGTCATTTCCTGAGCAAGATCACTCTGAAGCGAAGGCAATACTCTATCAAAATTTGATATAGCCTTACCTTGCCTGTTATAAAGATCTGTATCCAGAAAATTCATTAGAACTGCACGGGACCAATTATTCTTAAGGGTTTCTTTGACAAAGAAATTTGCCTTGCTCGGATCTCCTTTACATTTGTCAATTATCAGCTTGTTATGTCCCCATGGAATGTTAAATATCCCACAGCCAGTTTTTACCTCAACTTGGGGTAAATTCTGTTCTTCAAGAGAATCTACCCCAACTTGGGGTAAATTCCTAATTGCATCAGGATACAATTCATAAAACCAGGACATATAATGGAGATTGGTCACAGAAAATGACTTTACATCCGGAAGCTCTTTTCTCAAATCTGCACTTACTCTTTTATAAAAGCCGGAACCATATTTGTTTTGCGCATCTTGTTGAATAATGTCTCTTCCAAGGCCCCAATAGAATATGAGCATTTCTTCATTTACTTTACTTGCAGCCTTAATCTGACTTCGCTTAAATTGCATACTGATTGTTTTTATCCAATCAGCATATTCTTGATCAAATTTTTTTATTTCACTCATAGGACATGGTCATCCTTTCTCTATTCCTTTTAAATCGCTCGTTTTAAATATCTCATATTCTGGAATATTTTACCACAACAACCGTTATGATTCATGGCAAATTTGAGGCATTATCAAATAATTTTTCCATCATTCATCATATCCCGCAGAACTTCAAGCGTATGTTTCTCGATAGCCCGCAGGTATTTCTCGGTGAGATGAAAGTATGCTGCGGATTCTGAGATACTCTTGGCCTCACCGGAGCCAAGGCCGTAGTGATAAGCTAGAAGTCGTCTCATTCGTTCTGGAAGCATTACGAGGCGGTTCCGCATCTTTTCAAGCATAACGTGAAGAACCGCAAGGTTTCCGGTAGGATCATGCCACTCAACAGATGTCCCGTTTCCACTTAAGGCATTCTCACTTACCCTTGGATCCATAGCATCTAAAAACAATCTTGTAAGACCGGCTTCCTCCATGTGCCTTTCGAAAGAAGACTGCCCATGATCACAGAGATCAGACATCGCATTTTTTACAATCTCAAAGGCGTATGTGGAGAACTTTACTTTGCGGGATTCATCATAGGACTTGGCCGCCGTAAGCATAGCAATCCGCCCTTCCTGCATCAAGTCTTCTTTATCGATACCATCAGAAGAGTTGATGTTCCTGCGAGTTTTAACGGTGTTGGCTACCTAAATAACCAACCCTTCATTCTCCATAAGAAGGCGGGTCTCTGCTTCAAGATCATTTTCTTTGATCAGCCGGCACAATTCATTATTTCTTTTGTTCTTTCGTTCTTCTTTTGTTAATTTCTTTTCCATAAATCTATAATCTCGGACATGATAACCTCAATTCCCCGGTCGAGACGTTCTGTAAATTCCGCAGAGTAATCGGAATCATTGAGCACAGCTACTTTGACGGCATCTATGACAAAACGTTTCCGATCTTCATATGAGTAATCCAGCAGATCACCATGTTTATTGATCTCACCTCTGACAGTCTCTATGACTTCAGACGAAAAATTCTTACTGGTATAATCTTTTACTTCGCTCTATACCTGTCGTTTGATCTCACGCACAGCAGCCATGAATTGAGCCTGGATACTTGTGAGTTGATAAGATTCAGCAGGTACTCGCTTAGCCTTTAACTCCTTCTGTAAAGACGCCACATCTTTATCTCTTGGTATTTTACCGCCATTGATATACTCGGTTATGAGATCGTAGGAAAAACCATATAGACTATTACTGGCCTTAAATGCCATTGTTGCAACATCACTGAAATATGTGTTCAGCTCTTTTGTGGCATACAAGAACTTATCATTTCTGAGCAGATAGTCTATTACCACAGGATTGGCTTTTTTCGTTAAAAGATTCTTAGCTGCTTCGACCGATAATCCCAGTTCGCCTATATCATAATATGTTTTCTCTGGCACATTTGATATTCCAAGAATGTAATCGGTCGAGACATTGTATAGTTTCGAAAGTTGAACCAGCATATCGCTGTTGATTGTCAAAGTGACACCCTTTTCTATTCTGCTATATGTTGTTTTATTGACTCCCAAGACTTCGGCTAATGCTTGCATTGTGTCAAAACCATGGGCTTGCCGTAATTCTTTTAACCTTTCTTGCAATGTGCCCGGTAAATATTCTCCCATAAATAGCTCTCCAAACGTATGTTCTATTATACTATAACACATGCCCGGAACGAATATGATGAACTTTGCCCTATGCAGGATAAAGCACTTGAAGAACTTGGCTTCGAACTTCCGGACCCCACAAAGGAAAAAGGAAGGTTCAATAACCGTAAGATGTCCTTTGACGCAGAGTGCCGCCGGATGTTTCTTGAAATCTGCAAAAAGCACGGACTGGATATCGATATGGAACCGGTCTATGGCGGAAAGAGTTATCTGGAAAAAGCAGATTTCATCGTGCAGAA
>Ga0129306_1003293_pt1 | contig 12363 bp, 8 predicted proteins | sample P827metagenome_FD_94438 | JGI IMG/M metagenome (GOLD analysis project Ga0129306, IMG submission 94438) | Capybara group fecal microbial communities from Wisconsin, USA - P827 metagenome | ecosystem: Host-associated > Mammals > Digestive system > Large intestine > Fecal | place: USA: Wisconsin...
AAAAATGCAGTTGCAATGTGTTATAAATTCGCACAGCATGATGGGTTTCATTATGTGGTTGATGTTGATATCAAAGGTTTCTTTGATAACGTTAATCATGCAAAACTGATTAAACAAATATGGACATTGGGGATAAGAGATAAAAATCTTATTTGTCTCATCGGGAAAATGCTAAAAGCTCCAATTGAGGAGAAACATGGCAGATTCCTTCCGACAAAAGGAACCCCGCAAGGAGGAGTACTGAGTCCTCTGCTTGCCAATATAGTTCTTAATGAATTGGATTGGTGGGTGGCTAGTCAGTGGGAAAATATGAAAGTCAATAATCCATTACCGAGTGATATAACTGTGAACAAGAATGGGTCACTTAATAAAGGGAATTTATATACACGTCTAAGAAAAACAAGACTGAAAGAATGTCACATAGTTAGATATGCTGACGACTTCAAATTATTCTGCAAGACATACGGAGAAGCGGTTAAGTTGAAATGCGCCGTAGAACAATGGCTAATGGATAGATTATGCTTGGAGACATCCAAGGAAAAATCTAAGATTACTAATCTGAAGACCAACTATAGTGAATTCCTAGGGATAAAGTTTAAGCTCATCCCCAAAAGTAAAAAGTGGGTAGTAAAATCACATATGACGGATAAAGCTATAGGAACGCAACAGAAAAAGCTAAAGAAAGCAATAGTGGAAGCATGTAGGTCACATGCAAATGAGCAATCACAGCATAATGCAATAATCTCTTACAATCAGATGGTTGTAGGAATTCATGATTATTATGATATGGCAACCATGATTTGCGAGGATGTACATAGGCTTTTCCCCTCGATAGATAGAACAATGAAAACGAGGGTCAACTCAAGACAGTCGCTTGCAAGGGATGTCCCAGAGAAATTAAAGGGCGGAATGGATGAGTATTTTTACTTGAAGTACAAAGATTCAAAGCAGATAAGATTTCTTAATGGGATGATTATAGTTCCAGTTGCATACTGTCGCACAAGACATCCAATGTGTCATAGTCCTACAGTTAATAGGTATACTGCTAAAGGGCGTGAAGAAATACATAAAATGTTGTCAAAATATGATTATGCTGATGTGTTGTATAAACTTGCAACTGATAATAGTACAACTGAGAGTGTTATTTTTACAGATAACATGCTTGCAAGGTTTGTAGCTGTTAAAGGTAAATGTGAGCTCTCAAAACTTAAACTTAGATATGAAGATGTTGCGTGTCACAGACTTATACCAAAGGATAAGGGCGGTACTGATGAATACAAAAATCTTAGAATAATTCATAAAGATGTGTTGAAACTAATATATTTAAATGATGTAAATACTATAAGTGAATTACTAGAAGTGCTTGACTGTAGAAGTTCAGCAAAGCTAGTGAAACTTAACAAGTGGCGTGAAAATGTAGGAAATAATCCTATAAATCTAATTAAGCTAAAACAATCTTTGAAATAACTACATTAAAAATGAAATAACTCTTCCCATGGAACGCCGTGTGCAGTGAAAGCTGCTTGCACGGTGTGGCGCGGGGCGAAAGGCGTGAAAGCGCCTGACCTATCGCGATTGCTCCTCAATTCTGAGTACTCTGCTAAGTATCTGCAGCAACTTTGGAAAAAGGTTCGTAAGCAAGGCGGTCTTTGTACTGGTATAACTCAGAATGTAGTAGATCTGCTTCAGAACTATACAGCTACAACAATGTTGGCTAATTCTGAGTTCGTAGCATTACTGAAGCAAGCGAATACAGATAGTGCGAAGATGGCTGATGTCATCGGAGTATCCCAGGCACAACTCAGATATGTTACTAATACAGCATCAGGTATGGGGCTTATCAAATGTGGTTCAGTGGTAATACCATTTGATAATCAGATTAGCAAGGATACAAACCTTTATAAGCTGTACAATACCAATATTCATGAGAGGATTGCAGAGCAGAAGAAGGCTGAAAAGGAAAAGGCTGAGAGAGGAGAGGAACTTACTGTGGAGCATGATGATAGTACGAAAATGCGTCATAATATGGCTATTGATACAGCGACAAAGCGTCATGATACAGAAGATATTAGTACGAAGAATCGTCATGATTTGGATGAAGATTCAGACAATGTTCCAAATAATGGTTTGTTTTTTACTTCGAATGATTGTTCGGATGATTATGATGTAGGTACGGAGGAATCCAAGGTTGAGATTCACACTATGGGAACATTCCTTGGATGATAATGTACTTATGAAAAAACTGAATAAGTATTTTGAAGCCGTTTTGGAGTGGAAAAAACTCTGAGACGGCTTTTTCTATGTGATGAGTGAGCATTCATATTACGAGGTTAATTGGTGAGAGGAGATTTAAGAAGTGGTAATCAAAAAGGTTGAAGATAAGCCGATGGTCATTCATCGAAAGGATGATAAGAAGATAGACCATCATATCAAAAAGAAAAAGGATATCAAGGAAAAACTTTCAAAAGATCATTCTATTGATACGGATAAAAACAGGCTTAGGGCTCTAAAGAATAGTTATATGCAGCAGGGACAGTCAGTTAAGACAAAGAATAAGTCTCTTTTTCTTAGTAAGGATTCAATGGCTACAGAGATAGGCAAAGCCGGACTTGAAAGAATGTCAGATGAAATAGATGGCGGTAGTGAAATAAAGGATGCTGCATATACAGCAAGTTATATTACAAGTCCTGCTAAGGAAGTGACTATGTATGCTATTCAGTCAACAGCCACACAAGGAGCAGAACTGGCAAGAAGACAATTTCGTAAGAGGATAATCGATAAGCAGAAACAGAAACTTAAGAAAGTAAATGTTAAAGATAAGATTCTTGCTAAGTCTTCTAGGAGTACAGCTGAAGGCGCAGCCAAGTATGGAGCAAAGACTGTAGCTAAAGGTGCTGCAAAAACTGCAGCAAAGGAATCATCAAAGGAGACCGCAAAGTTTCTTACGACTGAAGCGGCTAAGGCTACAGCTGAAGCTGCGGTTACTGTTGGTGGAGAGGTTGCAGCGGCTACAGCAGGAACAGCTGCCGGTCCGGAAGGAACTCTTATAGGATTCGCAGCTGGTAAGTTGGCTGGCTATGAGGTGGGAGCAAAGATAGAAAGAGCCGATTCCAAAAGAACTATCCGTATGCGTAAGATCAGATGGTTCATAGATAAGACTAGAGCAGAGGATGAGCAGAAGGATAGTATTGTAAAGATGCTCAGGGATATAGCCATAAGGAAGCTTATAGAAAAGATAAAGCTGGCTCTTCCTGCTATCGGACTACTTTTTACAGCTATGCTTTCTTCAATAATGTTGGTACTGGCACCAGTAATTTTGATAATAGCCATAATCTACAATTCACCACTGGCCATATTCTTTCCATCCCCTGATACGGAACATGATGATATAAGAACAGTTCTCAGCTCATATTACATGGATTTCAATAAAGAAATTATAGCGAAAGAGAACAATGGCGAGACCATTACCTATCAGAACACAAATAACGGAGCACCTATATCAAATTATAACGATACACTTGCTGTTTATATGGTTCTGTATGGAGATGGTGAAGCCGGTTATGTCATGGATAAAGAGGGAAAAAAGAACCTGAAGAAGATATTTGACGAAATGAATTATGTGGATGAAGAAACAACCACTACTGAAAAACAGGTGGGTGACAGCATAGGAAAAGTCTGGGTTACTGCTTACTGTCCGTGTACTATCTGCTGCGGTCCATACGCAAATGGAATCACGGCTTCAGGTGTAAAGGCAACTCCGAAGCATACTATAGCGGTAGATGCATATAATCCAATAGTTCCTATGGGAACTAAGGTTGTTATAGAAGGCGTGGAATACACGGTAGAGGATACTGGAGATCTTAACCATTATGGAAATGATTTCGATATTTTCTATGCAACTCATGATGCTTGTGGAGAGTGGGGCAGACAGAATGTAGAGGCTTATCTGGCTGATGGTAACACCAATAAGGTTAAGGTAACGACATCCGGAACGACAGTACATAACCTGACTTATAAGGATTATATCGATAAAGGCACTCTGAATGATGATCAGGTAGAAATGCTTACGGACATGATGGATGGTGATACCTGGAAAGCATATTATTCAACAGAAGCCGGTGAAGCTGTGGCTAAGCTTGCTCTGTCAAAGGTTGGTTGTAAATATGATCAAGGTAAGCGAATGGAAGAAGGCTACTACGACTGTAGTTCTCTTGTATATCGTCTTTATCTTGAAGTAGGTATAACACTTCCAACTGTGGCTGATACCCAGGGACAGTACTGCTTTGAAAATGCAATGCTCATAAATCAGGAAGACTTGATGCCTGGAGATTTGATTTTCTATTCAGATGAGGAAAATGGCTGCTTTAGGAATATAACTCATGTTGCTATTTATGTAGGTGACGGAAAAATGGTTCATGCAGCAGGAAAAACGAGGGGCGTTGTATTAGATGATCTAAGAACAAGTAACATAGTATTTTTCGCCAGACCATATAAGTAATGTTGTAAAAATCCTTTATAAAGGTGTGATTAATGAGGGGACAGCAACACTCAAACCGGGTGTTGCAGAACCTTACATATTGATTGATATAACCAGTATTTTGTGATTACCGAATAGGATGTGAAGGCTTTGAGTAAGAAAAGCAAAACAAATAATAGTAAGAAATGGAAAAGAAAAAAAAGAACAGCTGTACTGATCATTTTTATAGGAGTTGGTCTTCTTGGAATGATTGCATTTGACTATTTATATGGAAAGTGGCAGATTGAGCGGCTGATGAATGACTTTTATGAAGAAATCGAGGATAGAAGTAATGATAAAGATGAAGAGGGGGAAGTTCCGAGTGAGCAAACCTCCACTGAGGAAAAGGCGTCCCGTCCATCTTTTGAAGAAGGTGTTATCGGGATCATTGAGATTGAAAGCATAGGTATAAAATATCCAATCATTGAAGGAGCGGATCAGGAAGCATTAAACAAAGGAATAGGGCATCTGACTGAAACCGCAATGATTGGTGAAAAGGGCAACTGCGTACTCTGCGGTCATAATGGCAGCAGGAGCGGTGAGTTCTTTACAAAACTTAATATGGTGGCTGTCGGTGACCTTGTGCGAATTATGGACGAAAGAGGTGATTATCATACATACAAGGTTGTAAACACAAGGGTCGTAGGACCAAGAGAAAACTCAATCAAGGACACCGATGGTACTGAAAAGCTTACTCTTTTTACCTGTACTGAGCATGGTACGAAGAGATATGTATGCGACTGCATACCGATAAAAACAAATGAAAGTTCAAATAAAACAAAGAAAGGAAAATGAGATTTATGAATTATACGATTAGAGCGAGTGTTTATGAGAGTGAGAAGGCAGGAGAAAACCCAGTAAAAGGATTTTGTACTCTTGTATTTGGAGATTCATTTAAGGTTACAAATATAGCAATTCTTGAGAACAAATCCAGCGGAGAATTGTTTGTTTCAATGCCGAGATACCTTTCCAATGAGAAGGATGAAAATGGAAATCAGATCTACAAGGATGTTTGCAATCCTATCACAAAGGAATTCAGAGAGGAGCTTTATACAAATATCCTTAAAGCATTTGAGAGAACCATGAGTGATGAAAAAGCTGTACTTACTGTAGATGCAGAGGATAAGCAGTCACCGAACTTCAAGGTTTCTGTAACTCCATTTGAAAGAGAAGGTAGTCAGCTGAGAGGCCTTGCGAGAATCTATATCAATGACAATTTCATTATAAATAATGTAAATATCATTCAGGGTTCCAATGGTCTTTTCGTAACAATGCCATCTTATAAGACCAAGCAGGTTGATGATAATGGCAAAGATGTTTACAGAGACATTTGTTATCCGGTTACAAAGAATTTCAGGGAGACACTTTATAAAGCAATTCTTGAGGAATATGGAAACAGAAAGGATAGATCCGAGGATGATTTTGCTGAGTATATCGAACAGCAGAAGTTAGAAGCTGCAAGTCCGGAGAAGAAGACAGAAGAAAAGTCGGAGACAAAATCAGAGGATAAAGACTCAGATAAAAAGAATTCTCCAAATGGGAAGGAATCAAAAGGTAAAAGAAGCAAAGAAAAGAGGTGATGATAATGCCTGAAATGGAAATGTCCCAAGATAAGGATGTGATAGAACTCCTCAAGATTCTGAATGATAATGGTATGAATCAGGCGGCTGACAATATCCGAAAAACCATCTATTATATCGATTCAATGCAGGATAAGCTGGATGAAATGATAAACCAGGTCGATGAAATGCGTAAGGAACTTAAGACTTACAGTGACCTTCAGAACCGTAGCCTTAGAGAGAAGATAAAAGATAGTGCAGTTGAGACTAAGGATAAGATGGTTGAGGTCATAAAGATTCAGATAGTTAAAGCAGAAGACCGGATTGACAGGATGAAGGAAGCACTTGGCGAAGCTAAGGATAAATTCATAACCGGAGTCCGTGATACTCTTACTGCTATCAAGACCAGAGGTAAGCAGGGCCTTAATGCGCTGATAGGAATAACTCATATCAAACAGGCATTTTCTTTTATGAAAACTGATATCGATAAAGGAATCCATGAAACACAGGATACCATCGATAAGCTAACGGAGCTTGGCAACGAACTTCGTGCAGCAAAGGAAATGAAGAAAAATGCATTCAGAACCTTCAGAGGAAAGGAAAAGAAAGATTACGAACATGAAAAGGATTCTGTCTTCAGTATAGTCACAGCTGCACCTTGGAAAAATCAGAAAGCCTATTACGAAGCCTTCAGCAAACTTCTGAATAAAGGTATCAAGAAGATGGAACAGCTTGCAGCTGATGTATCTGCGATAAATCGAGATAAAGCTGAAGAAAGAGGCGAAGGCATAGATGAATCTATCGGTGCAGAAATGAATCCTGAGTTCCAGATGGCTGTGGCAGAACATAAACAGGAATATAATTATAACGATGAAGCCTTTGAAGATTATATGGAAAAGAACGGAATGGATGAGAAGAAACCTTTGACAGAACCTTCAAAAGTTCCAGAAAAGAAGCCGGAAAAGAGGTGATATAGAAGAGCTTTGGTACTTAGTGTACTGAAGCTCTTTTTTAGTAAAAATAAATGTACTGAAATGTTAACAAATGTCATTTGGCGTATTGTTAGCGATTCCTTTATCAGTTATAATATAAATAGTTTGTTGCTTATTGATTCATAATGCCGGAGGGGATGCTATGGCAAAGGAAAAAACAGAAAATTGGATAGGTATTGAAGAGATTGCTGAGCACCTTGGCGTGAAGCCGAGAACTATTCGTGATTGGATAAAAAATGGTAAGGGAATACCTGCTTATAAAATTGGCAGATTCTGGAAATTCAATCAGAATGAAGTTGATGAATGGGTTCGTTCCGGTGGTGCAGCTAATGATAATGAATAGTTAAATGATGTATGGCCCGCTGTAAGAGTGGGCGTATAGTTAAGTGTGCAACTTCCGATAATTTTTAATTATCAGAAGGGAGGACCGTTATGATTTTATCAAAGAAACAAATGTCAGAAGAAGATATTAAGTTTAATTTCATTACGCCTGCTATAGTTGCGCGTGGATGGAAAGATAAGCTTACAATGGAGCAAGCAGTACGATTTACTGATGGAAAGATTAACCTAAAGGGAAACATGGTTGCTCGTTCCAGTCCTAAAAAAGCAGATTATATTCTTTATATCAATGCAAATAATCCTATTGCGATAGTTGAAGCGAAAGATAATAATCATTCAGTTTCGTATGGTATGCAACAGGCTATGACATATGCAAAGATGATGAAAATACCATTTGCATATAGCTCAAATGGTGATGCATTTGAAGAATATGATTTTCTAACAGGAAAAGAGTGTCAGATTTCATTAGAGGATTTTCCGACTCCTGATGAATTGTATGCTCGATTTAAGCGAGAATCTAATAATGGTGAGGGATTAAGTGATACTGAAGAAGCAATAATCAATCAGCCTTATTATTCTGGACAGAATACAAATACTCCAAGATATTATCAGAGAAATGCTATAAATCTCACACTGGATGCAATTGCTAAAGGACAAGATAGACTTCTTCTTGTTATGGCTACTGGAACCGGAAAGACTTATACTGCATTTCAGATAGTATATAGATTGTTGAAGAGTGGACTAAAAAAGAAAATTCTCTATCTTGCTGATAGGAATATTCTTGTGGATCAATCAATTCAACAGGATTTTTCTCCGTTACAGAAGACTATTCATAAGATTGATTTTGCAAAGGATGATCCTACAACGATATCTTCGTATGAAGTTTATTTTTCACTATATCAGCAGCTATCAGGTAAGAGTGAATCGGAAGATGAGGAAGAAAATGGTGATGAGACAATTGCTAAGTTTCAAGCGTTGTTTTCGCCAGAGTTTTTCGATTTGGTAATTGTAGACGAGTGTCATCGTGGTTCTGCAAAGAAAGATAGTAATTGGCGAAGAATTTTGGAATACTTTTCATCAGCAACTCAATTAGGTATGACTGCAACACCAAAGGAAACTAAGTATATTTCAAATATAGATTACTTTGGTGATCCTATTTATACATATAGCTTGAATGAAGGTATAAATGATGGCTTCCTGGCACCATTTAAAGTAATCAATATTACAACGGATATTGGAAATGGATGGCGTCCATTTAAGGGACAGAGAGATATCTATGGAAATGAGATAGAGGATAGAATCTATAATAATAGCGATTATGATTACAATATTATCCTTGAGGATAGAATAAACCAGGTTGCGGCAGAGATAACAAATTATCTAAAGAGTACAGATAGGATGCAAAAGACTATAGTTTTCTGTGCAACTGAAGTTCATGCCGAATTTATGAGAAGAGCTTTAGTGAACCTAAACAGTGATATGTGTCAAAAGAATCCGGATTATGTTGTTCGTATTACTGGTAGTGATGTGTATGGTAAGAAACAACTTGATTATTTTATCTCTCTTTCACCATATCCTGTTATTGCAACTACTTCTAAGCTTCTTTCGACAGGTGCTGATTGTAAAATGACAAAACTGATTGTTTTAGATCAGACAATAGGCTCTATGACAGAGTTCAAACAGATAATTGGTAGAGGAACACGAATAAGAGAAAAAGAAGGCAAGACGCATTTCGTTGTAATGGATTTTAGAGGTGTATCAAGACTCTTTGCTGATCCGGGATGGGATGGAGATATTGAGCAGGACGATGATTATGATCCTAATGCGCCTATTAAGCCAAGGAAGAAACCGGGTGGAGATGGACCGCTTATTGATCCTATAGATCCAGATCAAGAAAAACCATTTGTAGATGTTTATGGTTGTCCGGTAAAAATAATAAATAAGACTGTTTCTGTTTATGATACAGATGGAAAACTGTTACGACAGGAGAGCGTTATAGATTATACAAAACATAATATACAAGGACAGTATGCATCTCTTGAAAGATTCATTGCTTATTGGGCTGCATTGACGAAGAAAGCTGAAATTATTCAAATGTTCAAAGAGAGAGGAATAGACCTTACTGCATTAAAAGAAGATCAAAATATGTCGGATGTAGATGACTTTGATTTTATTTGTCATGTAGCATATGATGCAAAACCTCTTACAAGAAAAGAACGTGCTAATAATGTTAAGAAGCGTGATTTCTTAAACAAATATAATGGAGTTGCGCGAGAAGTTCTTGAGGCACTTCTTGATAAATATATGGACATGGGAATATATGAAATTGAGAAGACAGAAGTCCTTAAAATAGATCCTTTCCTGAAATATGGAAAACCAGCAAAGATTGCTTCATATTTTGGTGGTAGAGATGGATATATGACAGCAATAAAAGAGCTGGAAAAAGAATTATACTATGCGGGGTAAAAACTAATGAGTAGTTTAACAAACTTTGTTAAAAGAATACGAGACATAATGAGAAATGATGCTGGTATCAATGGTGATGCGCAGCGAATTGAGCAGATTGCATGGATGCTTTTCCTTAAAGTATATGATGCCAAGGAGCAGGATTGGGAATTTGATGATGAAAACTACGAATCAATAATTCCTGATAACTGCAGATGGTCTGAATGGGCACATGATGATAAATCGGGAAATGCCATGACAGGAGATGCACTACTTGATTTTGTAAATAATACATTATTCCCGTCATTAAAAGGAATTGAAGTAAGCTCTGATACACCAATAAAGAAAGCTATTGTAAAAACCACTTTTGAAGATGCGAATCAGTATATGAAAGATGGCGTTCTTCTTCGTCAGGTTATCAATGTTATAGATGAACTGGATCTTGGAGATTACAACGAAGTACATGCATTCGGAGAAATATATGAATCCATACTTAGAGAACTTCAGAGTGCTGGCTCTTCCGGTGAGTTCTATACGCCGCGTGCTGTGACGGATTTTATGGCGAAAATGATAAATCCACAAATAGGAGAATATGTTGCTGACTTTGCATGTGGAACCGGTGGTTTCCTTACTTCTTGGTTGAAGGAGTTAGAGAAGAAGATAAATACAACTGATGATCAAGAGGCATATGATAATTCCATTTACGGAATAGAAAAGAAACAGTTCCCTTATATGCTATGTATTACCAATATGTTGCTTCACGGAATTGATGTTCCAAGAATATATCACGACAATTCTCTTACTAAGAAGGTCCTTGATTATTCAGATGACGATAGATTTGATGTTATCCTTATGAATCCTCCATATGGTGGAAATGAGAAAGCTGATATTAAGAGTAATTTCCCTTCGGATTTAGCTAGTAGTGAAACAGCAGACCTCTTTATGTCTGTAATTATGTATAGATTAAAGAAGAATGGTAGAGCAGCAGTAATCCTTCCAGATGGATTTCTGTTTGGTACTGATAATGCAAAGGTTTCTATTAAGAAAAAGCTATTATCTGAGTTCAATCTTCATACAGTAATTCGTATGCCGCATAGTGTATTTGCTCCGTATACATCTATAACAACAAATATATTATTCTTTGATAATACAGAACCGACTGAGGAAGTATGGTTCTATCGCCTTGATATGCCGGAGGGATATAAGAATTTTTCAAAAACAAAACCTATGAAATTGGAACATTTTGATCCAGCAATAGAATGGTGGAATAATCGTGTTGAGATTACAGAAGATGGATTTGAAAAAGCAAAGAAATATACAGTTCAGGAAATAATTGATAAGAATTATAATATAGATCTTTGTGGTTATCCTCATGAAGAAGAGGAGATATTACCACCTAAGGAACTTATTCAGCAGTATCAGGAAAAAAGAGCAAGTTTAAATGCTGACATTGATAGAATTCTTAAAGAGATTACATCAATACTCGGTATAGACGATTTGGAGGATTAAATATGACAGCTCAACAGTTAAAAAACTCCATACTTCAGATGGCAGTGCAGGGGAAACTGGTGCCTCAAGATCCTAATGATGAGCCTGCAAGTGTCCTCCTTGAACGCATTCGCAAAGAAAAAGAAAAAATGATAAAAGAAGGAAAAATTAAGAAAGAAAAGAATCCTTCTATTATTTTCCGTGGTGAAGATAATTTGCCTTATGAGAAGGTTGGCAAGAATGAGCCAGTATGTATCGCTGATGAAGTGCCGTTTGAGATACCAGAGAGCTGGGAGTGGGTTAGGCTTGGGGATATATTTCAACATAATACGGGGAAAGCTTTAAATGCATCCAATCGGGATGGTAGTTTATTGGAATATATAACCACATCAAATCTCTATTGGAATCGCTTTGAACTTGATTCTTTACGTAAGATGTATTTCACAGATTCAGAAATTGAAAAGTGTACTGTGTCAAAGGGCGACCTTCTTGTATGTGAAGGTGGAGATGTTGGTCGCGCTGCCATATGGTGCTATGACCATGATATAAGAATTCAAAATCATATTCATCGACTCAGAGCATATGTTGAGGTCTGTACTGAATACTTTTATTATTTATTTTATCTTTATAAAAATGTAGGATTAATTGGCGGCAAAGGTATAGGTATTCAAGGATTATCTGCAAACGCACTTCATAAACTCCTATTTCCTTTACCTCCAGTAGCAGAGCAAAGGCGGATAATTAATCGTATTTCTGAAATTAAACCATATACAGACAGATATGAGAATATTAGCATTATAATAGATGACTTGAATGCATCCTTTCCAAATCTGCTAAAGAAGTCTATACTTCAGCAGGCTGTTATGGGAAAGCTCGTTCCTCAAGATGAAAATGATGAACCAGCTTCTGTTCTATTGGAGAGAATTCGTGCCGAGAAAGCTCAACTCATAAAAGCTGGAAAACTAAAAAAAGACAAGCATGAAAGCATCATCTATCGTAGGGATAATTCTCATTATGAGAAGTT
>Ga0129306_1003294_pt1 | contig 12358 bp, 8 predicted proteins | sample P827metagenome_FD_94438 | JGI IMG/M metagenome (GOLD analysis project Ga0129306, IMG submission 94438) | Capybara group fecal microbial communities from Wisconsin, USA - P827 metagenome | ecosystem: Host-associated > Mammals > Digestive system > Large intestine > Fecal | place: USA: Wisconsin...
ACCGAACTTTCCGCAGCAGATTATATCGATACTTTGAGAAGTAAAGTAGACGGATTTATTGAACTTTCCTTCCCTACAATCAGCGGTTACGGCCCCAACGCCGCCATGATGCATTATTCCGCCACACCCGATAATTTCAGTGTTGTTAAGCCCGAAGGCATGCTTTTGGTTGATTCCGGCGGACAGTACATGAAGGGAACCACAGACGTAACCAGAACCTTCGCAGTGGGCCCCGTTACCGACGAAATGAAGCTTCATTACTCAAAGACCGCATCCGGAATGCTGGCTTTGGCCGATGCAAAATTCCTTTACGGCTGTACCGGCAAGAATGTTGATATTCTTGCGCGTCTCCCCCTCTGGGAGCTTAACATCGACTATAAATGCGGCACGGGTCACGGCGTGGGATACATTTTAAATGTCCATGAGGGTCCTCACAGCATCAGATGGAAATTTGCGGAAGGCGCAGCGGAAGCGGCCCTTGAAGAAGGCATGATCGTCAGCGATGAGCCGGGGGTTTATCTTGAGGGTAAATACGGAATTCGAATCGAAAATGTCATTCTTTGTGAAAAGGGTGAACTTAATTCGGACGGCCAGTTCATGAAGTTTGAGCATCTGACCCTTTCGCCCCTTGATAAGGACCTTCTTGATGTTAAGTACTTATCCGAAAAGGATGTTGAGCGAGTAAACGCTTACCATAAGCTTGTTTTTGAAAAGACCTCGAAGTATTTTGAGGGAGAGGAACTTGACTGGCTTAAAGAAGCCTGTGCACCCATATACAAATAGTGCGGATTTTTGCAGACACTGACAAGTTTTACAATATTTTTATTGATTTTATAATTCCTTTTAATTATAATATCAAGCGTGTTAACAATGTAACAATATTAATCATATAAGGAGAAAAAATATGGCAAAAATCGATTTAACCCAGATCGGTATTACCGGTACCACAGAAGTTGTGTACAACCCTTCCTATGAGCTTCTTTTCAAAGAAGAAACCAAGGACGGTCTTACCGGCTATGAAGTAGGTAAGGTTACCGAACTCGATACCGTGAACGTTATGACCGGCGTATTTACCGGACGTTCCCCCAAAGACAAATACATCGTTATGGATGCAAACTCCAAGGACACCGTTTGGTGGACCACAGAAGAGTACAAGAACGATAACCACCCCATGAGCGAGGAAGTTTGGAAGACCGTTAAGGCTCTTGCTCAGAAGGAACTCTCCAACAAGAGACTCTTCGTAGTTGATGCTTTCTGCGGTGCTAACGCCGATACCCGTATGGCAGTTCGTTTCGTAATGGAAGTGGCTTGGCAGGCACATTTCGTAAAGAACATGTTCATCCAGCCTACCGCTGAAGAAGAAGCTAACTTCAAGCCTGATTTCACTGTTTACGCAGCATCCAAGGCTAAGGTTGATAACTTCAAGGAACTTGGTCTTAACTCCGAGACCTGCGTTGCTTTCAACATCACCTCCAAGGAACAGGTTATCCTTAACACCTGGTACGGCGGCGAGATGAAGAAGGGTATGTTCTCCATGATGAACTACTTCCTTCCCCTTAAGGGCATCGCTTCCATGCACTGCTCCGCAAACACCGATATGGAAGGTAAGAACACCGCAATCTTCTTCGGACTTTCCGGAACCGGTAAGACCACCCTTTCCACCGATCCCAAGCGTCTCCTCATCGGTGATGACGAACACGGCTGGGACGACAACGGCGTATTCAACCTTGAAGGCGGTTGCTATGCTAAGGTTATCGGCCTTGACAAAGAACACGAACCCGACATCTACGGCGCTATCAAGAGAAATGCACTTCTTGAGAACGTTACCGTTGATGCTGCAGGCAAGATCGACTTCGACGATAAGAGCGTAACCGAGAACACCCGTGTATCTTATCCCATCGACCATATTAAGAACATCGTTAAGAAGGTTAACGGCAAGTCTTCAGGTCCTGAAGCTAAGAGCGTTATCTTCCTTTCCGCAGATGCATTCGGAGTACTTCCTCCCGTATCTATTCTTACACCCGAACAGACTCAGTACTACTTCTTAAGTGGTTTCACTGCTAAGCTTGCAGGTACCGAGAGAGGTATCACCGAGCCTACACCTACCTTCTCCGCATGCTTCGGTCAGGCATTCCTTGAGTTACATCCTACCAAGTACGGCGAGGAGCTCGTTAAGAAGATGAAGAAGTCCGGCGCTAAGGCTTACCTTGTAAACACCGGATGGAACGGAACCGGAAAGAGAATTTCCATTCCCGATACCAGAGGTATCATCGATGCAATCCTTGACGGATCCATCAACAACGCTCCTACCAAGAAGATTCCTTACTTTGACTTCGAAGTTCCCACCGAACTTAAGGGAGTTAACACCGGAATCCTTGATCCCAGAGACACCTATGCTAACGCTTCCGAATGGGAAGAGAAGGCTAAGGATCTTGCAGGAAGATTCATCAAGAACTTCAAGAAGTATGAGACCAACGAAGCAGGTAAGGCACTTGTTAAGGCAGGCCCTCAGTTATAATTTGAAGGTTTCAAAGCATACGAAAGACCCCGGATTTAATCCGGGGTCTTTTTTGTTCAAGATATTTAAAAATCTTATATCAGATCATTACGATGGGCTTACTGTAATCATGTACCGGCTTTTCGCCGTTCTTGCGGCTTTTAACGTATTCATAGATCGTTGCCGCATTCAGATCCTCTTCGAAAAGCGTCTTGGTAAAGGTGTTGAATTCGTTTGCGGCTGCGGGGACCTTGGTAACGGACTTGATTCGACCGGTCTTTGATATTTCCGTAAGCAAAGCGGCTGCATCCTTTTTAAAGCCCAGCATCCGTACGTGGGTGATCTTATCTGTTTTCTTTCGGTAATCCGAAGCAGCCTGAAGCCCCAAAAGAATATGAAGAAGAGCTCTTTTCACGCCTGCGTGAGTGGTATTTTTGGTATTTATAAGTTCGGCGTAGGCTTCAAATCCCGAATATTCACCGATCTTTCCCTTGATCCTGTTTAACAGATTTTCGGATACCTCAAAATATTCCGTTCTTTCGGGAAGGAAGAGAAGCTTGGTATAAAGAATGTCGGAAAAATCATCAGGCAAAACATAGGAAGATTCGCTTTCATCAATTACCTCAAGCATCTCTGAAGGAAGGTATTCTTCAAGTTTTGCTTTGTCATGTTCGGAAATAAGACGGCGGATAGTCGATGCATTCTGGTATTCGCTGTCTTCGACGATGTCGCTTCCGTTATGTGCGCTTCCGACTCTTTTGTGAGTGTAGTATTTAAGGGGAGCGCTCATGCTCAGGCCTGCGATGATATATTCGATGCCGAGAACGTTGTTGGGGGTGGAGAGAAGCTTTTCGTATTCGGGGAAAGCAATGGCACGGGCACGGGCGAAGGTATTTCCTTCCCACATGAGGTTTTTGATCTTTTCGGATTCAATGGTACCGCTCTGACGAAGAGTCATGGCGGCGGAGAGAAGCTCATCTATGTTTCCGGATTCGCTTCCGAAACAAAGAGTATCGGCTCCGAGCCCCAGGGCTATGGAAACCGCACCCTTGGCAAAGAGTTCCGCACCTGCGGTTGAATAGGTCACGGGCAGGAGAAATACGGCGTCAACACCGGCTTTAAGAGCTGCTTTGGCACGCATTTCTTTTGGAAATATAGCAGGCTCGCCACGCTGTGTAAAATCACCGCTCATTATTGCAATAATGAATTCGGCACCCGTTTCTTTTCGAATTTCGTCCAGCTGATATTTATGTCCCTTGTGAAAAGGATTGTATTCGGCTATTATTGCGGCAATTTTCATGTTTTGACCCCTCGTTGTATGATGCACGTTTACAATATGATAGTACCACAAAAACATAATATCATGTTGTTATAAATTTAACAATAGAAATTGTACTTAATTTAGTACACAAATTGAATGATTTTTTCTTGTGAAACACAGTAATATCGGATATAATCTAACCATCGGATATTTGCACAGATTTACAAATATCTTTTTTTAAACTCAATGGATCCAAACCTTGTTAAAAATCAGACAATCATGAAAGGCGGACACAATGGCTTATATAGATATTATTAAGGAAAAAGCAAAAAAAGACAAGAAGACTATCGTCCTTCCCGAAGCTAATGACAAGAGAGTTTTGATAGCTGCGGCACACATCCTTGAAGAGGACCTGGCGGATGTTATCCTTGTGGGAGATGAGGAGAAGATCAAAGAAGGAGCTTACTGGCTTGAACTCGATCTTTCCAGAGTAAAGATCATCAATCCCCAGACCACGGATAAACTTGAGGAATACGTTCAGCTTCTTTATGAAACCCGTAAGGCAAAGGGCATGACGGAAGAGAAGGCCCGTGAGATCCTCTTGAACGATTATCTTACCTTCGGTGTAGTGATGGTAAAGGCAAACGATGCGGACGGAATGGTTGCGGGATGCTGCCACGCTACCGCTGATACCTTGAGACCTTCCCTTCAGATCCTTCGTACCGCACCCGGGGTAAAACTTGTTTCAGGTTTCTTTATCCTGGATGTTCCGGATTGCGAATACGGCGACCACGGTACCTTCCTTTTTGCCGACTGCGGACTTAATCAGGATCCCACAGCGGAGGAACTGGCTGCAATTGCAGACACCAGTGCCAAGAGCTTTAAGACTCTTGTGGGATCAAAGCCCATTATCGCAATGCTTTCACATTCCACCAAGGGTAGCGCAAAGCACCCTCTTGTAGATAAGATCGTAGAAGCAACCAGGATTGCTCACGAACAGTATCCGAGCCTTATGCTTGACGGAGAACTTCAGCCCGATGCTGCAATCGTTCCTTCCATCGCCAAATCAAAGGCTCCCGGAAGCGAAGTCGCAGGTAACGCAAACGTACTTATCTTCCCCAACCTTGATGCCGGAAACATCGGATACAAGCTGGTTCAGCGTCTCGGAAAGGCCGAAGCCTACGGTCCCATGCTTCAGGGTATCGCAAAGCCCGTAAACGATCTTTCCCGTGGATGTTCCTGGGAAGATATCGTCGGCGTAGTTGCCCTTACGGCAGTACAGGCTCAGCTCGTTTAATACGGCATATTGCTTTTATAAATATTTCTTGACAAACGCTTAAGCCTTGTCTATAATCACTTAAGTGTGGATAGGAGTGGCAGAATGCTTGTTAATCTCACTGAGTATTTTGATATTAACGGTACTTCGCACTTAAGCGTCCCTTTCGAAGCCGAGGATCTGTTTGACGGCATCGAACATCGCGAGATTGTTAAGAGAAGCCCAATAGAGCTTGATATTACATCCATCGGTGAGGGAAAGCTTGAAATCAAAGGTGATGTGAGCATTACCCTCAAGGATAAATGCAGCAGATGCCTTGAAGATGTCGAAGTAGAGGTTTCCGCATCGTTTGATTACTCGGTCGTTAAACCCGACGGCTATCATGAATTGAGCGATGATGAGCAGTTGTTCATGGACGGTTACTCGTTAAACGCCGATATCCTCGCAAACAATGAGTTGCTTATGAGTCTGCCGATGAAAGTTTTATGCAAGGATGACTGCAAGGGACTGTGTCCCGTGTGCTTCATCAACAGAAACCACGGTAATTGCGGTTGCGACACATTTGTTCCCGACCCCCGTATGGCAGCTTTAACAGATATTTTTAATGCGAATAAGGAGGTGTAAAGATGTCTATTTGTCCCAAGAATAAATCTTCCAAAGGTAGAAGAGATAAGAGAAGAGCAAACTGGAAGATGAGCGCACCCACGCTTGTTAAGTGCCCTAAGTGCGGCGCACTTATGATGCCTCACAGAGTTTGCAAGGCTTGCGGTTCTTACAACAAGAAAGAAATCGTAGCAGTTGATTAATATTTTGAAATTCCGAAGGGCTTTCCGCTAAGGAGAGCCCTTTTTTCTTGCATTTTATTCGGTAGTTTAGTATATTTATAAAGAGTGGAAATTTGTCGCTTGTAAAAAACTAAAAAGGGAGTTTCTTGTTATGAGCGAGCTTGTAAAAGTATGCGTCGACGCTATGGGCGGCGACAATTCACCCGGCGAAATCGTCAAAGGCGCTATTGAGGCTGTGAATGAATCCGGAGCCGTTATGGTTTATCTTGTGGGACAGGAGACAGCAATAAACGCCGAATTATCCAAATATACTTATCCTGCGGACCGCGTTAAGATCGTTAACGCAGAAGAGATCATCGATCCCAACGAGCCACCCGTGCTTGCTGTTCGTAAAAAGAAAGATTCATCCATTGTGGTGGGTCTTAACATGGTAAGAAACGGCGAATGCGATGCCTTTCTTTCTGCCGGAAGTACCGGTGCGGTTCTTGTGGGCGGTCAGGTCATCGTCGGAAGAATCAAGGGAGTTGAGCGTCCTCCGCTTGCACCCTTAATTCCAACCACCGAAGGCATGTCGCTTCTTATCGACTGCGGTGCCAACGTGGACGCCAGGGCCGGCCATCTGGTTCAGTTTGCCAAGATGGGTTCCATTTACATGGAAAATATCATCGGCATCAAAAACCCCAGAGTAGCTCTTGTAAATATCGGAGCAGAGGAAGAGAAGGGTAATGCCCTTGTTAAAGAGACTTATCCCCTTTTGAAAGCCTGCCCCGACATCAATTTTGTGGGCAGTATCGAAGCCAGGGATATTCCCGCGGGACACGCGGACGTGGTCGTATGCGAAGCTTTCGTCGGAAATGTTGTTTTGAAGATGTATGAAGGCGTTGCGGACGCCCTCATCAAGACCATAAAGAAAGGTCTTATGTCTTCTCTTAAGAGTAAGATAGGTGCCCTCCTCATTAAGCCTGCTTTAAAGAAAACCCTTAAAGGCTTTTCTCTTGAAGATTACGGCGGAGCGCCCCTGCTTGGTTTAAACGGACTTGTGATCAAGACTCACGGAAGCGCCAAATCCGTTGAAGTCAAGAACTCGGTTCTTCAGGCCATTACGTTCAAACAGCAGAACATAAACGGCAAGATCACCGAGAAAATAAATGAGCCCGATTGATTGGAGAAATTATGGAATTTGAAATAATGCGGCAGATTATCGCCGATGTACTGAAGGTGGATCCCAAGGAAGTTAAGGAGATGACCACCTTCGTGGACGATCTGGGAGCCGATTCACTTGATTTGATGCGTATTCTTCTTCTTATGCAGGAGAAGTTCAATGTGGTTCTTTCCAGGAACTGCATTTACAAAATGGAGTGTGTAGGCGACTCTGTTGAGATGATCAAAGAAGCAAAAAGCAATCAAGCCCCTTAAGGGGCTTTTACTGCGAGGTGAAGGTACAATTGGACGTTAACGAGATATGTGAACGCGCGGAAGAGAATATCGGCTACACTTTTAAAGACAGGTCCCTTCTTTTGGAAGCAATCACCCACAGCTCCTTCAGCAACGAAATGCGGATAAACAAAAGAAGCCATTACGAAAGACTTGAGTTTCTCGGTGACGCGGTTCTTGAACTGATTTCAAGCGAATACCTTTTTGAAAAATATCCGACGGTACCCGAGGGCGGACTTTCAAAGAAAAGAGCCTCTCTGGTATGCGAACCCTCCCTCGCCATCTGCGCCAGAAAGATGCACTTCGGCGAGATGATTTTTTTCGGCAAAGGCGAAGAAGCCGCCGGCGGAAGAGAGAAGGATTCAATCCTTGCGGATGTTACGGAAGCTGTTCTTGGTGCCATTTACCTGGACAGCGGCCTTGAAAAAGCAAGAGAATATGTGAACGAAAAGATTCTTTCCACCCTTAAGGAGTACGAACTTTTCGTTGACAGCAAAACGATTCTTCAGGAAGCCGTTCAAAAGCACATCGGAGCGGATACCATAGAATACAGGCTCATCGGTGAAACCGGACCGGAGCATGATAAGACCTTTACCGTAGAGATTTTTGTTTCCGGCAAAGGCCTTGCAAAGGGTGAAGGAAAGACCAAAAAGGCCGCCCAGCAGCAGGCCGCCCACAGTGCTCTTCTCATCCTTAAAGAAAAATATAAAGATATCTAGGAAACCAGAATGTATTTAAAATCGATTGAAGTACACGGATTCAAATCCTTTGCAAATAAAATTCTTTTCAAATTCGAAGAGGGAATCACCGGAATCGTAGGCCCCAACGGAAGCGGTAAGAGTAACGTTGCCGATGCCGTAAGATGGGTGCTCGGTGAACAGCGAATCAAGCAGCTCCGTGGCGCATCCATGCAGGACGTTATCTTCTCGGGTACCGAGATGCGTAAGCCCTTAAGCTACGCCTACGTTGCCATAACTCTCGATAATTCCGACAGACACCTTCCCATCGACTACGCCGAAGTCACCATAGCCCGCCGTCTCTATCGTTCGGGTGAAAGTGAGTATCTCATCAACGGCACTCCCTGCAGACTTAAAGATGTCAATGAACTTTTCTACGATACCGGTATCGGTAAAGAGGGCTATTCCATCATCGGGCAGGGCCAGATCGATAAGATCCTTTCGGACCGTCCCGAGGACAGACGAGAGCTCTTTGATGAGGCTGCGGGAATTGTTAAATTCAAGCGCAGAAAAGAGGCCGCGGAAAAGAAACTCGAATCCGAAGAAGCAAACCTTCTTCGTGTGGGGGATATCCTGGCAGAACTTGAAAAGCAAGTGGGGCCGCTTGAAAAGCAGGCCGAGATCGCCAAAACCTTCTTAAAACACAGAGATGAACTCAAATCTCTGGATGTTAATGTTTTCCTTCTTGAAAACGAACGCCTTAAGAAGCAGCTTGATGACGTTCTTGAAAAGAACAACATCGCATCAGAGGAATATGCGGAAGCCAATGCTTCCTTCGAAAAGATAAAGCAGGAATACGACGAGATCGAGGGAAAGATCGATCTTTTAAACGAGCATATCGAAAACTCCCGTAAAGAACTCACCGATTCCTCCGTTTTAAAGGAAAAACTCGAGGGAGAGATCCTTCTTTTAAAGGAGCAGATCAATTCCTTAAAGACCAGCGAATCAAACATCAAAGAACGTCTTTCCGAAGTTAACGCCGATAAAGACAAACGCGTTGCGGACAAAGAAGCCGTTCTTGCGGAAAAGACCAAAAACGATGAGGAAGTAAAGAACCTTAACGAAAGCAAGAAAGAAGCAAGCGAAGCTTTAAGCGCCGTTCAGGAAAAGATATCCGAACTCACCGACAAGATCGAAGCCGACAAAAACGCCATCATCGAAGAACTCAACAAACGAGCTACCGTAAAGAGCCAGCTCGGTCGTTTTGATACCCTTAAGGAAGAGATCAATATCCGTAAGGCAGAGCTTAATTCCCGTATTTTAAGCGTAAAATCGGATGAAGAAAAGCATGACGCCGACATCAAACGTTTACAGGATGAACGTGACAGGATCAATGCGGATATCGAGAACATGAATGCCGACCTTCAAAAGAAGGACGAGGCTGTGGAGGCTATCCGAGAAGAAATCGCTTCCATGGACAAAGAAACCCGGGACCTTCAGGTAAGCTATCACAGAGACAAATCCACTCTGGATGCCCTTACCAACCTTACCGAAAGATATGAAGGATACGGCGGCAGCGTCAAAAAGGTCATGGAGCAGAAGGATTCCGAGAAAGGTATTATCGGAGTCGTTGCCGATATCATCAAGGTTGACGAGAAATATGAGAACGCCATCGAAACAGCCCTTGGCGGAAACATTCAGAATATAGTTACGGATAATGAATCCACGGCCAAGAAGATGATCACCTTCTTAAAGAAAAACAAGCTGGGCCGTGCGACTTTCTTACCCCTTACAAGCCTTACAAATCCTCAGGAGTTTAAAGCTAAAGAAGTGCTTGAGGAGCAGGGCGTGCTCGGTATGGCAGACGAACTTGTTCATATCGAGAAGAAATATGCGGACGTTGCAAAGGCCATGCTTGGTCGAATCGTGGTCGTTGATAACGTAGATAACGCCCTTAAGATTGCAAGAAAATACGAGTTCTCGATTCGTATGGTTACTCTTGAAGGAGAATTGCTTGTTCCCGGCGGTGCCATCAGCGGCGGTGCCTTTAAGAACAATTCAAATCTCCTCGGAAGAAGACGTGAAATCGAGGAACTTGAAAAGAAGACCAAAGAAGTATTAAAGCAGATTGATGTCCTTCTTGATGAAACCGAGAAAAAGAAGACAGAGCGCAATAAGATGCGAATGGAGATCGAAGAATTAAAGGCCGCTCTCCAGAGAAAATACATCGAGCAAAACACCGCTAACATCAACGTGGTTAAGGCCGAAGAGCGTAAGAGAGAGGCAATCGCCGGTTCCAAGGCTTTAGCCGGAGAAGAAAGCGAGATCGAAGTTAAACTTCAGGAAATCGAGACCGGCAAGGTTGAGACCATCAAGTCCCTTGAAGATTCCGAAAAACTTGAAAAGAACTTAAATGCCGAAATCGAAAAACTTCAGGAAGAACTCAAGAACGAGCGTGATAAAGAATCCGATTATTCTACCGAACTTGCCAAACGCGATCTTGAAGTCAACAAGATGATGCAGACGCAGGACTTCGTTAACCAGAACCTGCAGCGTATCGAAGACGAGATCAGCCGTTTCGAGATTGATGCCAAAGAACTCAATCGCAAGCTTTCCGACGGCGAAGATGAGATCAAGAATAAAGAGCATAACATTTCCGAGATTGAAAAGACCCTTCTTGCAAGCGCAACTTCTCAGGATGAGATGCAGACCAGGTTAAAGGACGATATCGAAGCAAGAGATGCTTTGTCCGAAAACAGAAAGAGCTTCTTTACCAAACGTGAAGAGATCTCCGAGAAGCTTTCCGCTTTGGATAAAGAAATGTTCCGGCTCAATTCCCAGAAGGAAAAACTGGAAGAAAACATCGAGGCCAAGATTAATTACATGTGGGAAGAATATGAGGTCACTCTTTCCGATGCTTCGTCTCTTCGCGACGAGACCATGACGGATCTTAACGGCATGAAACGCCGCATAACTCAGGTTAAAGAGGCTATCAAGAAGTTGGGCGACGTAAACGTAAACGCCATCGAAGAATACAAGAACGTTTCGGAACGTTACAACTTCTTAAAGACTCAGCATGACGACCTTATCGAGGCCAAGAAGAACCTCGAAGGCATCATCGTCGACCTTGACGATGCAATGCGTAAGCAGTTTGCCGAGAACTTTAAGAGCATCAATGCCGAATTTGACAAGGTATTTAAAGAGATGTTCGGAGGCGGTAAAGGAACTCTTGAACTTATTGAGGAAGAGGACATCCTTGAGGCCGGAATCCGTATCATCGCACAGCCTCCGGGAAAGAAACTCCAGAACATGATGCAGCTTTCCGGCGGTGAGAAGGCCCTTACGGCCATTGCCCTTCTTTTTGCAATCCAGAACCTTAAGCCTTCGCCTTTCTGTCTCCTGGACGAAATAGAGGCAGCTCTTGACGAAAGCAATGTTGACAGATTTGCAAAATACCTTCATAAACTTACAAAGCACACCCAGTTCATCGTTATCACCCACAGACGCGGCACCATGAACCGTGCCGACAGACTCTATGGTATAACCATGCAGGAGAAGGGTGTATCGGCCCTTGTCAGCGTTAATCTTATCGACAAGGATTTGGATGATTAGAAATGGCAGAAACAGAGAAAGTAAAAGAAAAAACAGGCTTTTTTGAAAAACTGAAGAACGGTCTTTCCAAAACCCGTAAGGGCATGATCTCGGGCTTAAATGCTGTATTTCACGGCTTTTCCGAGATCGACGACGATTTCTATGAAGAGATCGAGGAAATGCTCGTAATGGGGGACGTGGGAGTCAAAACCTCGGGGGAGATCATAGAAGAACTTAAAAAAGCCGTTAAAGAAAACAAGATAAAAGAACCCATGGGCGCAAGGGAGCTGCTTTGCAACATGCTTAAAGAAAAAATGACGGTTCCCGAGGGCGCATACGATTTTGAAAATCAAAAATCTGTTATCATGATCGTGGGGGTTAACGGAGTGGGAAAGACCACCACTGTGGGAAAACTTGCGGGACGTATGAAAGAAAGCGGAAAAAAGGTGCTTGTTGCCGCAGCGGACACCTTCAGGGCGGCAGCCAACGAACAGCTCACGGAATGGTCCAAAAGAGCGGGGGTTGACATTATTTCATCCGGTGAAGGAACAGACCCCGCAAGCGTGGTTTTTGACGCCGTTAATGCCGCCAAAGCCCGTAAAACGGACGTCCTTCTTTGTGATACGGCCGGAAGACTCCATAACAAGAAAAACCTTATGGAAGAGCTTCGTAAGATGAATAAGGTCGTAGACAGGGAATATCCCGATGCCCACAGGGAAACCTGGGTGGTGCTGGATGCCACCACAGGGCAGAACGCCATCAATCAGGCAAGGGAATTTAACGATGTGGCGGACTTAAACGGCATTGTACTTACGAAAATGGACGGAACCGCCAAGG
>Ga0129306_1003295_pt1 | contig 12355 bp, 8 predicted proteins | sample P827metagenome_FD_94438 | JGI IMG/M metagenome (GOLD analysis project Ga0129306, IMG submission 94438) | Capybara group fecal microbial communities from Wisconsin, USA - P827 metagenome | ecosystem: Host-associated > Mammals > Digestive system > Large intestine > Fecal | place: USA: Wisconsin...
GGATGGGGGAGGTTCTGGCCAACACCATTGACTGGATCATCCTTGTAATCTTCACATTCTTCACCAATAAGCTCTTTGTTTTCAGGAGCAAGGCAGGCTCGCCGCGTGCCTTCGGCAAGGAATTCGTTTCATTCATCCTGGCAAGACTGTTTACGCTCCTTCTTGAAGATGTGATCATATGGCTGGGATGCGAGAAGCTGGGCTTTAACTCGGAGATCGGCAGTCTGATAGTGAAGCTGATCGCTCAGTTCGTGGTAATCGTATCCAACTATATCCTGAGCAAGCTGATAGTGTTCAGACATAAGAAACCTGCCGCACAGGCAGACGAAACCGGTGACATTGCGGCAGCAGATGCCGGGGAGACGGATGACTGACGTTAAAAGAAAATCCAATTTTGAGTGGCTGCGAGTGCTGGCCATGGGTATGGTGATCACGCTTCATTACATGTTCAAGGGCGGGACCATAGAGAATCCGACATCTGATTTCAGTGCCAGATCGATAGTTCTGTGGCTTTTGACCGCTTTCTGCATATGTGCGGTGAATGCATATGTGCTTATAAGCGGTTATTTTCTGGTTGAAGCGGAGTTTAAGATAGGCCGTCTGATCGCACTGGTCATACAGGTGCTGGAGTACAGTGTGATCGTGTATGTGGTCCTCGTTCTGTTCGGTGTGGACGGTGTCGAGCCTGCCGCGAATCTGCATGAACTTCTGGGATACATATTCCCGATTGGCACCGGCGAGTACTGGTTTGTGACCGCTTATTTCATCATGTATCTGGTTTCTCCGCTGCTTGCATACGGCATCAAGAATCTGGATCAGCGTACCCTGCAGATACTCATTGCGGTGCTGCTGTTCTTTACCTGTGTGGAAAAGAGCATACTGCCGATGCTTCTGCCGGGTGATGCATACGGATATGATTTCATATGGTTCATGACGCTGTTTGTGATCGCCGGATATATCAGACTCTACGGGATCAGATTTCTGGAGGGGAATACCGGCAGGGCATGGATAGTATATGCCGGTTCCGCACTTCTCATATGGATCATCGGACTGGGATTTTCATACGCAGGATACAGTTTGGATATGCAGGCACTGCTGCATTATTCGGATATAGTGTTCCATTATAACTATGTATTTGTGCTTACGGCATCCGTGGGACTGTTCTATATATTCAGGAACGCATCGTTTAACGAGGAAGGGATACCTGCCCGTGCGGCCAGGATACTTGGGCATCTTACTCTGGGCGTATACCTTCTCCACGAGCATCCCTGCGTAAGATATAACTGGCCCGTATGGCTCGGAGTCAGTGCCGACAGAAACCTCGGTGCAACGCTCGTAAGCTGGCTGATGTGTCTCATCATCGTATATGCCGTGGGGCTTCTGGTAGAGTATCTGAGGACCGCTATCCACTCATATATCGCATCCGCGTGGAATTCCAGCCATGGACAAAAGAAGACTTCCAACTGATCGCATATTTGTGATCTTATACGCGCTCGTTCTGATCGCATATCCCCTGGTAAGAGCAGGTCAGGGACTGTATGTCGGCGATACCACATACAGTCCGGCGAATTTTGCTTTTCATGAGAGCATGTCGGGTACGTGGACTGTAGCAACTTATCTGGCCAATGCACTCGGTTCGGCCCTGATGCACCTCCCGGGCGGAGATACTTTGCTGGGATTGAACATCCTGACCTCTCTTATAGTCAGTCTGACAGCATTACTTCCTCTGCTTTTGTTAAATCGTGATATAAGAATTCATATTATTTTTGCGGGCGAGATCCTGGCACTCGGCCTGTGCTGGTGTCCGACGACCATCCTGTATAACTACCTGACCTATCTGCTGTTTACCGCAGGCGCACTTCTTCTCTATCTGGGTATCCGTGATGAGAGACAGCTGTTTCTGGCGGCTGCGGGATTCTGTCTCGGGCTCAATGTATTTACGAGGCTGCCCAATGTTACCGAGGCTGCCCTCATACTTGTGCTTTGGTTTGCCGGGTTGATCTGTCACCGTCCTGTCAGGATCATGCTGCGACAGACTTTCATCTGCGTGGCCGGCTATGCATCCGGATTAGTTATTCCATGGATCGCAGTCGGTGTCAGATACGGATTATCGGCTTATCCGGACATGATCCGCAACATGTTCTCCATGACCGATAAGGCTGTTGATTATAAGCCTCTTGCCATGGTAGCAGCGATGTTTGAGGATTATCTGTATGCGATTAAATGGATCCTGCTCTGGGTGGCAGGAGCAGTCATATGCGCAGTGGTATATCATTTCCTGATGTCCCGGTCACGGGCAGGAGGAGAAGCCCCGCGGCCGCTGATCAATACTATGATCAGTGTGGGCTGTCCGATAGTTCTGTTCGGAGTGATCATCAGGATCTGCTACGGACAGGGGATGTTCACGTTACACTATTATGAGTATCGTGCAATATACTTCTGGGCAGTGGTGTTACTCTTTTTTGCGACTGTCATGGCTGTATTTGCCGTGTGCAGACCTGCTCCGATATGGTCGGATCCGGAGATATACCGGCGTAAGCGAATATTGTCCCTCATGGTGCTGATCATCATATATGTGACATGTATCGGCTCCAATAACGGCCTGTATCCGATAGTGAACAACATGTTCATCACGGCTCCTTATATCCTGTGGATGGTATGGGATATGGCCGTGGCGCTTAAGAATAAACCTCTGTCGCATGTGTACGGGATGACCTCGGTCATGGCAGTGCTGATCGCGTGCACAATGATCCAGAGTATCGGATTCCACTTCGTATATGCTTTCAATGACGGAATATACGGAGAGAAGAGAGATGCATGTGTCACCGGATATGATAGATGCGCAGGCATACATACGACGCAGGAGAATGCCGTTACGCTTCAGGGACTGATGGACTATATCTATACGAATAAGTCGGAAGGGGATACCGTGATACTGTACGGTGAGATCCCGGGGCTCGGATATCTGCTGGATATGCCGAGTGCATTGTCGACATTCTGGCCTTCACTGGACAGCTATAACTATGCTGAGTGGGAGGCAGATATGGCAGCGGTATACGGCGCAGATGCGGATTCGGGACAGAATGCAGAGAAGCTTCCCTGCATAATCGTCACGCTTCCCGTTGCGGCATGGGAGTCGGGGGATCCCGAAGCCATATCATATTTCGGAATAGATGAGGAAGCATACGCATCTGACAGGAAACTCGCCGACCTGGTAGATGTTATTCACGACAGAGGATATGTACAGACTTACTCAAATGACGCTTATGCCGTATATGAATGCAGGTGAGCGGGATCGGACGCAAATCCTGTTTACTATACAGATGAAGAGGTGGTAGAATTACTCCATGATCAATTTTAATGTTCCGCCCTTTACGGGCAAAGAAATCGAATACATACGTGAGGCTGTCGACAATCAGAAGATATGCGGAGACGGTCCGTTCACCAGGAAATGCTCGGAGTGGATCGAGAAGCGTACCGGTACGCCGAAGGCTCTGCTTACGACATCCTGTACGCATGCGACGGAACTTGCGGCTCTGTTGCTTGATATTAAGGAAGGGGATGAAGTCATCCTTCCCTCTTATACATTTGTATCTACGGCCGATGCATTTGTACTACGCGGTGCGACAGCGGTGTTTGTGGATATACGTCCCGACACGATGAATATCGATGAGACTCTGATAGAGGATGCGATCACAGACAGGACCAGAGCGATCGTACCAGTGCACTATGCCGGAGTAGGCTGCGAGATGGATACGATCATGGACATAGCCCGCAGACACGGACTGGCGGTCGTAGAGGATGCCGCCCAGGGCATCATGTCTACATATAAGGGGCGTGCCCTCGGTGCGATAGGCGATTTCGGATGCTACAGCTTCCATGAGACGAAGAATTACAGTATGGGTGAGGGCGGTGCTCTGCTCATACAGGACGAGAGATATGTTGAGCGTGCCGAGATATTCAGGGAGAAAGGCACCGACCGCAGTAAGTACTACAGGGGCCAGGTGGATAAGTACAGATGGCAGGATTACGGTTCGTCTTATCTGCCCAGTGACATGAATGCGGCATATCTGTATGCCCAGCTTGAGATGGCAGATGAGATTAACGATGTCAGACTCTCCAGATGGAATCAGTATGCTCGGCTGCTTAAGCCTCTTGCAGATACCGGACGCATATCCCTGCCGGTGATTCCGGAAGGATGCGTTCATAATGCTCATATGTTCTATATCAAGACACGTGATATGGACGAGAGGACAGCCCTTATCGATCATCTGAAGGCTCATGATATCATGGCAGTCTTCCACTATATTCCTCTGCACAGTGCGCCCGCAGGAGTTAAGTACGGCCGTTTCCACGGAGAGGACAGATATACTACTTCTGAGAGTGAGAGGCTTCTGCGCCTCCCGATGTATTATAAGCTGACCGAAGATGAGGTGACCTACATCTGCGATCAGGTAACATCATTCTATGCATCCCGCTAAGTCAAAAAGCAGAACAGCCGACATATTGATCGCCCTTATCACCACAGTGCTTCTGATCACCGTGGTGAGTCTGGCTTTTGAGCATTATTACGAGTTCAATGATGATGTCCTGATGAAGGATATCCTGTCGGGCGCATATACAGGCAGTCCGAATGCACTCAATATTCAGATGCTCAGCCCCATAGGAGCGGTCATAGCATCGCTGTATCGTCTGATGCCTCATCAGGCATGGTACGGCATATTCCTGTGTGCCTGCCATTATCTCTGTATCTTGCTCATAGCATATCGCACGGTACGTGTGTCATCGGGGATATCAGCCAAGATATCCGTGGCTGCCATAGTATTCCTTTTTTCCATGGGGGTTCTGCTGGCGCATATAGTGATGGCACAGTATACGGTCACGGTGGCATTATTGGCGGCAACCGCGGCGCTGTATTTCTATACTATACCGGCCGGGACCTCAGGTCGGAAGTTCCTGATATATGCGATCCTGCCGGCACTTCTGGTGATACTGGCTTATCAGATCAGGACGGAGATGCTGCTGTTGTGCCTGCCGTTTCTGGCTGCTGCGGGTATAGCCAGATGGAGCCGTGAGAAGCAGCCGTTTGACAGACCGGTTGCCGGAGGATATGCCGGTACCGTAGCGATCATTGCTCTTGGACTGATATTGTCATTTGCCGTCAACGGTGTCTCTTATTCGTCAGGTGAGTGGAAAGTGTTCCTGATGGAGTTTGATAACAGGACCGAACTCTATGACTATCAATATGTTCCGTCTTACGAGGAGCATAGCGATTTCTATGAATCGATACATTTAACTGAAGCGGATGTTAAACTTCTGGAGAACTATGATTACGCCCTGGATGAGCGTATAGACGGGGCCGTTCTCGGTCAGGTGGCTGCGTATGCGGCAGGCCTTAGAGAGGAGAGCTTCATATCAAGACTGCCCGGAGGAATCCGGGAGTATATTTACAGGATCACACACTTTAAGGACGGGGTATATGCACTGCTTAATCTCTTCCTGTATGTGATGCTGATCATAGCGGTGATATCGGATAAGGACAGGACCGTTAAGCATAAGATCATGATCCTGATAGTCCGTGTGGGCGGACTGGCCATGGCACGCAGCATATCGTGGATATATATCGTGTGCGGCAGAAGAGAGCCTGACAGGATAGTCCATTCGCTCTATATCGTGGAGAGTATAATTCTCTTTGCGATGCTCCTGACCGAATTTACCGGTCGTCTCCGTGAGGGCAGATATCTGCAGTTGACCACGATCCTTGTGCTGGGACTGGGCGGACTGATCATGATGCCCATCTCGATATCACGTGTTAATGCGCATATCGATGCACAGGAGAAGATCAACAGATATGATCAGGCCATAGACGCATACTGCAGGGCGCATCCGGATGACTTTTATTTCGAAGATGTCTACAGCACGATCATTGACGGAGAGACGTTTAACGAGAAGATGTTCGAGGGAGTCGACAACTCCGTGAAGAACCGCGACCTGCTGGGCGGATGGATAGCAAACAGCCCGCTGCAGCGCGAGAAACTGAACCGGTACGGTATAAGCGGTGTGGCAGAATCGCTGCTTAATAACGGAAATGTGCATATCATATGCGCTGATGAATACGGGATGGACTGGGCGGTCGATTATTATGCGGACCGGGATATAGAGGTTAAGATAGACCGGATAGATGAGATCGCCGGGATATACGGAGTATATGATGTAAAAACGACGGGGCCGTAGCTTCCGTCGTTTTTAGCTTTGATAAGTATAGTCTTTCATTCTGATGAAGATCGATTGAGGCAATCCGTTGGCACCGTAGCCGGTGCTTTTGATGGATATGTCTCTGGGCTCTTCGTTTTTCCTTCGCTCACTTTCGAAGACACCCGCGAAACCGTTTCCTTTCTTATTATTTCTGTTCTGCTGGTATGCGGCTCCTCCTCCGCCGGAGTCTCCTCCCAGCCTGTCGGTTTCGACCACTCCTGTTACTTTTCTGAGCGTATCATTTCCGTATACTGCAATGCTACCTCCCGGCCGTCCATGGCTCTGTTACTTGTTTATAAGCTACCAGGTATTGCTGACCGATCCTTCGGTCTTCCATCGCTTCTGATATCTATATCGGCACTTATTCTCAAAAAGTTAACATAATTCTCAATGTAACCATCGCGAATCTGTCATAAATGGTGTAAAGGGGATGCAAAAATGTTATACTTTTACTTATGAATATCGCAGTAAACGACAAGTTGTCCGTCAGGCCTATCACCATGGATGATACTGACCTGATCATAGAGTGGCGCAATAAACCCAGGATCATGAACAACTTCCTGATACGTAAGCCTATATCTCGTGAGGATCACGAGCGCTGGATGCGCGAGAAGGTGGAAACCGGGAAGGTCAGACAGTTCGTGATCGAAGAGCATGCGGAAGGGGCAGACAGGCTAATAGGAAGTGTGTATATCCGTGACATCGATATGGATAAGCTCACCGCTGAGTACGGTATCTTCATCGGAGAGGATGAAGCATTAGGGCATGGCTATGGCAACGATATCGTTAACTGGGCGGTAGGATATGCCCGCGATATGGGGATCAGGACTTTTTCGCTCAGGGTGCTGTCAGGTAACGAGCCTGCCATCAGGAGTTACAAGCAGGCCGGGTTTAAGCAGGTCGGTGAGGAAAAAGACTATATCGACGGACGAGATCTGATACATATGGAGATGGAGTTATGAAACTGATCAGTTATTGTATACCCTGCTACAGATCCGCAAAGACCATCACAGGTGTAGTTGAAGAGATCCGCACTACAATGGAGCGGATGCCGGATTATGACTATGAGATAGTACTGGTCAATGATTCATCGCCCGATGATACATTTGATGTTATACGCGGATTGGCGGAGAGTGATGAGCGTATCACCGGCATCAATCTGGCGAAGAATTTCGGACAGCATGCTGCGCTCATGGCGGGCTATGAACTCACGCGCGGGGATATAGTCGTAAGCCTTGATGATGACGGACAGACACCTGCCGATCAGGTGGGGCGTCTGATAGAAGCCATAGAAGCCGGCAATGATGTTGTGTATGCGAGATATGAGCATAAGCGACACTCCGGTTTCAGAAATCTGGGCAGCAGGCTCAATGATTTCATGACGCGGGTTATGCTCGGTAAGCCGAAGGATCTCTATCTGTCAAGCTATTATGCAGCTCGCAGGTTCGTGATAGATGAGATGCTCAAGTATAAGAATTCCTATCCCTACGTGATGGGACTGGTCCTTCGGTCCACCAATAAGATCACCAATGTTGACGTGGATCACCGGGAGAGGTCGCTGGGAGCATCCGGATATACATTCTCCAAGCTCATATCGCTGTGGATGAACGGATTCACGGCGTTCTCGGTCAAGCCGTTACGCATATCCACGATGGTCGGTCTCTTCAGCGCCCTGCTTGGAGTGATCTACATGATCTACACGATCATCAGGAAGGTTCAGAACTCCGGCGCCCCCATGGGTTTCCCCACTCTTATATGTGTTGTACTGTTCATCGGCGGCATGCTCATGGTCATGCTGGGACTGGTGGGTGAGTACGTGGGACGTACCTATATGTCCGTGAATGAGACTCCTCAGTATGTGGTCAGGGAGGTCGTGGGCCGTGATGACAAAGACCCTCATGATCAGGCCGAATAAGCGTATTGCGATAATCTCGGCAGTGTTTGCCGTTCTGTTTGCCATATCCATGATCCTGGGCTGCAATGCTGACCGTAACGGTGGGATCAAAGCTCGCGATCCCGTTCCGTGGATAGCAGGTCTTCTGTCCTTTGTGATCGCACTGACCGTAATGTATGTATTCCTGATCCGGACATCTTCGCGAACGGAAGCGAAGCCTGTCGGATACGTCAGGACGAAGATGCAGCCGGCTGCTCTGATCCGTGACTGGGCGGTGATGCTCGTCTGCTGGATGCCTGTGTTTCTGGCTGAATATCCGGGATTCTTTGTATATGATGCGATTGATGAGTATACTGCTGTAGCAACACGGCATTTCACTACGCATCACCCGCTTCTGCATACACTTGCTCTGGGCGGCTTCGTCCGCGCCGGAGAAGTATTCCTCGGAAGTGCGAATGCCGGAATAGCCATATTCATCCTGGCTCAGATGTGCCTGCTCTCGCTTATGTTTGCCTGGGTGATCTCGGGAATGAAGCGTTTCAGACTGTTCGCGGTCCTGTGGTATGCGCTTTTTCCTACTGTGGTCATGTTTGCGCTGTGCTCGGTCAAGGATACCATGTTTGCAGCGGCGATGACTGTAGCCGCAATCCTGACCGTGAGAGTGTTAAGCAATACGGATGTACGTTCCGACCGTATATGTCTTGCAGCGGCATTACTCCTTATGATGCTGCTCCGTCACAACGCCGTGTATGCCTATATCATATATGCCTGTGTGATGGGCGGATTCCTGGCTGCAACGAGATCCGGAGAGACCGTTAAACGTATCTCACCGGCGCTGGTGCTGGCCGCGTTGCTGATCATATACGGCATTGTTGATGCCGCGCTGACATATGCATGTAATGCGGAGGATCACGAGCATCAGGAGATGCTGACCGTTCCCATACAACAGCTTGCAAGGACATGGAGCGTATATGCGGATGAGTTCAGCTCCGAAGAACTTGAGACGCTGTATGAGATCCTGCCGGAGGATTCTCTCAGACACTATACGCCGGAACTCTCGGATCCGGTTAAGATCGGATTTGATAACGATGCCTACGAGCTTGATCCCGCCCGGTACAGGAGACTCTGGTTTGAGCTGTTTAAACGGCATCCGCTGAGCTATATCAATGCGTGGCTGGATACAAGCTACGGATACTATTATCCCTATGCTGTCGTGAACGTGTATCAGGGACATCAGGCTTTTACGTTCACATATACAGACAGTTCCTACTTCGGATATGAGGTGGAATACCCCGGTGAGAGGCACAGCCTCATCCCTGTGATAGACCGCTTCTACAGATGGCTTTCACTGGATGATGATATCCAGCGCATACCTGTCGTAGCCAGATTCTTCTCGATGGGAGCAATGTTCTGGGTCTATGCGTTCGGTACGGCGGTGTTCATATACAGACGGCAGTGGCCGTATCTGATCGCCTGTATACTTCCTCTGTCGGTATGGGCCACACTGCTGGCAGGCCCCACGTTTTTGCCCAGATATACGGTATTCTGGTGGTTTATGCTGCCGTACCTGATATACTGTATCGGTGCTTTGGCATCCGATCAGGACAGTACAGATAACAAAGAGGAAAGAGCATTATCATGAGACAGATCATTACACGCGCACAGGCGATAAAGTACGCACTGGTAGTAATACTGGCGATAGTAATCCTGAGCATATTCCCGCTCAGGGTATTCCATGAGAACATATCCACGACCGGAAAGGAACATGCTGCAGGAGCTGTCAGCGTGGGCGGAGAGATGACCGCGCTTCAGCAGTTTACTGCGGAATATGACCATATTGCTTCGATAGGCGTATATATCCAGGGTGATTATTACGATGACTGTCTGACTCTTCGTGTGTTTAAGACTAGTACGGCCCAGCTTCTCAGAGAGGTTACGGTCTCGACCGATGAATTCAAGCGCGTCGACGACAGGACTTATGTGCCCGGTTGCGGCGGCGGATATGCGGATGTGTATATCAATCTCGATACCGAGGTAGGAGAAGGATATTTCTATACGCTGGAGGGTGTTACGACGGACTTTGAGGTCCTGTTTGAGATGACCGGTAACTCCGGAGCCTCCAATAACGGACTCATGCAGTACGGCGGAGAGAATAAGGATGCCTATAATGTGATGACCAGGTACACTTATACCCAGCCTCTCAGAAAGACTCGTTCGCTCATATACATCGCCATTCTCGCTGCACTAGGTGCTTTGATGGTGTTCGTCTTAAGTAAGGCGGAGGAGAAATGCGAGCCGCTCAGGAAGCTGTGTACCATACAGTGGATCATACGGATCATCTGCAATCCTCTGATAGTAATAGGTGCGATCACGGCGATCATCTTCATCGGACCGCTTCATATCTTCAGCATATACATATCCGATATCGTTGTCATGATACTGGGAGTGCTGATCCTGGCAGCCATCCTGCTGTATGCGGTCAACCATGAAGAAACAGGAGAGAACGTGACCGGGAAGCGGCTTACGCCTGAGAGGATGCAGGATATCGCACAGGCACTGTGCATAGCTCTCGCATTGTGGGCCTGCGTCGGATACATGAATTCGCTGTATGAGATCTTCCATGATATAGCGTGGAGAAAGATGGCCTTTTTCCTGGGACTGGGCGTTATAGTCACGTTTACGTTCTCGGAGCTGATCAACTGGTATAATGCGCTGATGCTGGTGGCAGGTATTGTTACCGCCAGATTGTATTACGTTCATAATCTTCCCGACATGGTCGATGAGTATCATGTCGAGGCCATGATGTGGACATGCAGACTGATCCCTGTCCTTCTCATACTGGCTGCGCATATCATCAGATGTCTGGTATCGGGCATACGGGATAAGCATGTTCCGGTCAGGATGATCAGCATACCGTATACGGTCGTATCCATAGCCATGGCCGCCGGTATGATCATCAGGCGCCATCACGAATACTGGCCCATACTCATGACCGTCATAGCCGGAGTATATGCATTCAGATTCCTGTTCTGGGAGCGGAGAGAGAAGCTGTTTGGTAATCTGACGGGCGGCGTGCTTCTTCACTTCGCCGGATGTGTTATATTCTGTCTCCTGCACAGACCGTATACATCGGTCGTTTTCGTCAGATATCCATTTGTCTTCCATACGGTGACCATCACCGCGGAGTATATGGCTCTGGTCATGTGTGCCGTGCTGGTCAGACTGTTTGATAAGTATAAGCGTTCGCGAAGCTGGCGTTTATGTATCCCCGAGATGTGCATGGCCGGAGTGACCGGTGTATACATGCTGTTCACCATGTCCAGGACAGCCATGATCGGTGTTGTTGCCATGGGTCTGGTCCTGTGGATCGCATACTCGTTTAAGGGTGAAGGCTCGGGACGGATCAGATCGCTTCTTAACCTGGCAGGGCTTGTGGCGGTATCCATAGCGGTGAGCCTGCCGGTGGTATTTACTGCACAGAAGGCGCTTCCCGCACTCGTTGGCGAGCCCAGACTGATGGAGATAGAAGTCTATCCTCAGGATGTTCTGATCAGTGACGATTACGACAGTGAGGACTATATCACTTTCAGCCGTCTGTCCAAGGCATTCTTCAATAAGATGCTGGGTGTGGATGAAGACAGGATACGCCTCGACAAGTACACGATATACGGACGCCGGGATGATGTATATGTGGATAAGATGGAACTGCTTAATACCACTACCGGGGAGATCGGATCTGAGGAGTCACCTTCAGGATATGACGGCGGATACGGTGCTCCGGGACTGATGCTCACGGGAGAGAAAACGGTGCAGGCACCTGATAAGGGTGAGGACTTTGTACCGCCTCATGAATACAGCGCCGAGGGTGAGCCGCCGGATGAATGGTGGGATATAGACTACTGGGTATATGATACCGAGAAGGACGAGTGGTACTTCAATGTCTGGAAGTACGAGCAGGATAAGCTTCAACAGGATGTGAGCAACGGCAGACTGGACATCTTCAGGGCATATTATGAGCAGCTGACACCTGAGGGACATGAGGAGATGGGAGCCACTCTTCCGAACGGTGAGGTGCTTGCTCACGCACATAACATTTATTTACAGGTAGCCTACGACGGTGGTATCATTATAGGGATAATGTTTATTATTTGGTGCATATGCACCTGCGTTCAGGCACTTATGGTTTTCCTGCGTCACAGAGATCAC
>Ga0129306_1003296_pt1 | contig 12343 bp, 10 predicted proteins | sample P827metagenome_FD_94438 | JGI IMG/M metagenome (GOLD analysis project Ga0129306, IMG submission 94438) | Capybara group fecal microbial communities from Wisconsin, USA - P827 metagenome | ecosystem: Host-associated > Mammals > Digestive system > Large intestine > Fecal | place: USA: Wisconsin...
AGTCGGCCTGCTGCGCGTCGCCGGCGCCCATGCAGCGGCCGATGACGGTGATGTACACCGGGCCCATGACGGTCGTTCCCAATGCCGCCAGCGACCAGAAGCTCTGCGCGATGCCGTTGGCGGCGATCTGAGCAGTGCCGAACAGCGCCGTGACGCTGCTTAGCGCCACCTTCGTCAGTTGAAAGGCGCCGGCGTCGCTCCCGTTGGGAACGGCGATCCTGAAAATACGGACTGCCATAGCTCCGTTCCAGGCACACACATGTTTTCGTTCAAAAAACGCCGGCAGCGAAGCGTCACAGCAAAGCCACAGCGCCGCGCCCGCAGAAAATACGCGAGATACGAACGTGGGCCAGGCGACGCCGGCCACTCCGGCACGCAGCACAAAAATACCGACGGCGTTGCCGGCGACGTTCAAAAGGTTTGACGCCAGCGAGATGCGAAAGGTCACGTCGGTCCGCCCGACGCTGCGGCACAGGGCCGCGCCGGCATTGTACACAGCAAGTGCCGGGAACGAACAGGCGACGATGCGCTGATAGACCGCGCAGGACGCCATCACCTCCGCCTCAACGCGGCCGAACATAAAGCGCAGCAACGGCTCGTTGAACGCGAGCACAGCCGCCGTGAGCGCGAACGAAAGCAGCAACGACAGCGTCAGCAAATGCCCCGCCGCAAGATTGGCTTTGTCGCGGCTGCCGCAGCCGATGTACTGACTGACGATCACCGCGCCGCCGGAAGCAAGCGCCGTAAACAGATAAATGACGAAAACGACGAGCATATTGACCAGCGACACGCCGGAAACGGCCGCTTCTCCGGCAAAGCTGACCATGAACGTGTCCGCGGCGCCGACAAGCAGCAGCAGAAGTTGCTCGAAAAACAGCGGCACCGCCATACGGCGAAGGTCGCTTGCGCTAAAAAGGAGCGCGGAGCCATCAGCGTTTGACATCATCTCATTCCTCCTGCAAGGGGCGCTTTTGGCCGGTCAGCTCCAGAATCTGTCCGCACAACGCAGCAATGCGGTCGATATCTTCGGGACCGACAGGCAGCGTAGAAACGGCAGATGAAGGTTCGGGCAGCTCCAGCCTGGTGTAGGCGCGCAGTTTTTCGCCGATGAAAGGCACGCTCGTGTCAAGGTACACGCGCTCGTTCTCGCGCACGGGGATGAACGCGTTTGCGCCATCCTTGCCGCGCCGCGCGCTGGGCGGCTCATGGAGCGTTTTTTTGTAATACGCGCTGAACGTTTTCAGGTCGGCAAAGCCGCAATCATCGGCAATGTCGGTCAGGCTCATGTCGGTGTTGTTGAGCAGGTACAAGGCATGTCGAAAGCGCACGCGCATCAGATAATCATAAAACGTGATGCCCACGTTGCGCGTGAAAAATGTTGAAAAATAGGTGCGGCTGTAGCGCGCGACTTTGGCCGCGTCTTCCAGCGACACACGCTTACCGTAGTTTTTCTCGATCCAGGCGATCACCGCCTTGATCGTCTTCAGCGTGCGGCGGTCACGCGGCGATTTGTCCTCGCAGGCAGGCATCACACAAAAATCCGAAAGCAGGATGCCAAGCAGCATTATAAAGGCGCCGTGCAGCAAAAACGGTGACCACGGCTTGTCTTCCATGGCAGCCAGCATCATTTGCGCAACGCAGTGACGCAGCCTGGCAAAACGCGGCTGAGAGCGCGTGTCGGCTGTGGACGCACAGTCGATCGTGATATTTTTTAGCCTGGGCGCCGGGATGGAGATGTATTCCGGCGGAAAGTGCAGCGAAAGCGCGGCAGAACATTTTTCCTCCGAGACGATCGCGTGTCCGCAGTTGGGGTTGATGAGAAAAACGTCGTCCTCGTTCATCGTGTAGCGGCTGCCGTTGATGTAAAAGTTGAGCCGGCCTTTGAGCAGCACCGTCAGCTCAAAACCGGTGTGCCAGTTGAAGTGAAAGAAATTTGTGTCGCGGACATACAGTTCGAGCGGCTGGTCCCAAAACGGAGCGCAGCTTGAGTGATAGTATTCCATGCGGCCTCCCGCGTGTATAAAAATATCGGAGAATCGTAACTTTTTCCATGGGGCAAAAATTACGGCTTATGCAAATTATATTCAAGCCATAGAGTGAAATCAAGCCATAGTTTAGGCTTTTGTGCGCTTGCCGGATTCAGGCGTATAGAGCGTCAGGCGCGGTCACGGCGCACTCGTTTTTGAGCGCGGGCGCAGCGCAAGTCCGCAACGTTTAACTTGATGACCTGGATGAAAAATTGATACTATCATTATAACGACTTCACGGGAGGAGGATCCCGCGAAACGTTGCCAACACACGGCGGCTGTCGGCCGCGAAAGGAGAAATGTGCATGGATAATCAGAATCTGGAATCCACGACCTACGACGTGTCGAAGATCACCAACTACGACCGCCGCATGGAAGCGGGAAAGAGGGACGCGCTTTTCTTTCACCTGATCGGCCTGATCGCCACGGTCGTTGCCACGGTGATCATGTACGCCTACGGCTGCGTCGAGCCCAAGGAGATGAAGTTTTTGTTCGGGATGCCGCTGTGGTGGATGGCCGGCGTGCTGATCTACCTGGCGATGTACGTCATCGGCAATCTGTATCTGATCTTCAGCCCCACGTATTCGCTGGCGGCTCGTGAAAATGACAAAGGAGGCGACAAATAATGATCGACCTTGGCGGTTTCTCGATGTCTGAAAGCACCCGTCTGACGATGATCGTGATTTTTGGGCTGTACTCGCTACTGATCGTCGGCCTGGGCGCGTATGTCAAGATCTCTTCGCGGCGCATGCAGAGCGACAGCCTGTCGTCGTTCCTGACGGGCGGCGGCGGCCTGGGCGCGTTCTCGATCGCCATGATCGCGGCCACCAACTCAATGGCCGGCGGCACGATGGTGGCCGCTCCCGGCCTCACCTACGCCATCGGCTTTTCCGGCGGCATCATTTATTACGCGGGGTTCCTGACGGCGGCGTTCGGTCTGGGCGCTGTCGGCGTGAAAGCGGCCATCCTCAAAAACCGTATCGGCGCCGTGTCGTTCCTCGATTTCTTCCGCCTGCGCTTCCGCTCCAAGGCAGTCGTCGCCGCACTGGCCGTGACGAGCGTGGCCGGGCTGCTGTTCATGGCCTGCGGCCAGATCACGGCGGGCGCCAAGATGTTCGCGGCGATTACGGGCAGCAACCAGTATTATCTGGGCCTGTTCCTCGTCATCGTCATCACTGTTATCTACACGTCCACCGGCGGCGTCAAGTCGATGGCCAAGGTAGCGGCCATCCAGGGCGTGATCATGCTGACGGCCACGTTCTCGATCATGGCCATGCTGCTGTACAGAAACGCAGAGCAGTTCGGCAGTCTTGCCAAGGCTGTTGAATACATGGGCACTACCTACCCGAAGATGCTCAAGGCCAACACGGCGTTCACGTTCTTAAGCGCGCTCGGCACGATCATCTTCTGCGGCGTGGGACTGGGCACCATTCCTTACGCGCTGCCAGTGGCACTTACCTACAACAACCACCGCACGCTCAAGCGCGGCGTGATGATCAGCTGCATCATCTTCACGATCTGCCAGGGCCTGATGTGCGCTACCGGCCCGTGGGCGCACAACCTCAACCCCAACCTGGTCACGCGCGACTACACCACGTTCTATGTGGCTACCAACCTTCTGCCCGCATGGGTGGGCGGCATCATCTTCTGCGGCGTGTTCGCGGCCATCCAGTCGTCGCTGGCGGGCTTCTGCCTCAGCGCTGCGGCGTTCTTCGCCAAAGACTTTTACGTTGACTGCGTCAAGCCCGACATGAGCGAGCGCGGCCAAAAGACGTGCAGCACGCTCACGGTCATCGGCTTTGCGGCCATTGCCACGGCGCTGGCGCTCAAGCCCACCGACCTGACGCAGTACATGATCAACTTCGCCATCGGTTCGCTGGCTTCCGCCTGGTACTGGCCGGTGCTGATGGGACTGTACTGGAAGAAGGCCACGAGAGCAGGCGCGCTGTGGTCGTGCATCGGCGGCTTTGTTGCCTACATGGTGCTGTACTTTGTGTCGTCGGTCATCCCCGTGACAAAAGCATTCTGGGTATCCAGCCTTGGCAATGTGCAGCCGTTTATCCCTGCCTGGATCATTTCGTGGGCGCTGATGTATTTCGGCAGTCTGGCGACGCAGAACGACCGCGTGCCGCTGGGCTACTTCCAGGTGTTCTTCTGCGACGACTACGACGAGAAGTATGCCAAGAACTTCCGTCTGAACTAAGGAGGCGCGATGATGAGCGATTTTGTCAAGGTCGTTTCCAAGGGCAGTTATTTTGTGGGCGGCGAGCGCGTCACCATTGAAGGCAGCGCTCCCGTCAAGATCCAGTACTGGCCCGGCGGCCCCGAGGGCGAGTACGACCCCAACGGCGATTATCAGGCGTGGCAGATGTATGTGCAATACACGCGCATCGCCGACCCCGTGGTGCCCTATCCCGTGTGCATGATCCACGGCGGCGGCGGCACGGGCGCGCTGTGGGAATCCACCCAGGCGGGCGGCCCCGGCTGGGAGTTCATGTTTTTGCAGAACGGCTTCAACGTGAACGTTTCCGACGGCGTGGAGCGCGGCCGCGCTTCGTGGGCGCAGTTTCCGCAGATAAACCCCGGACCGCCCATGTTCAACAGCTACAAAGAGCGCTGGACCACCTACCGCCTTGGCGAAAAGCTGGGCGAATCCTACCCCGGCAGCCGCTTTGACGCCAGCAAGTATGACGACCTCATCAAAGAAAATGTGCCCCGCTGGACCACGTCTGTCCCTCACGCGCAAAAAGCCTACGACCAGTATGTGGGCGGCATGAGCGACGGCTGCATTTTGCTGGCGCACAGCCAGGGCGGTCTGTTCACCGTCAACGCCGCGCTGGCGCACCCCGAAAACGTGAAGGCCGTGATCCTTGTCGAGAGCTCTTCCACCATCGACGTGAGCAAGACCGACGTGAGCGCGTTCAAGAACATCCCGTTCCTGTTCGTGTGGGGCGACTTTTTGGGCGGCGAGTACGTCAACGAGCGTTTCAAGTGGATCGGCGACTTTGCCTACAGCGGCACGATGCGCCGTCTGCACGAAAAGCTGGTCGAGCTGGGCGGCGACAGCACTTGGTGGCACCTGCCGGAAATGGGTATCAAGGGCAACACGCACGCGCTGATGAAGGAAGACAACAGCCGTCAGATCGCCGACATGATCTGCGACTGGATCAAGCAGCATGTGAAATAGCTCAGCGGCATACGACCCCGGCTGTCGGTGCACAAATCAGCACTGGCAGCCGGTCGTTTTGTAAATGACCCAACGCAGAATATAGCTTTAGGCTCTGCTGAGTATTCGTTTTGGCTCTTTGACTTTATATGATATGTATGCTAATCTCTCAAACAGGTAAAACTATCTTTTTTTAGGAGGTTGTTTTGGGATGAGCAAAGGAGTTTCCAAGAACACGATCGTAGCGCTGGTCGGCATATTCTTCATGTTTGTCTTCGGGCATATCTGCCCCACATGGGGACCGGTCACGCGGCTGGGCGTTCACTATCTGGGCATTATGATCGGCTGGATCGTGATGTGCGCCTGCGGTCTGCCGATGTCGATGGCCAGCGTCATGTCGATGGCGGCGTGCACGCTGCCGGGCTTTTTCACACCAGCGACGGCGATTTCCAGCAGTATCGGGTCGGCTTTCTGCGTGCTGGTCATCTTCATCTTCGTGCTCGTTCATGTGTTTGAGACGACGGGCACGGGCGAGTATTTGGTGCGCTACTTCCTGTCGAGAAAGTTTGTCAACGGGCGCCCGTATCTGTTCACGGCAATTTTTTTCCTCACCGTGATCGTGATCGGTTCGGTCATCGGTTCGTTTGGCATCATCGTGCTGTCGATCACCATCCTCAACAACGTGGCCAACGTCTCGGGCATGGAAAAGCAGCACGACTGGATCCGCTTCTTGCTGATCTGCGTCGTCGCTCTTTCCGGTGTGACGGAGATCCTCTATCCGTTCAAGCCCTATGCTCAGCTGTACTGCAGCATTTTCAACGCGTCGCTCAAGAGCGCGGGCGCCGAGTGCAGCGGCACGGTGTGGCTGATCGTCGCGCTGACCATCGCCGTGTTCAGCTTTGTACTGATGATGTTTTTGGCAAAATTCGTGTTCCGCTTCGATCTGACAAAAATCGAGCAGCTCGACGTATCCACGCTTCAGTCGGAGGAGTTCCGCCGCATGAAGCCCAACCAGATCATCGTTCTGATCGCCGTGCTCGTCTCGTTCTTCCATCCGTTCATCGTCATGCTCCTGCCCAAGGGCAGTTATGTGCATTTCTTCATGAACAGCATGGGGCAGACGCTGTTTATGGGGCTCGTCCTGTCGGTGCTGTCGCTGCTGCGTATTGATGGCAAGCCTGTCATGGACCCTGTTTCGGCGTTTGCCAAGGGGGTGAACTGGCACGTTGTTTTTGCTACCGGCTCAGTGCTCCTCGTCGGCAGCGCCATGGCAAATGAGAAGTGCGGTATCGCCGCGTGGCTGCTCTCGATGTTCTCCGACAGTCTGGGACACATGGACATCGTTCCCGTTATGATCGTCGTCGCGCTTCTGTCGTGCTTTGTCACGCAGTTCTTCTCCAACAGTGCCACCGCTATCATCTTCCTGACGGCGCTTGCGCCTCTGGCTGTAGTCATGCTCGGCAAGGGCGTCAACGTGTCGGTCTTCCCTCCCATCATCGGTATCGGAACGCTGACGGCGTGCCTTCTGCCCAGCGGCAGCGGCCAGTCGGCCACCATGCTCGGCACCGAGATCTTCCAGGGCGCTGACGGCCAGGCCTGGGCGTTGAGCAAGGGACTGATCGTGCTTGCCGCTGAGACGATCGCCGTCGTTGCGGCTGGTGTGCTCTGCATCGTCATCCTGTAAGGGTGTTCAAAATGGATGACGTTATCCGTGTATCACACCGCGGCAGCTTTCATGTCGGCGGCGAACTGACGAAGATCGAAGGCGCGCCTGTTGAAGAATTTGATTATGCAGGCAAGTTTGTCCTCAAGATCGATCCAAACGGCACGCACTGGACCAAACAGATGTATGTGCAGTACACACAGCTGGCCGAGCCCAAGCTTCCGTATCCCGTGCTGATGTGGCACGGCGGCGGCCTGACCGGCGTGACGTGGGAGACGACTCCAGACGGACGCGAAGGCTGGGACACGCTGTTTTTGCGTCATGGTTTTGACGTGTATGTCAGCGACTCTGTCGAACGCGGCCGTGCCAGCTGGGCCAAGTTCCCTGAGGTCAATCCCTGCGCGCCGGTTTTTCACACGTTCGAAGCGCGCTGGCTGAATCTGAAGATGGGCGAGACTTATCCCGTGCCGTACCCCGGACAGCGCTTCCCCGTCAACTATTATGATCATCTGATGATGCAGGGCGTGCCCCGCTGGGTGACCAGCGATGAATGGACGCAGAACGCCTATAACGCCTATTTGGAAAAGCTGCGTTCCAAAGTGCCGGGCGTCGTCGTCATGGCACACAGCCAAGGCTGTTTGTTTGCGCAGCAGGCAGCGCTGAATTTCCCTGATTTCGTGAAAGCGCTGATCCTCGTAGAGCCGGCCGGTTTCCTGAGCGCGGGGGAGGACCTGAGCCGCATCGCACATATTCCGCAGCTTTTTGTCTGGGGAGACTTCATGAGCGAGAAGTACACGACCGTTCACGCCTGGGTGGATGCCATCCGCAAAGATACCCCGCGCTACCGCAAAGCGTTGGAAGACGCCGGTATCAGCTATACGTGGATGAGTCTGCCGGAAATGGGCATCGTCGGTAACTCGCACATGTTGATGATGGACGACAACAACGCCGAAATCGCGGACATGATCTGCAACTGGATCATGCAGCACGTGAAATAAGTTTTTGACACAAAAAGCCCCGGCCGCCGGAAGGGCAGAGCATCCTTTCCGGCAGCCGGGGCTTTTTGTAAAAAATCAGTTACGGTGGTCCAGATCTCGCAGCAGCGATCGCAGTATCTGCGGGCGGTCGGCCCAGATGCCGGCATCGGGCGGGGCGTCGCCGGATGGGCGCGCACCGGGAGCGTTCAGGTCGAGCAGCTCCTCGTCGCTCATAAAGGCGTGTTCATGCATGAAGCGCCAAAAGCCCAGCACCTCCGCACGTGCGGCAGCTCCGGCAGGCACCCCCGCGCGGGGAGAGAGGAAGCGCTCCAGATACGACAGCTCGTAAAAATCGATCACCAGCTCGAACAGGCCGTCGGCATACATCACCGCGCGCCGGCCCGGAATATCGCGCCGCAGCGAAACCAGCCTTGCGCGCCACAGCCTGCGGCACGACAGATCGGCCAGCGCTCGCGACAGCGTTGAAGGACTGCGGTCAAGCACCACGGCGGCATCGGCCAGTTCCCAGACAAAGGCAGGCTCGGGCAGGTCTAGCGGCGCCATGGGATCGCGCGTGATGTGGTGCGTCAATGCCGGCGCACCTTTGCGGAACAGTTCGCGCAAGGCCTCTCGCGCCGAAAGCGGCGTGGCAGAAGTGCCGGAAAGGCCTTGTGCCCGGCGGCGAAACTGCGCCATGCGCTCTTTCACGAGCGCGCGGTCAGCCTCGAACGACCTGAAGCGCTCCACCAGCTTGACAGCAACGCCAAGCGACAGATAAAAGGGCATTGCTTCCACCTCCTGCAAGCAGATACCACGGCAAACGATAACAATATGTAATGACGCACGCGCTATTTGCTTCATTATACGCTTCAGACGCACGGCGCGCAAATCGCTCCGTCTGATATAATTGGCGTACAGAGAAATGCCCACGGGCATAAGCGAGCCGGATTTTTCCGGCCTTTTGAAAAGAGAACGGAGGTTCACACATGTCCAAACGACTTTTTGACAACGCGCGAATACGGGATATCTACGGATTTTTTATGAATGAGGTCTGCCTCGGCTGACAAAGACGAAGCATCGGCAGACCGCGGGAAAGGAACAATTTTGATTACGATCAGCAACACCTACGGTACTGCAAAGGTTTTTGCAAACGAGATCGACAGCGGCGCGGAAGGGCTTCTACGCGCGCTGTGCGGCTCTTCCCTGTCGGAGGGAAGCCGCATCCGCGTCATGCCCGACGTGCACGCGGGCAAAGGCTGCGCCGTCGGCACGACGATGACCTATGCCGTCAAACTGGCCCCCGGTCTGGTGGGCGTGGATATCGGCTGCGGCGTTTTGGCCGTGAAGACCGACGCCAGGCGTGTGGAACTGCAACGGTTCGACCGCGTCGTGCGCGAGCGCGTGCCCGCGGGAATGCGGCTTCGCAACGCGCCGCACAAACTGAGCGCACAGGCCGGGCTCGAACGGCTGCGCTGCGCGAAGTCTATCTACACTGAGCGCGATCTGCTCGCTCTGGGCACGCTCGGCGGCGGCAATCACTTCATCGAGCTCGACCGCGGCGAGGACGGGTTTCTATGGCTGCTGGTGCACTCCGGCAGCCGCGCGCTGGGCGCGGAGGTGGAAGCGCACTATCACCGCCTCGCCTACGAGGCTACGCCGCCGGATGTGCCCTACGAGCTGGCCTGGCTCAGCGGCGCGGCGCTTGACGACTATCTGCACGACATGGAGGTTGCACAGAATTTTGCCGCCCTCAACCGCGCCGTCATCGCCGCCGAGATCTTGCGCGGCGCCAAGATGGACGAAACCGACCGCATCGACACAGTGCACAACTACGTGGACACCGAAAAAGGGATCATGCGCAAGGGTGCCGTTTCAGCCCAGGAAGGCGAACGCCTGATCATCCCCATGAACATGCGCGACGGCGCGCTGCTGTGCGTCGGACGCGGCAACGCCGACTGGAACTGTTCGGCCCCGCACGGCGCCGGAAGGGCCAAAAGCCGAAACGAAACGCGCAATTCCGTGACGCTTTCGGCATACAAAAAGGCGATGAAGGGCATCTACTCCACGTCGATCGGCCGCGACACGCTGGACGAAGCGCCGATGGCTTACAAGCCCGCCGCCCAGATCGCCGAACAGATCGCCCCCACAGCTGGGATCATCGAGCGACTGACGCCCGTGTACAACTTCAAGGCGGGAGGCGATTAGCATGGTCAAATTGCTGGAGAAGGACAGTTCAGGCCGCTACGTATTTCTGGAGCGTGTCGGACCGTATCAGATCACTTCCGGCTTTGGTCCCGATGAATGTGAGCTGGCGGTGGCGCGCTTTGCCAGGTTCGCCCGCGAGCAGCTGCACTGCAACTGGCCCGACAACGCCGTGCCCGGCACGCGTCCCGGAACATACCGTTCGCTCCTGACCTACGCGCCTCTCATTGCCGAGGGTGAAACGCGCAGCGTGCTTGACGAGTTTATCGGCACGGTGATGTGGACATGCCGCAGCCCCTACCGCCCCCTGCACAAGCGCAAGAACTGGTTTATCCGCGTGTCGCGCTGCGAGGACGAGCCTGTGTCCGATTATACGATGGAACACCTCTTTCAAGAGGAGCTGATCAGCTTTGAGACGTTCCGCTGCGGCGGCAACGGCGGCCAAAACGTCAACAAGGTGGAAACGGGCGTACGCGCCTCTTATGGGGCACCCTACATGGGTTTTGAGCCCGTCACCGTCGTCTGCACCACGCAGCGCACCCAGCTTGCCAACAAACGCGAAGCCGTGCGCCTGCTGCGCGAGCTGGTCAAAGGGCAGGCCCGCGCCAACCGCGGCCAGAAGCGCAACAAGCGCTGGCAGGAGCACGCCCGCCTGGAACGCGGCCACCCCGTCGCGGTGTTTGAAGGTGAAAAATTCGTCCGCGTCAGGTGACATCATGTCAATCACATTTTGCCCCCGCGATATGACCTGGTCGTTCCCATAAGCAAATGAAACGCGCAACGGCAGCAAATCAAAGGCTCCCGTATCGTACGGGGGCCTTTTTTTATCAGACAACACATTCCTGGCTGTCGCCCCCGATGACCGCTGTCGGATCACCTGCCGGGCCGTCCAAGAAGACGAGCAGCGGCAGCGGCGTCAACGTCAAAAGCGAAAAGGGGCAGGCTACGGCAAAATCTGCAAACACATCTTTTGCCGCAGCTCTCCGGAGCGCATAGCTGGAAATTTTTTCGCATCTTTTCGCATAACCGCACATCAAAAAAAACACCCTCCCGCGCGCGATGACATGCGGCGGGAGGGCATTTTTCATTTCAGTCAAAGGATCAGAAGTTCTCGGCAATGTACTTGTAGGCCGACATGCCGGCCACAGCGCCGTCAGAAGCGGCGGTGATGACCTGGCGCAGGTTGGTGTCGCGCACGTCGCCGGCGGCAAAGATGCCGGGCACGCTGGTCTGCAGATTGGCGTCGGTGACGACCCAGCCGCCCTTTTCGGTGCACTTGACCAGGTCTTTGACAAGCTCGTTGTTGGGCTGCGTGCCCACGAACATGAACACGAACTCCACGGGCAGATCGCTGATCTCGCCGGTTTTCACATTCTTGAGCACGGCCTTGGTAACGAGGTCGCCGTCGCCCTCGATCGACTCGACGACCGAATCCATCACGGGCACGACCTTGGGGTTCTTCTTCATGCGCTCCACGGCCATTTCGTCGGCGCGGAACTGATCGCGGCGGTGGATGATATAAACCTTGTCGGCAAACTGCGTGAGGTAGCAGCCCTCTTCAACAGCGGTGTTGCCGCCGCCGACCACGGCCACTTCGCAGCCCTCGGTGAACGCGCCGTCGCAGGTGGCGCAGTAGCTGACGCCCTTGCCGGTGTACTCGGCTTCGCCGGGGCAGCCAAGCTTGCGGAACTCGGCGCCGGTGGCGACGATCACGACTTTGGCCTTGAAATCGCCCTTGCTGGTGGCGACGACTTTGTATTTGCCGTCCAACGTGATGCCGCTGACGGTGCAGTCGACCATCTCCGTGCCGAATGCTTTAGCGTGCTCAACGAACATCTTGCCGATCTCGGGGCCGCTGGTATGGCCGATGGCCGGGTAATTTTCGATCTCGTCGGTGCGGTTGATCGCGCCGCCCCAGTTGCCCTTTTCAAGCACCGCTGTTTTCAGTCCGGCGCGGCGGCAGTATACGGCAGCGGCAAGCCCGGCTGGACCTCCGCCGATGATGACGACATCTCTTTCTTCCATGACGATCTTCCTTTCTCATCGTATCGTTTAGGATCTAATCAATGAGGAAAAACCACCGTATCTTCATGCTAGGAAACCGACCGCGGGGCAGCGCGACGTTTCGATGATCCGATTATACCAAAATAAGACGCTTTTGTACGTTTTATCTTTGCAAAAACTGCCAGCACAAGACCCGATCGCGCCCGGCAAGATCGCGGCTCAGCCCGACCTCGCAAAACGCCTGCGGCGCCATTTTGCGCAACGCTTCCGTCTGCTCATTTCCGCCGTATTCTACACACAGATA
>Ga0129306_1003298_pt1 | contig 12339 bp, 11 predicted proteins | sample P827metagenome_FD_94438 | JGI IMG/M metagenome (GOLD analysis project Ga0129306, IMG submission 94438) | Capybara group fecal microbial communities from Wisconsin, USA - P827 metagenome | ecosystem: Host-associated > Mammals > Digestive system > Large intestine > Fecal | place: USA: Wisconsin...
GCTCCAAATTTCCTTATGTTTTTTACTATTCCTTTTACTACCATTCCAGGCTCTAATTCATCTTTTATCCATTCTAATGCATCTTCTTGAACCTTTTTTCTTGATAGTATTACTCTGTCTTTGTCATAAATTTCTTTAACTTTAAATTGGATATAACTATTTACTTTGTTTTTGCATATGTTTGGACTACAATATCCATATTCATCTGTGTTGATAGCTTCCAGTTCATTTCTTGGTATAATACCAGTAATATTCGAACCTAAATCAACATGTAAATTGTAATTTGTATCACACTCTTTTACATAAGCTTGTAATACTTCTCCTTGATCAAACGCTTCCTTTAAAGAATCTGCACTAAACTTTAAAGAGTTATCGTCCCATCCTTCTGGAATAAATTTTTGATATTCCATATTTTTTCTCCTCTTTCGTGTCTTAAAAATATTTATTCTCCTAGTATCTTCTTTACTTCTGCTTTAGTTAAATATCTCCAAGAACCAATTTTTAAATCTTTTACTCCTACATCTCCTATTTTAGATCTGTGAAGTGCTATGACTTTTCTTCCTATTGATTCACACATTTTTCTAACTTGTCTATTTTTTCCTTCATGAATTTCAATTTCTAATCTAGATTTATTCTTTTCTTCATCTATCATTAATATTTTTACTCTAGCTGGCTTTGTTTTATAATCATCAATTACCACCCCATCACGAAGCATTTGTACTTCATTTTCAGTTACTTTTCCAATAAGAGTAACTGTATATGTTTTTGTAACTTCATGTTTTGGATGTGTAACTTTATACACAAAATCTCCATCATCTGTTAATATAATTGCTCCAGATGTATACATATCTAATCTACCAACAGGAACCACTCTTCTATTTACTTTTATTAAATCTAAAACAGTATCTCTATTGAACTGATCTTTTACAGTAGTAACATACCCTATTGGTTTATTTAATAATATATATACAAAATCCTTATTTTTCTTTTCTACAACTTTGCCATTATATTTTACTTCATCTTTTCCAACTATAACCTTTTGACCTAATACAGCAATTTTATTATTTACTAATATTTCACCAGCCTCAATAAGTTCTTCAGCTTTTCTTCTTGAAGCGATTCCACAATCAGCTAAATATTTTTGTAATCTAACCTCTTCCATTTATACCTCATCTTCTTTATCTAAAATATCTAAAACATCTTTAAAATACTTTGGTATTGGTGCTTCAAGTTTCATTTCTTTATTAGTAACAGGATGTTTAAATTCTAATTTCATACTATGTAGCATTTGACCTTCTACTCCAAAAGGATTTTTACCATTTGAATATACAAAATCACCCACTATAGGATAACCAATTTGAGCCATATGAACTCTTATTTGATGCGTTCTACCAGTTTCAATATTTACTTCTATAAATGTATAATTTTTATATTTTTTTAAAACTTTTATATGAGTAATTGCTTCTTTTCCATCTTTTCTAACAGCCATTTTTGTTCTATCATTTTGACTTCTACCAATAGGCATATTTATTGTAGCTTCGTTTTCTTTTATTCTACCTCTTACTAGAGCAACATATGTTTTTTTAACTTTATGATCTTTTATTTGCTCACTTATATTTAAATGAGCATTATCATTTTTAGCAACTATTAAAAGTCCTGATGTATCTTTATCTATTCTATGTACAATTCCTGGTCTATACTCCCCACCTATTCCTGATAAACTGTCTTTACATCTTGCTAAAACAGCATTTACTAATGTTCCATTTGGATTTCCATTTCCAGGATGAACTACCATTCCTTTGGCTTTATTTACAACTAATATATCATTATCTTCATATATAACATCTAATGGAATATCTTCAGCAACTAAATCTGTTTCCTTTACCTCTTCTTCTTCTAATTCTATAAAGTCATTTTCATTAACTTTATATGAAGCCTTAACTTTCTTATTATTTACTTTTATATTTTCATTTTCAATCATTCTTTGAATAGCAACTCTAGAAAATTCACTAAATTTTACCGAAATAAGTTTATCTAATCTAGAACCTTTATCTTCTGCATCTACAGTGTAATTATATTTATTCAAATTTTATCTCCTTATTTATCAAATCTTCCTTTTGTTTTATCTTTCTTAAAGAATATTTTTACTAAATATATTGGTAAAACAATCATTCTTTTTATTCTAGTAGGTTGGATTATTAGTCTCCAAAGCCATTCTATACCTAGCTTCTGAATTGACCTTGGAGCTCTTTTTATTTTACCAGCTTCATAATCAAAAGTTCCACCTTGACCTGCAGCTACATCAACTTTCAAATTTGCTTGATTTCTAGCAATCCACTTTTCTTGACGAGGTGCTCCCATTGCTACAAATAACACATTTGGTTGTAATTTATTTATTTCTTCAATAACCTCTTCTTCAGAATCTTCTTCAAAAAATCCTTCGTGATATCCTATAATATTGGCTTTTGGAAAATCTTTTTCCAATTTTTCTTTAGCTTTTAATGGTACATCACCTTTCCCGCCTAATAAATATATTGTCCAACCTTCTGTTTCTGCTTTTCTAAAAACCTCTCTAAAATATGCTTGGCCTGGAATTCTTTCTTTAAATTTTTTATTTTGTAATTTTCCACCAATCATAACACCTACACTATCAGGTGTAGCAAAATCAGCTTTTTTTAATATATTAAAAAACTCTTCATCTTTTTGAGCTTGCATTATAAATTCAGTATTAGGAGCAACAATTATTTTGCATGTTTTATTACTTTGTTCTATTAATTCTTTAGTTCTTAATCCACATTCTTCTACAGTGACATTATCTATTGGTACACCTAAAATTGTTATCTTCTCTTGCAAATCTATTCCTCCTATTTTTTTATTACTTCTATTTTTAAAATGTATATTGCAAATAAAATCCATCCAATAACTACCATGATGTCTGCAAAATTAAATATTGGAAAATTTAAAATTTTAATAAAATCTACTACTCCACCTCTAAAAATTCTATCTATCAAATTACCAATTCCACCAGCGACAACCATATCTAGGCAAGTAAGTGTTATTGGATTTAAAAATTTCTTTTGAGTAAATAGATATCTTATAATAAATATTATTATACAAGCTGAAATAATTATATTTTTTAGATTATCTTTATTTATACTAAAAGCCACTCCAATGTTTTTAGTATATTCTATTGAAAAAATATTTTTTATTACTTCAATTGAATTATTTGAACATAACTGTACTACAATAATTTTTAAAATTTGATCTATTAAAATTACTATCGCACATATAATTATCGTTCTTTTTAAAATTACTTTATTCTCCATCAGTAACATTTAGCCTTTCGTAAACTTTAAATGCATTATCATCATATAATAAATTATAATTTTCATCTTCATTTAATAATAAAGCAAGTTTTGCATTTGAGTATAATATAACATGAGTTACACCATATTTTTCAAAATTTTCTTTATATCCTTCACTTAATGCTGGTATATCTAAAGCAATAGAGAATATATCTTCTCCAGCATTTGCATATCCTTCTTTATTATTAAATTCTGGAGCATATAAATCTGCTCTTGAATCTATAAACACTGGTATTCCTCTAAATATTAAATAACTACCATAATTATATTCATTATATATTTTCATATTTTCTACATCTAAATTTGCTAAAATCCAATCACAAGCTTCAACCGGATAATCAGAATTATAAATATATTGTTCATTCAATTTGTCTTCATAAAATAATGATGCATTTAATATAAAAAAGTTAAACACTAATATTATTCCTATTATTGAAGTTATTTTATCTAAAATTTTATTACAAGTTTGACTATCATATTTTGCAAAAAAGTCTGATATAAGTTTTACCATTATTGGTGTACATCCAAGTGCATAAATTGAAATTTGTCTTTTCGATATGAATGCTAATATTGTTAAACCAATAAACATAAAAACATCTGAAAGTTGAATTTTAATATCTATAAAAATTAGTATTGCTAAAAACATTACAAAACTAATTGCAAAATTTTCTGAATTTGCTAATACAAGAGGTTGATGTTCATTAATTGATTGTGTTGTATTTCCAGCCATTGTTTTTAATAAATAAGTATATGCTGTTTTTCCAGTTGGATTTAACAAACCAGTTCCAAATGCAATAATCAAAACAATTATTAATATTACAATATTTTTATTTTTTTGTACTTTTATTTTATATGGATTTTCTTGTATTTTTTGATGTTGTATTTCTTTAATTTTTTGATTTTGACTTATTCTTAAACTTTTATCTTTATATCTTTTTTTAGATTCTTCTGTTTTTGCTAGTCTTGATAAAATAATAAATATGCTTTTAGGAACATCATAAAAAATTGCAAAATATACATCTTCAAAAAAATATGCGAAAAATGCTTCGCCTATATATGGTAAAGCCAATACAAAGAACATTGGGAAAACAGCCACGTGAAGTTGAGCTATTAATGCCGCTATAACCACTAATCCTACACCATATATTATTTTTCGAGTTTCTAACAATTTTTCTATAAATAAAATTTCAAGTACAAATAATATAAAAGTTACTAATTGAGCTCTTGCTGCTATATATGGTTCAATTAAAAATAATGATAATATTACTATTATACCTGAAACTAATCTATTTTGAGATTTATATATACACAAATCATACAAAGTTAATCCCAAAATAGCTGTGAAAAGTATTGTTGATACATATATTCCATTAAATCCAAATTTAGCATATATAACATAAATCATTAAATCATATAGCCAATGCGGAAAACAATATGGTAAATCCAACCAAGAAAAAGGATCTGATGTTAAATGGAATATTCCATTATTAAAAATATATTCTCCACATTTTATAGTATAAAAAGTATCATTTTGAAAATTTTTTGGAGCAATTGAAAGAGCAAAAATAACCAATCCAATTGTCATTAAAATATCAAATATTCTTTCTTTTTTTGCTAATTTATTTTCATTTTTTACTTCTTTTTTATTTGAAATTGTTTTATTCATTAATTACTCCTAATTAGTTTATAAAATTCTTACAATATTATATCATATTTTATATAAAGTATATACATTTTTTGAAAAAAATAATAAACAAAAAAACACTTTCTAAAAGACTTTGCTTTTTAGAAAGTGCTTTATTTTTTGTGTTTTTAATTATTTTTTATCTGTAGAACCAAATCCACCTAATCTGCTTCCTGTTGCAGCATCTCCATCTGTTATTAAAAATTTAGTAAATACAACTTGACCAATTATATCACCTTTTTTTACTTCAATATCATGATCTGAACAATTGAAATATGCAAAATAAAAATGTCCGTCATTATCTGGATTTCCATAATAATCAGAATCAATTAAACCAACAGAATTTGCCATTAAAAATCCTTTTTTTGGTCCACTACTTCTATTTAATAATAAATAACATTCATCTTCAGCACAATATGCTTTTAATCCAGTTGGTATAAGTGTAGGCTTTATTCCTGGCTTATACATTGGAATTATAATATTTTCTGCAGCCTCTACATCATATCCTGCAGAATGCGCAGTTTTTCTAACTGGTATATGAATATCTTTATCCTCATATCCTTTTGCAACTTCAAATCCTCTAATTTTTTCTCCCATTTTTTTACATCCTTTCTTTTCTTAATCTAAATCATCTATTTTGCTTAATAAATTTAGTTCTTCTTTTGTATATTCTTTTGTATCTATATTTTCTTTAGTATTTACCTTTTCTTTTGCAGCTTTTTTTACTTTTGGAGCAGTCTTTTCTTTTATATCCACATTTACTTGGATATTACTAACTGGCTCTGGAAGTGCTTCTGCTTTTTTGTTATTAAATAAAAATATTTGTTTTATTCTTTTTAATAAAATTCCAAATAAACTAAAATTTGATTTATTATCTTTAAAATATTTATTTATAATGTTTTTATCTATAGTAAAAACACAATGTTCATAATTTGTTGATTTTAATTTATGATCTTTATAAAATTCTTTATCATTTACTAAAAAATATTTTGGCTTTTTATCACAATTTTTCTTATTATTAAAACTTTTAGCATCTAAAAACAAATCTATATTATACCAATTTTCATATATCTTTACTTGATTCCAAAATCTAGTTTTTTCTTCTAAATCTATACCTTTTATAGTTTTAATATTTATATTTAAACAAGCTAAACAATTTGAAAATAATTCTGCATAATTGAAATCTGTATAAATATTATTTATTATATTGTTTAATTTACTTTTCTGATTATTATTATCAATAATTTCTTTTTTATCTGAAAATAAAATAGCTTTATAAACCTTAACTACTTTTTCTAATTCATTATCTTTTCCATCTATAACAGCTTTTATAAAAGTATCTATTCTTTTTCTAATTTCGATATATTCATCTATACTATAGACATCATTAATATCTACTGCATAATCATTTTCTAAATTAACCACTTTTATTTTCTTTACATTTAGTTGTTCTTTTAATAAAAGCGCATCTTCAACACTTAAATAAGATAAATCTTTAACACTTACAATTATTTCACTCTTAACTCTTTTTAATAACTTCATATAATCGCTTAAATCTGCATTCTTATTTAAATTAAGCACCATTTTATCAATTCTATTGAAATTTAAATTATCAGACAAATCTTTTAATTTAGCAGAATTTATAAGCACCTTTATTCCAGCTTCATCCATAAAAAATCTATTTATTAAAGTTTTTTTCGTAGTTTTTCCTAATTTAGCATCAATAATTTTAATTGCTTTTCCTTTTGTAAAATTTTGAACATCCACAAAATCTAAATTTATAGGTGTTAATATAACTTTATCCAAATATCTATTTTTAGCCAAGAAATCAAAATTATCAAATTTACAATTTTCACAATTTCTGATTTCTAAATACTTAATTTTTGAAAAATCTGAAACTATCGAAATTGGAGCTCTACAAAAATCAGTATTATCCAAAATTAAAGTTTCAACATTTTTCTTCTCAACATTATTTAAAAAACCTTTAATACTACTATATTTTATATTATTTAAAGTTATTGATTTTATATTAGTAAATTTTGACATTATTTTCAAAGTAGGTAATCTAACACCATCAAAAACTATATTTTCAATTGTACTTGGATTAAAAACATTAGATATAATATTATTTGTATTTATTTTTAAATCGCCTTCTACTATTAGTTTTTTTAAATTAATACATAATCCAATTATATTATAAAATTTAGAATTATTAGTCATACTTGTTATTTTCAATTCTTCGATTTTATCTAAATGTAAATTCATAATAGAATCAAAATCGTTTAACACTTTATTATTTAATTCTAATTCTTTTATAACTTCTTCCAATTTTATCCCTCTTCTTTAAAATGTGTATTTTGTATTAAATGATTTATTACTAAACTCAACATATACATTTAATACAGTATGATTATTTTCATAAGCTTTTATTAATGAAAAATTTTCTACTTCATTACATAAAACAGATTGATTAAAATAAATTACTTTTTCATCTTTACGCCATCCAACAACATTAGAATCATCAAACAAGACATATGTATTAAAGAATTGTTCACAAACACTATCCATTGCTTCTAATAATTCTGTCTGGTTTTCATATGTTGTATTAACAAAAAAATGATCATTTATATCATCTGGACTTAAGATTCCAGTTGTTGCTCCATTTTGCACATTATATATAGAAACACCTTTGGTTTTATTTTCTTCTGATAAAGTTAAATTTAATTTACTATATTCTGCAGCAACAGTTGATTTTTTATCTAAAAAAGAATAGTTTGTATAAAAGAATGTAGTAATAGTTCCAACTATTCCAATTACTATTAAAAAAGCTACTACATATACTAATAAACTCATAAGAGTTATACCTTTTTGAGACTTCATATTTCACCTCAATATCTTTTGTTTTTTCATACTACTACTATAACCTAAAAACATTTTATTATCAATATATAATTTAAAAAAGTTTATCAAGAAAAACAGAGTAATACAGTAGTACGGAGGTAACCCGACCTTTTTATCTCGTTACCTCCGTACTACTGTATTACTCTGTCCCTATGTTTGCATTATTTCTATTTTCTTATTTCAGCACCTAATTTATTTTCTACTGCTTTAATTATATTTTCCATTTCTTTATTTATCTCTTCATCTGTAAGAGTTCTGTTTTGAGCTTCAAAATATAAATTAAATGCTATACTCTTTTTGTTTTCTCCTAAATTTGCTCCTTCATAAACATCAAATATTTTTATTTCAGATAATAAATTACTTGATGATTTATTTATTACATTTTCAATATCTTTGCTAATTACATTTTTATCAACAACTACAGCTAAATCTTTAGATACACCAGGGAATTTTGAAATTTCTTTATATTTCATTTTTCCAACTTTTTTCTCTAATAATTTATCTAAATTGATTTCTAAAACATAAACATCTTTTGATACTTCAGGATGTAATTTACCCATTATACCAACAATATCATTATTAACATTTATATATGCTGTTTGACCTGGATGGAATTCTTCTGGTAAATTATCATTTTTCACAAAACTATATCTATTTCCATATCCTAAATAATCTAATATTTCTTCTGCAATTCCTTTTATTACATAGAAATCAACTTTTTTAGTATTATCTATTCCAAGGAAATATTCCCCAGTCATTAACACACATAGCTTATTGTTTTCCCCATATTCTCCACTTTTCTTGAAAAACCCTTTTCCAATTTCGAATATAGATATATCTTTTAAGTTATGTGATTTATTATATTCATAAATTTTTAATAAAGAAGGTATCATCATATATCTTAAAGTATTTCTATCTTCTGTTAATGCATCTAATAATTTTACTTCTTCAAATTCATCTGTTGTGAATTTGTGAACTTCTTTATCATTTATTAAAATGTAAGATAAAACTTCATTTAATCCTAAAGAAATCATTTTATTTCTTATTTCTCTTGTTGTTTTATCATAACTTCCTTTTTTCATTGTAGACATTGGAAGTTTTCCTTGAATATTGTTTACTCCATAAATTCTTCCCACTTCTTCAACTAAATCCTCTTTTATTGAAACATCAATTCTTCTAGTAGGAACTGTAACAATTGCTTTATCACCTTTTTCTTCTACTGTAAATCCTAATCTTTCAAAAACAGAATTTATTTCTTCATTAGATATGTTTGATCCTAAAACATCATTTATAAATCTATATCCAATTTCGATTTTCTTATCTTCTTTATTTATATTATCATATACAACAGTTCCAGTTTGAATTTCTGCATCTGCATATTTTTCAAGTAAAGTGCAAGCTCTCTCCATTGCCATATATGTTCTATTTGGATCTAATCCTTTTTCAAATCTGTTACTAGCTTCACTTCTTAATATTTTATTAGATGTCATTCTGACTTTTACTGAATTAAATATAGCTGCTTCTATTACTATATTTTTTGTATCATTTTCAACTTCTGTAGTTAATCCACCCATAACACCAGCAAGTCCAATTGGCTTTGTGCTATCAGCAATAACTATATCATTTTCTGAAAGTATTCTTTCATTTTCATCAAGTGTTGTTAATTTTTCATCTTTTTTAGCCATTCTTACTACGATTTTATTTCCCAATCTATCGCTATCATAGAAATGTAATGGTTGACCAACTTCTAGCATTACATAGTTACTTATATCAACTACATTGTTTATAGGTCTTATTCCACAAGCAATAAGTCTATTTTTTATAAAGTCAGGACTTTCTTTAACTGTTACATTACAAGCTCTTCTAGCTAAAAACAAATTACAATTTTCTTTTGTTTGAATATCTATTGAAAAGCTTTTATTTAAGTCTTCACCAGATTCTTTATGACTTAAATCTATATCTTTTACTTTTTTATTATATATAGCTCCAAGTTCATAAGCCATACCTAATATACTTAATAAATCTCCACGATTTGCTGTAAGTTCAAAATCTACAACTTCATCGTCTAGTCCTAAATATTTGATAGGATCTTCACCAACTTTTGCATCACTTCCAAGTTCTGCAATTCCTTTTATATCTTCTTCTTTTAAGAATTTATGATCTAATCCAAGTTCTGCAACAGAGCACATCATTCCACATGATTCAACTCCACGCATATTTCCTTTTTTTATTTTAACTCCACCTGGAAGTTCTGCACCTACTTGTGCAACTATTACTTTTATTCCAACTCTAGCATTTGGAGCACCACAAACTATTTGTAATGTTTCTGTTCCTATATCAACTGTACATACATGAAGATGATCTGAATCAGGATGTTCAACACAAGTTTTAATTTCTCCTATTACTAAATTTGTAGCATTTATTAATTTTTCTGCTGAATCATATTCACTTCCAGCATTTGTCATATCATCTGCTATTTTTTCTATACTATAATCTTTATCTAAATCTATATAATCTTCTACAAATTTTCTACTTAATTTCATTTAAATCTCATTCCTTTCTAAAATACTTATTTACTAATTAATCATTTTCTTTTCTATCAAATTGTTTTAAGAATCTAATATCATTAGTATATAAATATCTCATATCTGGTATACCATATCTAAACATTGTAAGTCTTTCAAGACCTGGTCCAAATGCAAATCCCCCCCATACTTCAGGATCATATCCATTCATTTTCAAAACATTTGGGTGAACAATTCCTGCTCCTAATATTTCTATCCAACCAGTTTGTTTACAAAGTGGGCACCCTTTACCTAAACATTTGAAGCATGTAACATCAACTTCATAAGATGGTTCTGTAAAAGGGAAATAACTTGGTCTAAATCTTAAATCTAAATTGCTTCCGATTACTTCTTTTACAAATATTTCTAATGTCCCTTTTAAATCAGCTAAAGATACATGATTTTCTTTTTTATCTATAACTAATCCTTCACATTGACAGAATTGATGAGAATGTGTTGCATCATCTTCTTTTCTATATGTTTTTCCAGGAACTATAATTCTTATTGGTTGTGGATTATCTTTATATTTTAATAAAGTTCTTGCTTGAACAGATGATGTTTGAGTTCTAAGTAAATGTTCTTCTGTTATATAGAAGCTATCTTGCATATCTCTAGCAGGATGTCCCTTTGGTAAATTTAATCTTTCAAAACAAAATTCATCAGTTTCAAGTTCTGGACCAGCAACAACATCATATCCCATTGATACAAATAGATCCTCAATTTTTTCAATCATTCTATTAACTGGATGTTTGCTTCCTCTTACAATTTTTGTACTTGGAAGTGTTATATCAATAGTTTCTTTTTCTAATTTTTTAGCAATTTCTGCTTTTTTAAATTCTGCTTCTTTTTCTTTTATTAAGTTTTCAATATGAGTTTTAGTTTCATTAACTAAACTTCCTATTATTGGTCTTTCTTCTGCTGATAAACTACCAAGAGATTTTAACATACTTGTAAGTTCACATTTTTTTCCTAAATACTTGATTTTGATATCTTGTAATATTTGCATATCTGAAATATTTTTGATATCTTCTTTTGCTTGTGCTTTAATTTTTTCAATAGCTTCTCTCATAAATTCTCTCCCTTTCTTTTTTATAATGTTTGCGCAAAAAACAAAAGAGCATCCATATATAGGACGCTCTACCGTGTTACCACCTAAATTCATTAATTAAAAATTAACCTCATTATAGCTATAACGTAGCCACCGTTTATATCTACTCTTAGTTCAATATAAAACCTAAAAAGTGAAATTTCAGTAAATATATATTGAATAGCTTTCAGCTTATAACTATTCTCTCTAGAAATATATTTGCATTTACTTACTTTGCTTTTTACTAACAGTTTTCATATTCTTTTGCTATTATACCACAGCAAATTAGGATTTTCAATAGTTTTTTTAAAGTTCTAATTCGTCTTGTTCCTTTTCATCAATTTGCTTAGCTTTCTTCATTTCTGCTTCTTTTGATTTATTTTTTGTTTCATATCGTGTAACTTCTGCAATATAATTGCTATATTTTCCAATTGTATTTACATATGTTCCATTTACTTTTTTTAAAAAACTTTCTTCTTTTTCAGCCATAATTACCACCTTATTTTTTCATATCATTAACTATATTTTCTTCATATGATATCATGCACTCATTAAATGGTTTTATTACTTTATCTAAAATCACATTTGCTGTATTAAATTTTGCAACAAAGAAATTCTTTATTTTACCAATAAAGTTTTTATTTCTTGTTATTATAGTTATACCTTTTTCTTCTGATTCCATAGCATTTACTATTGTTTTTTCTTTGCTATAATTTAATCTTTCTATTTCTTTTTCTA
>Ga0129306_1003299_pt1 | contig 12317 bp, 3 predicted proteins | sample P827metagenome_FD_94438 | JGI IMG/M metagenome (GOLD analysis project Ga0129306, IMG submission 94438) | Capybara group fecal microbial communities from Wisconsin, USA - P827 metagenome | ecosystem: Host-associated > Mammals > Digestive system > Large intestine > Fecal | place: USA: Wisconsin...
AAGCTCGTATTCAAGATGAGCGACAAGCCGGTGAAAACGCGCGGAGCGGAGGCTTCCGCCGCGCCATATTCAATGAGTCGGGAGGTGCATAAATGAAGCTGGCTACAATCGCGGTTGCGGCAGTGTTGTCAATAGTGGCTGTGGCCGATCCGCAGTCATCGCGCAAACCATCTTGCGGGACCGAGAAGCTCATTGAGCCGGCGGAGGCGGCGGTCGACGCAGTCATCGCCGCGTACTGGGATGATGGTCGGTCTGTCTTTCGCAAGCACAAGGGCAAAGACGAGGTGCTTGACTACTGGCTCTCTGCTCATGCGTTCGACATGCTGCTCGACGCGGCGGAGCGCTGGCGCAGGGGGGATGTCCTGGACAAGGCGCGTCGTTTCTTCGGTGGCTTCAAGAAGGTACACCCCGACTGGCGGCGCAACGACTATAACGACGATCTGCTGTGGTGGGTCATAGCCGACTGCCACGCGCACCATATACTGAAGGATAGCGCTGTGTTCAATGAAGCCCGCGAAATCATGGACTTCATAATGGACAGGCAGACGGATGGCGTGCTGGGTGGCGGCGTATGGTGGAAGAGCAGCGAACACAGGGGCAAGCACGCATGCAGTTGCTATCCGGCGGTGATTGCCGCGAATGAGCTATATCGCATCACCAATGACAGAAAGTATTTGGACTACGCTGTATTGGTGTACGAGTGGAGCCGCGAAAATCTGTTCGACAAGAACACCGGGCAAGTGTACGACATGAAAGGCGTCGCAGGCAATGTCGACAGGACGTGCTACACATACAATGTCGGAACATGCGTCGGCGCTGCGCTGCGGCTATACAAGTTCACCAGAAGGCACCAGTATCTCGACGACGCCATTCTAGCGGCAGGCTTTCTCATGGATTCCATGAGCACAGGTGATATGATGCGAGGGCGCGGGCAGGGCGACGGCGGCGCGTTCAACGGAATTGCCGCGAGGTATCTGGGCGAGCTCGCTAGGCTGCCTGAAGGTCGGCGCGTGGGAGAATATCTCAAGGTCAACGCGAGAGGCGCATGGTCGCACAGGCGCGCTTCGGATGGACTTGTCGGTCCGGATTGGGACAGGACGGCAGGCGACAACTTCGATATAGAGGCTCAGACTGCATGTTCAGCCGCCACACTCATGCTCGCTGCGCCCAAGGGAACCTTTGCGCCACCGCCCAGGGGCGCGGTCAAAATTATGACGTTCAACATAAGAAACTCCAATGACGATCGCGGCAGCGACAATGAATGGCCGAAACGTCGAGACGATATGGTGCGAATAATGAAAGATATCGACGCCGACGTGTTTGGACTGCAGGAGGTGCTGCCGGACCAAAGGGAGTTTCTTATGTCAAGATTCCCCGACTACGAATTCGTCGGCGAAGGGAGAGGCTCGGACAGGAAGAGCGACGAGTCTGCGTCCATTGCGTTTCGAAAGAGCCGCTTCAGGGCCCTGAACGCGGGAACATTCTGGCTTTCAGAGACGCCCGACGAGCCAGGGAAGAAGGGCTGGGGCGCGGCATGCCCGAGGGTTTGTTCCTATGCGGTGCTTGAGGACAAGACGACAAAGAAGCGTTTCACGTTCGCCAACGCCCACACAGACCATGTATCGGAGGTTGCGCGCGAAAAGGGGATGCTGCTAATCATAGAGCGCATGAAGGAATTCGGCAAGGGTTCGCCCATCGTGTTTACAGGAGACCACAATTGCCGCGAGCAGGAGAAGCCCGCGCAGTCGGTGTCGAAGATATTGAAAAACGCAATGTACGTCTGTGACACGATTCCGCTCGGGCCGTGGCGGTCGTTCAATGGCTGGGAGTGGCGCGACAGGGAGTGTTCTTCGGCAGCGGCGATGAAAATGCCTGTGCATGTCAGGAATGCCAAGAAGGGGTCGCCTGACGCGGACAAGTCAAGGAACGGCGGGTTTGCCTGGGAAGACTGTGGCGGGCGTATTGACTACATCTATGTAACACCAGGCACTCGTGTGCTGGACTATCGGACTGTGTCGACGCCCAGACCTGGGACAAAGCGCTACACGTCAGACCACTTCCCAGTGACGGCTACAGTCGTCTTCAGGTGAATGTGGTTTGATCCACTTCGAACTTACATTTGAAATTGATTACAATACAACTCACCTTCTCCAAAGAAAAGGAAAGAACCATGAAACATATAGTGTTTACATTGGCGGCAAGTCTTGCAGTGACGACCCTTGCGGCGGAAAAGCACTGGTATCCGCAATCCGGCAGCACGGCATGGAGCGGCAGAAACTGGATCGGCATCGGCGGCGACTGTTTCGAAGACGGGGACAACGCCGTGTTCTCAGACTACTACGGAGATAAAACCGCCAGCGCGACTGTCGATACGGACGTCACGGCGGCGAAGATTTCCGCCTCCATCCCCACGACGATCTCCAAAGGCGAGGCGGCGACGACCAACTCATACACTTACTTCCGCTTCAAGATAGAGGGGCGCAAAGGCAATGACAACGGCATGGTCCAGATCGCCGAGCTGAAGCTCTACAGCGGCGACACGGACATAACACAGGAGAATATCCAGCGGTACTACGATTCATCTACAGTGAACGTGGACGGCGAAAAGTACCCTGATAATGAGGCGCCACACAAACTCGTCGATGGAAATATTGACACAAAGTGGCTCGACAGGCGCCTCAAGGACGGCTCGTCGCAGGCGAGCCTCGACGCCGTGTGGCTTGCGGTCGGGTTCAGCGAGCCAAAGCAGGTCACGAAGTATGAATGGTTCACCGCTAACGATGCCGAGGCGAGAGACCCTGCCGCGTGGAGGTTGCAAGGCTCGAATGACAATCCGGATTCGTCTGGGGCAATATGGGTCGACTTGGACGTCCGCAGCGGATTCACGGCAACGTCGGAGAGAAAGGCGAGCGCTGGCAAATGGACGATCGACTATTCGCCGTCGCTTTCGGCGGACGAAATCGAAGTTTCGGAAGGCACGACGCTTACGCTTGGCATGGCACCGGTGTCGTCTTTCGCCAAGACAGGCGCCGGGACGCTCGTCGCCTCGGCGGGCATTTCGAACGGAATCGACATGCAGGCGGGCGGACTCGACTTGGGCGGCAATTCGCTTTCCGTCACTACCGCGATTCTGCCGAAGGACGGCTCGGTCGCATTCTACAACGGCACCTATAGCATGGGCAGCGAGAACTGGACGATCGGCGACGACGCCCCGGCGGAATGGGTCATTGGCTCACGAGCCGTGTTCACGGGCGCCCCGAGGATCGTTCTTTCTCCCGAATCGGCGGACCGCGAATGCCACCTGCTGATAAAAGACGGCGGCCGGCTTGTCATCGGCTCGAACAACAACTACATCCAGCATCACGACTATGGCAAGACGATCATCGAGATAACCGGGGAAGGGTCGGAGTTCGCGTGCAGCAGCGAAATATACATGATTCCGTCAAACGATTCGACGTGCCAGAATCCTCGCGCGGACCTTCTTGTCACTGACGGCGGAACTCTTACTATGGCCAGCCGCCTCTCTTGGGGGCAGAAAGACACGAAATTCGCCATTTCTCCGGAAGGTTACATGCTCGTTTCAAACGCGAACGTGGTTGTTTCCGACTGCATAGACTTCGGCATCAAGAGCGACTACTCCAACACGACATACTGGGACGAATCAGCGATGCTTTCCGGCGGCTGGTACAAGGCGGAATTCGTGGACGGGGCGTACGTCAAGGCGCAGCGCATCTTCGTCGGACGCGAACGGGAGAACGTCGAAATCAAGTTCGACGGGGCGACGTTCGAATCGCGCGCCAACTCTTCGGACTTCCTCATGCAGGACAGGCGTGACGACGCGCCGTTCGTCGTCGAAGGCGACGGTCTGACCGTGGTCTGCAACCACAACACAGTCCTCAAAGGCCATTTGCGCGGCACGGGCGGCATCGTGAAGCAGGGCACCGACAAGATCGACATATACTACGACCAGTATTTCACCGGCGCGTTGCAGTGCGACTCCGGCACGATAAACGACACGTCGTCTTCGGGAATAACGTTTGCCGCCGGAGCGATCGTCATGAACGGCGGCACGATGAACCTCTCGTCCGCCACCTTCACGAACGAAACCATTTCGCTCTCGCTGAACGGCGGCACGATGCACGTCTTCGACAACGACGCTGTCGAGACGAACACTCTGGGCGACGTGACGTTCGGTGCGGGCTTCGCGTTCAGGTTCGACGTCTCCTCCTCAGGTTCTGACGCATTCGCCGTCGCCACGGGATCGAACGTGACGGTGAACGCGACAGCTGAGAGTCCGTTCGTGTTCACCCCGAAGGTCCTTTCCGCGCTCCCCGTGAACGAAGCCAGCAAGCTTGTCACAGGAACCCGTCTTTCCGCCTCAGATGCCGCGAAGTTCACATGCTCCGAGGAGGGATACATTATAGGGATAGACGAAGACGGCGACATAACGATAACCCATGAATCGGAAGACAGGGTGTACGGCGGCGGAACCGTGGGCGCGAACTGGTCCGACGCCGTGTGGGGCGAGAACGCCGACGAGACGTTCGTCTCGGGCGACAATGCGATTTTCACGAACGCGGCCGACACCGTGAAGCTGGACAAGGCTGTCACGGTAGGCACGCTCGCCGCACACGAAGACGCCAGAATCACGGCGGACGAATGGAGCGATCCGACGCCCAAATACAAGAAGTTCCGTTTCCACATATCGAGGACGAAGTCGAATAACGACATGATGCAGCTGTCGGAAATCGAACTTTACAGCGGGTGGACCAAGATATCGCCTTCGTCCATCGAATACGATACGACGAGTTATAGCGGATACGAAAACTTTCCGTCCGGCGAGGCTCCCGGATACGCGGTGGACGGCTCCACTTCGACGAAGTGGCTCGACCGCCGCGGCGGCAACGGCAGGAGCGAGGAGGCGCGCGCCAACTGCTACATCGACATGGTCTACGAAGATGCGTTCGCGCTAACGCGCTACCGCTGGTACACGGCGAACGACGAGCAAGGCCGCGACCCGTACAGCTGGGAGGTTCTCGGATACGACGAGGACGCGGGTGCGTGGGTGACACTCGATGCGAAAGTGAACGAGAACACCACCGAAGTCCGCTGCGCGCTCGCAGGCACGTGGGAGATCGAATACGACGTCGACGAGCAGCCGAGCCTCAGGGTTTCGGAGGCGATCACTGTCGCAGAAGGCAAGACTCTCACGGTAGATGCTCCATTTGGCGGCAAGGTCGTTAAGAAAGGTGCGGGTACGCTCAAGGTCACGCAGCCGTTGGAGAAAGGACTTGTTCTGGAGGCGGGCGGTCTCGATCTGAGCGGCGGTTCGCTTGGCTTTTCAGCGGGCGATCTTTCTGCTGACGGCGTGATAGCGTACTACAACGGTACGTTCACGTATACGGCCGACCCACTGGATCCTGGCCTCAACATGCCGCGCCTCTGGACCATAGGCGAGGGCGCGACCGTCTCAGGACCGACGTATGCATCGATAAACACTCCACAGGATGGCGAAGACTACGAGCTTCGTGTCGATGGCGGAAGGCTTGTCCTAGGCGGCGGCACGTCCTGGATGCAATCGAATTCAACCGGCAAATTCAAGCTGTCTGTCACTAATGGCGCCGACGCCGCGTTCGCCGGCAATCTGTACTGCGTCGCCTCAAACGAGAAGGTTCTTGACTTGGCGCAGATCGATATTGACGTGAAAGACGGCGCCGCGTTGTCTGTCGGCAGGAACTTCACGTTCGGACGTGAAAACACCAAGCACGCAAAGGTGCTCCATGCGGCACTGAGCGTCGTCGGCGCATCGCTTTCGGTGGGCGATGGGCTGCATTTAGGAGCGGTCAATGATGATTCGGCATCGCGTGCTGGATGGTATCATCTCTACTTTGGCAAGGATAGCGTTGTCACTGTGCGCAACCTGAAAGTCTGGGACGACCGAGACGAGACCACAGTCGTGTTCGACGGCGCCACGATCAAGTCAAGTGGCGAGCACACCGAGTTCATCTGCCGCGACGACATATCAAGGGGCGTGTCGCCGTTCGAGATCGCTGCCGGGGGCCTGACGATTGCCAACGAGCATGACGTCGTCGTGCCAGACACACTGAAAGGAGCTGGTGCGCTAACCAAAACCGGAGGCGGACTGCTGAAGTTCAGCGCCGGCCAGGAGTTTACGGGCGCGTTTACCATTGCAGGACCGGTTGATTTCAACGGGCAGGCCTTTGCCTCGTCCGGCGTTGTGCTCGCTCCTGGCGGATCAATGGCTGTCACATATGGCGAGAACGGGTTTTCGGGCCTTTGCCCGGTCAAGGTCAGCGAGATAACTGCGACGGCCGACAACCCGTTCGTAGTCAGCGTCACATACGATGTAGACGTCGAGCATAACAAGTATTTCGACCTTTTCCCCGCACAGACAGGCTGGAACGACGCAGACCTCGCGAAGATATCCATAAACGGACTTGACCTCGAGGTCAGGAACGGGAAGCTCTACGGAATTGTCTCGCCAGTCGAACGGACGTGGAGCAACGCTTCTGGCGACACGCTGATGACGACATCTGGCAACTGGACCGGCGGGGAAGGGCCCAAGGGCTTCGACAGCGTCTTATTCCCGCTTGCCGCAGGAGGAACTGCATCCAACGATTATGCGTCCATCACCCTTTCGGGAGTGCGTTTCGCGGCGGGGGCCGGTGAGTTCACGATAAGCGGAAATGGACTCGACGTCCGTGCCGTGACAAACGAGTCGGCGAACGTGCAGACATTCAGCTGCGCAGTCAGGGACAGCGGTGCGACGCTCGGGCTTGGCGGCAGCGGCGACATTGCGTTCGTCGGCGGACTGACTACCGGCGCATCTACGGAAATCACCAAGGGCGGCGCAGGCACAGTCACAGTCGCCGGCAAGGGCCCTGGCGGAAGGCTTGTGCTCAATGAGGGTGGGTTCAGGCTGAAGGATTTGGACGACGGCGGGAAGACGAATCCATTTTCGACGGCATCGGACTCGCTCAGAATCGCCGGCACGCTCGATCTAGGCGGCGCGACGCAGACCGTCACGATGTCTTCGACAAGCGGCGAGACGTTCGCCCTCGACGGCTTCACGCTCACGAACGGCGTCGTCAAGATCGCCACCGGCAACCACTATTTCGCGCCGAACGGCAGCTTCACGCTGTGCGGAAGCGGAACGGAAGTGAGGATAGAAGGCACCGACGGTCCTGTCCTCAACTTCGCGCGCGGCGATTCGGAAGGGAAGATGCACGTGAAGATAGCAGACGGGGCGCGTCTCTACAGCCATTCGAGCCAGGAGAACGTGTATGTCGCGAGCGGCTCTGGCGTGAGCGAAGTGACGATAGAACTCCAGAACGGCGGACGGTTCCATCCGGACAACTGCGACACGCAGTTCGGCAGATCGGGCAACACGGCGCGCATGTTCGGCGACGGCGGCAGGGTTGACGTCAACAGGCACGACTTCTGCCTTGTTGGCGACAGTGCCGGAGCGGTCGCGACGGTTAACATAACAAACGGCGAATTCAAGGCGGGGTACGTCCGGGTGGGAAGCGGTGACTGGGTCGACTCGCCGTCAGTGTCTTCGGCTGTGTTCGAGCTTGTCGGCGGCAAACTCGACGCGAGAGGCATCATTGCTGGCAAGGTGAATAGCTTCAGGGCCATGCTTGATGGCGTTCGCATCGAGTGCGACCAGGATCAGGAAGACTATTTCAAGATCAACGGCTACGTTGGCGGGGAGGTGCCGTTCATTCTTGGCGCGGGCGGGGTGAGCCTTGTCAACGACAAGCGCATTGGCGTTAAGACCTCGCTTTCAGGCGAGGGCGGCATCACGGTCGAAAAGGGGACTCTCGCGGTGTCGGCCGACCAGAAGTACACGGGTGACACGGTCATCAAGAGCGGCGCAACTCTTTCCGCCACTGGCGTCACGTTCGCCGGCTCCATTTCACTCGAATCCGGCGCGTCCATAACGGTTCCGGAAATCGCGGAAGGCAAGAAGTTCGTCAGAATCGCCAAGGCCGCCGCTTTCGAAGGTGTTGACGAAACGAAGAAAGACGACGACGGCAATCACTTCTTTACGAGGCCCGACGGATGGCTGTGCTACGGTCGCAGGCCCGGATTCTCCTTGAAATTAAGGTGAAACGGCATTTGGCCAGAAAAGACGGTAAGATGAAGACAGGAGTCGTTTTGGCTGGTGTTGTCGCCTTGTTCGCGAAAGCCGCAGTCGCGGCCGAATGTCCGCCAGGTTGCAGACCGTATTCGCGTCCGGCGGCCGAAAAGCGCACATTGCGCTCGGAAACCGTAGACAGGGCGGTTGCCGCAGTCGCAGCGAAAATAGGCGACCAGCGCATCAGGAAGATGTTCGAGGCATGCTACCCGAACACGCTTGACACGACGGTGAAGGGCAAAGGCTACGTCATCACCGGCGATATAGACGCCATGTGGCTCAGGGACTCGGGCCAGCAGGTATGGCCGTATCTCAGGTTCGCGAAGGACGACCCTGCCGTGCGGAATCTCGTCCGCGACCTGCTTGTGCGTCAGTTCGACTGCCTTTTGCACGACCCCTACGCCAACGCCTTCTACGACGACGAAAAGCGAGAGAGCCAATGGAAGAGCGACAAAACCGAAATGAAGCCGGGGGTGCACGAGCGCAAGTACGAGCTCGACTCCTTGTGCTATCCGCTGCGCCTTGCGCATGGCTATTGGAAGGCTACGGGCGACAAAACCCCCTTTGGCGACAGATGGCTCGATGCCGTCGGAACAGTCCTTGCGACGATGCGCGAGCAACAGCGGAAGGGCGGACAGAGGACGTCCTACCGCTTCGAACGCGAAAACGCGAAGGCGACCGACACCTTGACGAACGCCGGCTGGGGCCCGGAAGTAAAGCCCGTCGGACTGATAGCGAGCGCGTTCCGTCCTTCCGACGATTCGTGCACGTATCCGTTCCTCGTGCCGTCGAATTTCTTCGCCGCAGACGTCCTTGAGAAGACGGCGGAAGTCCTCGAGAGCGCGAACGGAGCGAAGCGCCTTGCGGACGAGTGCCGCGCCCTCGCCGGAGAAGTCCGCGAGGCGCTGCGCAGCCACGCCGTGGTCAAGACGGAGAAGTACGGCGAGATCTACGCGTTCGAGGTCGACGGACGCGGCGGGGCGCTTTTGATGGACGACGCCAACGCACCGTCCCTTCTTTCGCTTCCCTACCTGTGCGGCGTCGACAAGGACGATCCCGTGTATCTCAACACGAGGCGCTTCGTCCTGAGCCGCGACAACCCCTTCTGGTTCGAAGGCAAGGCGCTGAAGGGAATAGGCTCGCCCCACACGGAGAAGGGGCGCGTCTGGCCGATGTCGATCATAATGCGCGCGCTTACCGCCCAGACGTCCGGAGAGGCGAAAGAGTGCCTTTCGGCGCTCGCGAACTGCACCGCCGGAACCGGCTTCATGCACGAAGGCGTGGACGCGGACGATCCGGCGAAGTATTCGCGAAGCTGGTTCGCCTGGGCCAACACGTTGTTCGGGGAACTCGTCTGGAACATGGTGTCTCGCGGCGAGATAGAGCCGCCTCCGAACGATTTGTCCTCATGGGTGCGACCCGAAATCGGCACGGGCGGGAACGGGCATGCGTTTCCGGGCGCGGCATATCCGTTCGGATTGGTCCAGGCCGGACCCGACACCGGCTGCGACGGGTGGGGACATTGCTCGGGATACCGCTTCGAAGAGAAGGAAATCAAAGGCTTCTCGCAGACGCACCTCAGCGGCACGGGATGCACCGACCTCGGCGATTTCCTGTTCTTCCCGTATTGCGGCCCATCGCGCGAAGACGGTTTTTCGAGCGATTTTGACAAGGGTTCGGAAACGATGGAGCCCGGCTATTACGCGGTTGACCTCGGCAGGTCCAGGACGCGAGTGGAGGTTTCCGTAAGTCCGCACTGCGCGATATACCGCTTCACTTTTCTCGACGGAGGCGGCGCGAACATAATGTTCGACAACCAGTGGGCGATCGGCGATCCGGGCAGGGATCAGATGCACGACGTCAAGATCTCCGACGACGGCAGACGCAGATTCGAAGGCGAGAAGCGGCGCTGGGGATGGGTGCACAGGACTTTCGCATTCTCGCTTGAATTCGACAGGGACTGGTCCGGCTTTTCCGATCTGCCCGCCACCGGCGGCAGACGCGACGCGGGACGCCGCAATTTCCGGTTCGACATGAAGCGCGGCGAGACGCTGACCATGAAGATCGGCCTGTCTTCTGTCTCGCCCGGAAAGGCCCGCCGGAATCTCGACGCGGAAATCCCCGGCTGGGACTTCGCGAAGACGAAGGCGGACGCGAGGGCGGCGTGGAACGGGATGCTTTCGAAGATGACCGCCAAAGGCGGCGCGGCGGAACTCGAGACTTTCTACACCGCGCTGTACCATCTTTTCCTGCAGCCCGTGAACATGGCCGACGTCGACGGCGAGTATCGCGGCGACGAGGATATAGTCAAGAAGTCCCCCTGCGGCGAATACTACTCGACTTTCTCGTTCTGGGATACCTTCCGCGCGGCCAATCCGCTGTACACGATTCTCGTGCCGGAGAAGATAGCGCCGATGGTCGCGTCCTGCGTCGAGCACCAGAGCATCGCCGGATTCCTGCCGATCTGGGCGTTGTGGGGCAAGGACAACCAGTGCATGATCGGCACGCACTCGATTCCTCTGCTCGCCGACGCCTATTTCAAGGGACTTCTCGGCGGCAACGATCCGGAACGCGTTTACCGGGCCATACGCGCCACTCTGCGCGAGAACCACCCCCGCCGCCAGAAGGAGAACTGGGACGTGCTCGACAGATACGGATACTATCCATTCGACAAGATAAGGTCGGAATCCGTCTCGCGCCTGCTGGAATGCGCATACGACGACTGGTGCGCTGCGAAGATGGCGAAGGCGCTCGGACACGCGGATGACGCCAGGTTCTTCGCGAAGAGGGCGGGATACTGGAAAAACGTCATAGACCCTTCGACGGGATTCGCGCGCGGACGCGACTCGGCGGGCAACTGGCGCGAGCCGTTCAATCCGTTCGCGCTCGGACATGACGCAAGCCGCGAGAACGACTTCACGGAGGGCAACTCCTGGCAGTGGACGTGGCACGTGCTGCACGATCCGGAAGGGCTCGCCGCCGCGCTGGGCGGCAAGGCGAAGGCCGCCTCGAAGCTCGAAGCGCTCTTCGCACAGCCCGAAAAAGCGGAAGGCATGGGGTTCACTTCGGACGTGACGGGACTCATCGGACAGTACGCCCACGGCAACGAGCCAGGACACCATACGGCGTATCTGTTCAGGTATTTCGGCAAGGGCTGGCGCACGGAGGAGCTCGTGCGCGAGATCTGCGACAAGTTCTACAGGTCCGCCCCCGACGGGCTTTGCGGCAACGAGGACTGCGGACAGATGAGCGCATGGTACCTGCTTTCGGCGGCGGGATTCTATCCGCTGAACCCCGCGAGCGGCGAATACGTGCTCGGCGCTCCGCAGTTGCCGAAGGTGTCGTTCGATGTCGGGAACGGGAAGCGGTTCACCGTCTTGGCGAAGAACCTCTCGCGCGAAAACAAGTACGTGAAGTCCGTATCGCTGAACGGCAAGGTTATGCCCGGCTTTAAGCTGAAGCATTCCGATATCGTCCGAGGTGGTCGGCTTGTGTTCGAAATGGACGACGGTGCCCGCTCCTGTCGCACGACGGCCATTAAAAATGCTATAATACCAGCATGGGAAAGACCGATGCCGGAAATCAGACGAAGTTCTCCGCCGTCTTCGCGGAGCTCCGTGGGAACATCCTCGGCGGGCGCTACGCCGAGGGAAAGTTCCCGAGCGAACGTGCGCTTATGAAGCGCTTCGGCGTCTCCCGCACGCTCGTGCGGCAGGTGATAGCTCGGCTGAAGGTCGAGGGACTGCTTGCGAGCCGTCAGGGGCAGGGCACGTTCATTCCGCAGAACGCGAAGCGGATGAACGAGCGCCTCGGCTTCATAATCCCGGGCGTGGGCCGCGAGGAGATTTTCTCGCCCATCTGCAAGCGGCTGATTTCCTATTCGGAGCGCAAGGGCTTCACCCCGATCTTCGCCGACCTAACGGCGGGTTCGCCGCGCGAGAGGCGAAGCCTCGTCAACGCTGCAGTCAAGGAATTCATCGCGGAGCGCGTCTCGGCGGTGGTGTACCAGCTTGTCGATTTTCTGGCGGACTCGCCGAAGACAAACGCGATGTTCCTCGAGCGGTTCAAAGAAGTGGAGATTCCGGTAGTCCTGCTCGACTACGACATCGTGCCGCGTCCGGAACGCAGTGCCTTCGACCTGATAGGAATCGACAAT
>Ga0129306_1003300_pt1 | contig 12316 bp, 9 predicted proteins | sample P827metagenome_FD_94438 | JGI IMG/M metagenome (GOLD analysis project Ga0129306, IMG submission 94438) | Capybara group fecal microbial communities from Wisconsin, USA - P827 metagenome | ecosystem: Host-associated > Mammals > Digestive system > Large intestine > Fecal | place: USA: Wisconsin...
CGCGTCACGATCGCCTGCTCGGGCATTTTTGTCGTTCTACACTGAAATCGCGCATTGGAACATCCATCTTGGCCCTGTCTCGGCGCCCCGCTCTGCAGCCTGCTGTCAGACTGCGGAAACAGCAAAGACGAGTGTCCGCAAGAGGCCATGCGGCGTTGGCATCCGGCACGCATCTTGAAAATTATCTTTGCGTATTTGCGTCTTTGTGCCTTCGCGTCGGCTTAGAATCAAAATTTTGTTTTGGTATCAAAACAGGCCATCGCTCCGGAAAATCGTCACCAGCGCGTGAATGTGACGCCGGGCTCATTTTTGTGGCGTTCGTACACCTGTGCGGCCGCCGCGTTGTACCTGTCGCGGCAGGTGCGGTAGGCGCGGTAGGTGCGGCTGCGGTACTGGGGCTGGCCTTCTTCGACATTGGCGATGTCGGCAAAGCTCATCATGCCGCCGCTTACAAACGTGCCGGCGCGGATGGCAGCGCATTTTGTGCCGCTGTTGATCTTTTCAAGCAGCGCGCGGCCGTCTTTGACGAGGGACTCGACGCACATGCCCAGCAGTTCGTAACCGGCGGCGACGCTGATCGGGTCTTCGCTTCCCGGGCGCGTCGCAAGCCAGGCGTTGATCTCGGCCGTTTTTTGCTCAAGCTCTTTCAACGCCGCCGACACGGTGTTCAGGTCTTCGACAAACCGCTTGATCTCGGCGGGGCGCAGCGCTTCGCAGTAGCGGTCGATGGCGCGCAGCGTGCGGTCGAAACTGCCTTTGCGCGCGCCTTTGACGTTGAAAAACAGGTTCATGTTGGAGTGGATCAGCACCTCGTCGGGCGTGAAATTGGGCACGTCGTTGCGCTCTATCGTCCTGACCGTCTCCAGACAGGCCTCGAAAACGTTGTTGAAGTCTTTCAGCGCGGAGTGTACGCCCGGCTCGTCGTTGAGGTACTCAAACGCCAGCGTCAGGCGGTGGAACTTTTCCGGCACAAAGGCGAGGTCGAGGGCGCCGATCAGGCGCAGCGCGGCCGGCCGCAGCTGTGAATCCACGCGCCAGAGCGAGTTGTACGTCGTGATCAGCCGCTGCTCGTCGGGGCCGCCTTTTTGCGGATAAGCGAGCGTCTGCGGGTCTTTGACGGGCGAATCGCGCAGCTGCGCCTGGATCGTTTCCAGAACTACGCGTCCGGAGGGGCGTTTCAGTTTGGAGGAATTGCTGTCGAAATCCAAAAAGATCTGTCTTGTCTTTTTGCAGACGTTTTCAACATAGGCGCGCGTCAGGTCGGCTTTGGCAGGCGCCTGCTCCCCGGCCGGATCGGGCGCGGCAAAGGCCGGCGCGACGAGCAAAAACGCGGCGCACAGCGCAAGGCGCGCGCATGAATGCAGTCGTTTCATGTTTTTTTGCCCCTTTCTAAAAGCGTTTGTCGTAATCGACGACGTACCAGCGGCCGCCGCCGGTGCGGGCGAGCTCGTGCTTTTGCGGCGCGCCGAGCCGGCGGCCGTTTTCGTCGAACGACGTGCTTTCGACGACGGCGCGCTCCACCTTGATCCCCATGATCTTGCCGAGCGTTTCTTTTTGGCTGTCGTCGAGGAAGAAGTTTTCCTGGTTCTTTTCGCTCTCGTCAAAGCCTTTGACGACGCTGATCTCCGCCTTGCCGAACGACGCGTGCACGTACTGGCCGTGGAAGCGTTCCTGATGGCGGTCCCAATGATAGCGGATCAGGTCTTCGCCCGTTTCGGTCTCGCGACGGGCGGGATCGATGCACTCGCGGTACAGGTCAAAATTCTTTTCCTTGATGGCGGTCATGAAGACTTCCATCACGCGTTCGGGCGAGGCGTCTTCAGGCACCTCGCGCACGGTATACCAGCCGTTTTTGACGGCCGCGACCGACTCTTCGCCGGCATAGGCGGCCGTGCCGTCGGAGCCCATAAACGCGGCCACATGTCCCGGCACCAGCAGCGCCACGGGCGTGACGACCCAGCCGAACTGCACGGGGCCGGTTTTTTCCTCGCCGGCCTGCGGGATCTCGGCGGTGATGTCGGCGATCTGTCCCAGCACCCGCCATTTTTCGACCGTTGCCAGCGTCGTATCGACGGCGCGCCTGTAACGTTTGACGGCTTCATACGGCCCTACCCAGCGCCGAGTTCCGATGTTGACGAAGTAATACCCCGACGACGGCTTGCCGCAGGCCACGAACTCGCCCGTGGCGCCGTAGAACTGCCGGCGCGGGTACTGCACGTCGTCGAGCACCACGTATTTGCCTTTGATCTCGTCAAGCGTGACGACGGCGGAATCGGGCGCGGGGAACGACGACGTGAGCAGATCGGCCTTGTGCGCGGCCAAAAACTCGTTCCATTTTGTGTCGCCCGCGGCGGCGATGGTCTTGCGCAGCTCGTCCTCGTTGCGCAGATACGCCAGCCACTCCGGCTGAATGACAGTGTAATCGCCCTTGCTCTTCATCAGGGCGACGCGCACGCGCTGGTACAGTTTTTCCACGTTCGGGTCGTCGGGATAGGCGATCTTGAGCTCCTGCACGCGGTCCATGGCCGGCTTTTTGAGGCGCCAAACCGATTTTTGCCCGCCGCGCGCCTGTTCGACCTCTTTTTCAAATTCGCGCACATGATACTCGGCCTGACTGAGGCGCGTTTTCAAACGGCTGGCTTCGTCGGCCTGCTTGCGCTGCAAATCGTAGGGCGACACGGCAAAGATTGGCGAAGCGCTCAGCGCCAGCGCCGCGCAAAGCGCCAACGCGGCTAGTGGTCTTTTTACGATCATGCGGATACCTCCTGAGTGAACATGTTTATTTATGACATTATCTTACCATAAAAGAGCTTGAAAACGCCCGAACGGGTGAACTTTTTGGAAAAATCGTCTGTGACGCGCCGAGGCTTTACGTCCCGTTTTGCTTTTTCGTATGATACAATCGGCGTAGCGAACGAAAGGAGGTGAATGATATGCCAGAAAGATATGTATCGCGCGATTTTCTCTGGCGGGCGGAGGAGTTTCAGAAACGGATCGGCTACCAATTCAACGATCCCGGGCTTTTGCGGCTGGCGTTCACGCAGCGATCGTCCGAGAACTCGCAAAGTCCCAGCCAGAACAACGACCGTCTGGAGTTCCTCGGCGACGCGGCCATTGGCCTGATTGTCGGCGCGGCGCTCTACAACGAGTACCCGGAAGCTGACGAGGGCTTTATGACGATCGAGCGCGCCAAACTGGTGTGCGGCCAAAACCTCACGGCCTGGGGCTATGAAGCCGGATTTGACCGAATGATCTCTGTCGCTCCGGGGGTGGAAGTGACGCCGGCGATGGTGGAGGATTCGGTTGAGGCTGTGGCCGGTGCGCTGTTTTTAGACGGCGGTCTGAAAGCGGTGAAAGGCTTTTTGCAGAGCTTCAAAGACTACCCCGATCAGGGCAGCGGCTTTGACGCGCGGCGTCACCTTGAGCGCGACTGCGAGTTTGAGAAACTGGGCACGCCCCGCCTTGTCACAACTCAAAAACGGGCCAACGGCATCGTCATGTATGAGACCGTTGTCACGATCGCCGGACAGGAAGTGGGCACGGGACTGGGGCGCGAACGCTTCGAAGCAGAGCGCAACGCTGCCCGCGACGCGCTCTCGCGCCTGACGAAGGTGACGGGCACTGAGCAGCAGAAACGCAGCGCCGTTTTGCGCGCGCGCTTTCGCCGTTTGGTGGCCGACAAACTGGGCGGCGGCGCAAAAGTGGTGATCAAACGCCCTGCCTCACCTCAGGAAGCGGCGCCGGTCACTCTCAACGATCCCCCCGTCAGGACGGAAGACGGGGTGGAGTACCGCTATCTGCGCCGCGAAGGCCCCGAGCATGAGCCCTCGTTCGTCGTCGGCATTTATAAAGACGGCGAAAAATGCGGCGAAGCTGTCGGCCCGAACAAAAAGGAGGCGTTGAAAGCGGCGATGCGCAAAGTCGATCCCGATCTGGCTGCGGCGCCTGTTCCCGCTTCTCCCCAAAAAAGCAAGCCTAAGACGACTGTCAGCGCCGCGACTCCTGCCGCGCCGGAAGGAGGAACGCTGCGCGAGTCTCCCGAGTTGAAGGGAACTTTGCAAATGCTCTGTGAGCGCAGAAAGATGCCTCAGCCGCGTTACGTCGACGTGGAGCTGGACAAGAACAGCGCGGAAATGCCTTTTACCGTAGCCGTGCAGCTTGGCGGCGAAACGGTGGTCACTGGCTGCGGCAAATCGAAAAAGGCAGCCGCCCAGCAAGCCGCGTGGAAGGCGATGCAGCTGCTCTTTCCCGAGCGAATCGGCATAAAAACCTCCAGTCTGCAGACTGTGGGCCAGGGCGAGCTTTCCGGAAGCCTGGAAAATGCCTTTGCGGCGGAAATGGCCGCATTGGGCCGCAAACGCCCCGAGTATATCCCCGCGGTGCGCGAAGGAGAGGCTGCTCCGTTTGCGTGTTCTGTCAAATGCGGCACCTCGACGGTGGCCGAAATGACAGGCGTAAGCAAGGTGCAGTCTCGGCTGCACGCCACCATAAAAGCGGTGGATGCGCTGCGTCTCTGGGCTCCGGTGTTGGAGCGCATGGGGGTGAACGCGCTGCCGCGTTTTTCGGCGCAGCGGGCACGCCCCGATTCGCTGCTTGAAGCAAACAGGCCGTATCTGGCCCGGCCCGACGTGGAGATCGCTTCGGCGCGCTTTGGCGGCACTGGGCAGTCGCCGCTCTACTATATGGCGCTGTTTGACGGCGATACGATGGTGGGGCGCCTCTTCGGCCCCAACAAAAAGATCATGGAGCTGTCTCTGGCGCTGCACCTGCTCATCAAAACGGTGCAGGAACACGCGCAGCCTGCGCCGGAGGCACCTGCCGCACGGTCGGTCGTGACTGACGCGGCGTCAACGATGAAAGCGCCGGCGCCGCCTAAGAAGCTCACGCTCAAAGAACGCCTGTCCGACTGGTTCAGACGGATTGGTGACGCCTACACGAAGTAGCCGGAAAAAGCAAAAGCGCTCTGAAAAGATCCCCTGTTTCAGCAAATACGCTGCGGCAGGGGATCTTCTCAAAAAGGCGCGAAATGGACAGTCGGCTGTAACTAAATTGAAACGTATCAATACAAAACGGCCGCCAGATGCAGCACAGGAGTTTTGAGAACACCGCCTGCTCCTGTGTTATGATGCGCAGCATCGGCCGTAAGTTTTTTTACGGCAGCTGACCGCGGCACGGGCAAGGCGGTCAAAACGCAAATTTTCCTTGACGAAAGGAGTGTCCGAAAAATGAAAAAGGTCTTCGGCAAAACTGTGCTGGCGCTCGCGTTTTTCTTCCTCATTGTTGTGTCCACAGCATGGGCAGGCGGTTTTCAGGGCTATGAGGGCGGGGTCATCCAGCTCAAACAGCCCAATTACGTGTACATTCACAAAACGCGCACCGATTACCGCATCATCGCCGTTGGCGGTTTTTGCCGGCAGGTCGTTGACGCGCGCTGGTACGGCGACGACCTGGCCGTGACGTGGATCGACAAGCAGGGGCGCGAGCACATTTACCTTTACAAGACGCGGACCAGCTATAAAGTGATGAAGTGAGAGACGGAAAAGTTCGTTTGTTGAGTCTGCGCCTGCAGCGGCGCAGCGAAGCCGTTGCAGGCAGCCGCCCAGGATACGCGCGTGAACCGGACGACGCTTTCGCCAGGGTGCGGGCGAATTAGGGAAGCGCTGATGAATTCGCCCGCGTTCCGCCGGCCCTTTCGCCGATTAGCTGCTCGCGAAGCTCTAGCTTTGCGTTGCAACATAGCCCCGCTATGCCTCTTCGCTTCGTTCGCGCCACTCGACGAAATCGCTTGGCGGCCCATCGGGCTCATTTCATCGGTGCTTCCGTAGTCTGTGTCTCCTGAACGTGTCGGCTCGTTGTTTTGGTAAGAACTCAGAGATTTGATATAATTGCTGCAGGACGATCCAGCCGATTCTTTTGAGGAGATGAGTTTTGACAAAAAAGCTCGCTTCCGTCGACCGGCGAAATGAGTTGCAGCGCTGCCGGTGATTTGGAACGCGGCCTTTGACCGGCTTGACCACGAAAAAAAGTCCGCCTGTATTGAGGCGCTGCCGAAGTTCACCGTTTTGAATTATGGGGGGGCACTCGCATGCAGACTCTGGTGTTTTTATTCAAAAAGGAGGCATGACTGATGAAAAAATATGCTGTGCTGTGCGCGGCAGCGGCGGTTCTCGTCCTGGCTGCGGCGTCGTGTGCTTGGGCGGTGGACGTGAACTTCAACTTTTTGAATTTTGCGAGGCTGGAAGTGCTGCCCGATTATCACCCCACGGTGACGCCCGGCAAAGCGCAGGCAGAGTTCGAAAAATCGCCCTATCAGTCGGGCAGTATTGTATGCGCGCGCGTGCGCATCTTTTATTCCGGCTGGCTGCGCAAGCATTCGATGCTCGTCAATCTCAGCCTGATGGAAACGGAAGCGGGGCGAATGATCAAAGCGGAAGTGCTGGAAGACACAAACGGCATCTCTAATGTGATGGGGAAGAAGTTCAAGGACAACAACTGGATCCTTCTCTCCGAACTGGGCTGGAATCAGGGAAACACTGATTGATTCACCCGCGCCCGGTCAAGACCTCCGGCGCGAGGAGCGGGCAGCGTTTCCTCAGCGATGGTACAAAGCTTTGTCCGTGTTACGGCGGCAGAATGGCAGGCGGGACGCATGCGGATGAGCGGCGTTTCTTTGCGCGTCTGCTGCCGGTGTTTTGTGCAAAAAGAAGTTGTAAAGGAGTTAGGATGACGAAAACAGAATTCCTGGTGCTGCTCAAGCGCAAGCTGGGCTCGCTGATCATGATCTCGCTTATTGCCGTGGGCATTGCCGCGGCGATGATCGCGCTCTTTGAGCTTGTTTCTCTCCTGCTGCCACGCGAGGTCGTAAAGGCGCTGCACGATCTTGTCGCCTATTATTTCCGCAACCCTGCCGCGCTCAAACGGGCGCTGCTGGATAAAGGCGCTTCGGCGCCGTGGTTTTTCATATTGGCACAGGTACTGCAGGTGATCTTTGCGCCGATCCCCGGGCAGGTGGTCGCGCTGGCTGGGGGCTTTGTCTTCGGCTTTTGGCGGGGCTGGCTGCTGACGACGCTTGGTCTGACGATCGGCAGTGCCATCGCTATGGCGCTGGCACGCGTTTTTGGCTATAAGCTGGTGCGAAAGATCGTGCCGGAGCGGATCATCAAACAGTTTGATTCGGTCGTAACCAACGGCGGCTACATGACGTTTTTCATGATCTTTCTTTTGCCGGCCCTGCCGGACGACGCGGTGTGCTTTTTGGCCGGCCTGACAAAGCTGAAGCTGTGGCGGCTCTCCCTCGACTGCCTGTTTGGCCGCGCACCGGGGATGATCGTCCTGTGTCTTGTCGGCGCCGGCCTTGCCGAGGGATTGACGATGTGGGTGCAGGTGCTCTTTGCGGTCATGATGGCAATATCGTTCGTGTTGTGGATTTTTTGGGAAGTCATCGAAGAAAAGATTTACGCCTATCTGCGTATCAAACAGTAGTGCGGACGTTGGGCAACGTTATCGATACGGAAAAGGCGAAAATGCAGCTTTTCCCAGGCAGCCGCGTGAGGCTATTCCCTCACAGCGGCTTTTTTTTATTGGGCAGCGGCAAATTTTTCGTGTACAATAACGGCATTATGGGACCGTCATTGATGAGGGGAGGGGGGAGAGTATGCCTTTGTTCCGCCTTGATCCGGAAGTCGCTGTTCAGCTTGTGGAACGTTTTTCACGCTTTCGTGCCGATCGTGAGTTGATCGCGCGCCGGATCGAGAGTTACCGCCGCGATTTTCTGGAGGCGACGGCCCGGTTGGGGCGCGGCTCCGCTTATCGCGAGCTGAAAGAACGCTATCTGGAAAACGCGCCGGATCTGCGCAATATCATTTTCGATCCCGACCGCCGCGAGACGCTTTGGGAGCTGCGCGACATCGGGATCGTGCTCGACCGCAGCGTCGCTTCGCTCTCACGGTCGCTGGAAGCGATGCGAAACAGCCCGAAATGGCGGGAGCGTCTTCTGTCTGTGCGGAGTGCCGCGCACGATTTCGCGTTTCATCGGGGGATTTTCGACGTTTTCATCGACTATTACGAAGACAGCTATATCCGGCGCTTCGCCGATCCGCGCGGCGGCAAGGCGCGCAGTGCCGACGAAACGGCGCAGATCCTGGCGTTTTGGGAGTATCTGCACGAGCACCCGGAGTTGACCGAAGACGAGGCGCTGGCGACGGTATCGCTTTCAGAAGGGCAGGCGGCCGAAGCTGCCCGGGCGCTGCTGGAAGAGGAACGGCCGACGTTCGCGCAGATGCTGCGCCGTATCGTGCGGCGCATGTTCACGCTGCATGTCGGTTCGCTGTTTGTGCTGTTTTACGCGGCCTATTACGAGGCGTCGGCCCGCTGGCCGTGGCTGGTGTGGGGCGCGCCGGCTGTCTGCGCGGCGCTGTTCGTCCTCTCGCTGTGGCTGCTGCGCAACGAAAAATACTGGGGATTTGAGCCGGCTTCGCTGGGTGCGGGCGTGATCGTCTTCATGATGCTGTGGACGGGCGGCAACGTGCTGGGGCTTTCATTGGGGGCCGACCGCGCCTCGCTGTGGCCTAAACGTCCCGACCTGACGCGGCGTGAGGCTGTTTCCGAACAGGCGCGCATGTCTGATGGGGAGCGCCGCTGGAATAAACTGTTTGGGGAGGTGCGCAAATGAAAAGGACGCTGCGAGTTTTGGCTGTGACTGCCGCCTTGTTTTTGCAAAGCTGCGCTGCCGGAGCGGAGGACGGGCAAAAGTGGCTGACGTTTTCGTATGAGCCGCGTCAGTTTTGGTCGCTGTTCAGCCGCCGCTCCACGATGAACGGCGTGGAAAACAGCGAGGCTGTGTTTCCGCGCCTGCTCAAGGTCGATTACACGCCCGTGGCGGAGCTGATCCGGCAGGGAACGATCGCGCGCGCCTGGTGGGGCGTCGACGGCCTTCCGAACCGTGAGTTCCCGCCGGTCGATCCGGAAGAGGGCGCCGTGTTCTATATCCGTCCGTTCGATCTGCCGCGCACGTACAACACGCAGCACACGCCGTATGAGGCTGGGTTTGTCTCGCTGCTGTTCGAACTGCCCGATGGCTCGCGTGTGGGGCCGCATACCGTGCCGAATGACGCGAGCGTTGCGCCGGCGCTGCCCGCAGAGTGTCTGGCTGCCTTTTCCGACTGGCCATTGACCGACGTGATCTGCCAAAAACGCGTCGAAGGCGTCGATTTCGCATTTTATAAGGGCGCGCAGCCCATGGTCGTCAATCTCGTCATCACCAACGGCGGGCTGTGCGACATCGCTGACGCGACCCTGGATCTGCGGCTTCCTGATCGACGCGGACAGCTCTTTTTTATGAGCGGCGAAAACCTTCTCTACTTGCCGGCGGGCGCGTCCGTGGCCATTTCCAACGTGCTGTGGCCGCCTTTTGGCAAGGACGACCCGGTGGTCGAAAACGGCGTTGTCGTGCAGGAAGCGAAAATGATATGGCGGATCGAGCCCGAAGATGTCGATCATCTGTCACCGGAGATCTTTGTTTCCGGCAATCGCTGTGATCCCGCCGTGCTGCATGATCTCAGCAGTTTTGGCCTGAAAAGCGAGGTGTGGTCCCGCGAGTGGGTGGGCCGCGGACACGAGATCGTCGTCATCAAACTGACGAACGAGACAGGCCGCCGCATCCTCGATCTGGAAAGCGTGTTGGAAGCCAGGTCGGGCGACGGAAAACTCCTTGCCAGGGCGCCATCGGCGAACGTCATCATGCCGGGCGCGCTTGATATGCGTCATGGCAGCTCGATCTATATGCGCTATCATCTGCGCAATGTCGATCGCTTGCCTGACGACGCTGTCTTTGCTGTAAAGCTGCGGTCCATCCACACCGATCCGCCGATGGCATTGGGAGCAACTCCGGCCCGTCCGGAATACTGAACCACGAACGAAATGAACAGAAAAAGAGAGAAAGAGAAAAGGGTGCGATCGTGAAATATCGCGCCCTTTTCCGTGGGAATTTGCTATAATTATGTTATAATCTTTGGATGATCGTAAGATCGTTGAGACTGCTTTTTCTCAAATATCATAGGAGGGATAATATGCACGTTATCGCTTTTCTTCTCTCGGTCGTCGGCGTGGCGCTCTCGCTGTGCTACAGCGGTGTTTGGGCCTCGATCGCGGCATGCGGCTTCGATCTGAATGCCCTGAAAGATTTCTTCACGGGGCTCGACAGCAAAACGCTGTGCGTCGTCGTTTCGTCGGTCCTGGCTGTTCTGGGCGCGCTGTTTACACTGGGCAAAAAGAGGTTTGGCTCGCTGCTGTTGCTTGCCGCTGCGGGAAGCTGCCTGTATTGCGAGTTCAAACTGCAGTTTGTTTATGACTATGTGCGCGCCGCTGCCTGCCTGTTTGCTGCCGCCGCGGTGATCGGCTGGTTCCGCCGCCGCGATGAAGAAGATGAAGACAGCGAGGAATGGGATGGCGTCGCCGCGCCTATTTCGATCTCCGCCGAAGGCAGTGCGTCTGCCGAAGATGACGATGACAAAGTCGAAAGCGCTGTTGAAAAAGCTGAGAGCGCTCCGGCGGCCGCGAAAAAAACGTGGCCCGTCAATTTCTGGGGGCTGCTGCTGGCGCTGGCCTGTGCCGGTTATTCGCTCTACTTCAGCGGCCTGTGGGAAACGGTCGCTGCGCACGGCGCCGATCTTGCCTGGCTGAAGGAGTATGCTTCGTTCGACGCCAAGACCAAGATCGTCCTTGCCGTGTCGGCTTTGTCTGTGCTGGGCGGCGTGATCGCCTTCTTCAAAGGCACGCTCGGCACCACGTTGCTGTTCATTGCCGCCCTTGTCTGTGGCGTTACCGAGATCCGTTCCGGCGCTATCTATCCGTGGTCGTGGGGCGCCTTCGTGCTGTGCCTCGTGGCTGCCGCCGTTGCCTGGCCGGGCAGCCGTTTCGATAAGGCCCGTGCCGCGCGCCGCTACACCGGCGCTTATGTTTACGCCTTTATTCTCGGCCTTGCCGGCGCCGCTTTTGTGCTGTATTTCAGCGGCCTTGGCTGCTCGCTGGCCGCCAAGGGCTGTTCGCTCAACCTGTGTGCCGAGTTTGCCGCGCTCGACTGCCGCAGCAAGTCGATCCTCGCGATCGCCGGCGCCGGTCTGCTGGGCGCCGTGCTTTCGCTGTTCGGCGTGCGCCTGGCTGTATGGCTCCTGCTTGGTGCGATGCTCGGCTCTGTGGCCGCCGAAATGGCCTGGACGCCCTTCTATCCGTATTCGTGGGGTGCTATCGCCTTCTTTGCCCTTGCGGCGATGTTGAGCGGCTCGTTTGTCAGCTCGGCCGAGGAAAAAGTCATCCCCGCCAAGAAGCTGACGCTGCACGGCGCCTTCCTTACCGCCGTTTTTGCCGCTGCCGTGGGCGGCGCGTTGATGTGGTACTACAATCAGAGCCGTCTGGCCGACACGCTCCGCAACGCGCGTGCCAACGACCCCGCGTATCAGAAGCTTGACGGCGAGCTCAAGGCTCGTGAAGCGGCCATCGCCGGCATGAACGACAAGGTAAAGGAGCAGATGGGCTTTGTTGCCGCCCGCGACGGCAAGATCGCCGAACTGGCGGCGCAGGGCTCTGTTAAAGACGCTGAGATCGCCAAACTGACCAAGCAGAGCGCCGATAAGGACGCGCAGATCGCCGCGCTGAACGCGCAGCTTGAGGAAGCCAACGCCAAGCTGGCCGACGCGCAGGCTGCCGTCAATAAAAAGTTCGTCTACATGCGCGGCAGCACCAATGTGCGCACGGCTCCCAACTCCGATAAGGGCGGCAAGGTCATCGGCCGCATCACCGACGCCGTCGTCGAAGTGCTCGATACGCAGCGTCCCGCCGGCTCTTCGGCCAACTGGTATCAGATCAAATATGGCAACGGCACAGGCTGGGTGTTCGGCAAAAACGGCATTGTCCTGAACCTGAAAAAGTAACAGCGTAAAACAAAACGTCCTGTTCTCTTTACGGAGAGCAGGACGTTTTTTGTTGGGCATGTGCCGTACAGGTTCAGCGACGAACGGCAAAGAACACTCCTGCACGTGGAAGGCCGCACATGACCGTTCGGCTTTATTTTTTGAAGTGTTCAGCGTTTCTGAGCCTGTTTGGCGTAAAAGACAATAAGACGATGCTATCCGCATCCGCATAAAAATTCCCGATGTTCCGCCAGGGGACACCGGGAATTTTTGTGTGTTCGTGTGGAATTAGGCGCGGCGCTCGGGGATACGGGCGCTCTTGCCGCTGAGCTTGCGCAGATAGTACAGCTTGGCGCGGCGGACGCGGCCGAGGCGCTTCACTTCGATCTTGGCAACGCTGGGGCAGTGGA
>Ga0129306_1003301_pt1 | contig 12315 bp, 14 predicted proteins | sample P827metagenome_FD_94438 | JGI IMG/M metagenome (GOLD analysis project Ga0129306, IMG submission 94438) | Capybara group fecal microbial communities from Wisconsin, USA - P827 metagenome | ecosystem: Host-associated > Mammals > Digestive system > Large intestine > Fecal | place: USA: Wisconsin...
ACTATGATTTGGGGTTTGATGAGTATCACGACGATACGGGATGTATCGATTTTCCGCGTGAGCAGTGGGATGAGTGGTATGCCAACTGGGTGGGGCAGGAGCCTGTGCGTTTTTTTGCCTATATTAAGGACGCTGTGAGCGGCGAATGGGTGGGCAACGTGAACTTTCACAAGAGTTACGGCGGCGATTGGTATGACATGGGAATCGTGCTGTATGCGCCTTTCCGTGGTCGAGGGTACTCGGCGCCGGCTTTGAGGCTGATGCTTGCGCACGCTTTCGAAGCGTGTGGTGTTGCTGAGATTCACAATGATTTTGAGGTGACGAGGGAGGCGGCCTTGAAGACGCATCTGGCGGTAGGTTTCAAGGAAGCAGGCGTTACGGACGGTGTTGTGACGCTGGTGATGACCAAAGAAGATTTTGAGGCGCATAAAGATGAAGCTTGAAAAATTCAGTGATAAAGATAAAGGCCTTTACAAGGAACTTGTCTTCAACGAAGAGGCCATGAAGATGAATCTCGGGCGTGCTTTTACTAAAGAGGAAGCGGAGATGTTCTTTCAGGCGGTTTTGGAGCAGAATGCTGAGGAAGGTGTCTTGGGATTCTATAAAGTCTGTGTTTCGGACAGCGGTGAAGATGAGTTTATCGGAATGGGTGCATTAAACGGCAACGAGGAATTTGGCGCGGTTGAGATTGAGTATATGCTTTTGCCGAAGTTTTGGAACCGCGGATTAGGGACAGAACTGGCCAAGATACTAATAGCGATGTCTAAGGACTCGGGGTACGAAAGGGTTGTTGCCATTACAGATCCAGACAATACATATTCTAAGAGAATTTTGGCCAAAGAAGGGTTTTCTTTGGCCAAGGAATACGTGAATGACGACGGCGAGCCTGCGGAATTGTACATAAGATGAAAAAAGAATACCATTGACAACAGAACATATGTTTGCTACAATAATCGTGTTGAAAGCAAATATGAGGAGGTCATTGATATGAGTGGTATTGAGAGATTTGATGTTAGCGAAGAGTGGGCACACTCCGGGATTATTAAGGCAGGAGATTTCTACTTTTTAAGCTATTGCGTAGGTAATATCGGTCAGCCTGTGGAGGCTCAGATTAACGGAGCTATCGACCAGATGGAGTCAAGGCTTAAGATGGTTGGCTTGACGCTTGAGAACGTAGTGCAGATGGATTGCTTATTCCGTGACGTTTGGAACATTCCGATTATGGAGAAGGTTATTAAAGAGCGTTTTAACGGCAAGTATCCTGTGAGAAAGTCCATTCAGACTGAGTTCGCTCATGTAGGTGGCAAGGACGGCCTACAGTTCCAGTTGGATGGAGTTGCTTACGCAGGGAAATAAAGAAATAACAGTGAAACTGTGCAATTATTTGCACAGTTTCACAATCATAAACTCATCATTTTGAAAAGCATCTTTTCCAAATGTGTCGGAAAGAATACTATTGTCTAATTTCCATGAAGATACGATATAGAGAATCCCGGACAGCTTTAGTACTCTTAAACATTCTGCCTTTATGGATTCCCATTGTGATTCAATATGGGCGAATGCATTATATATAACAATAGTATCGAACGTTTCGCCGGGATATGTCATAGCAGATGCGTTCATGATTTCAAAATTGATTTTCTTATTGAGTAATTGCTTGTGTAATCTTGAATCATCAAGATCGATGCAGCTTATTTTGGAAGCATAAGTTGATGCGGCTATAGAGAAATCTGCGGTACCGCAGGCGACTTCAAGAACATCTTTTCCTTCTATGTCCGTAATAAGGTATCGGACTAGCTTATCAGTTTTTTTCATAATTGCAAATAACCCCTTAAAGTCAAAACTGATGGTCGTAACACATCTCAAACTTGACACCATATATGACACCATTTATAATGAAAGCAGGTATATCAAGAATGTCTAAATGGGACAAATTATTGGCTAAAATATGCACTTTATCCAAGGATATCAGATTCGATGAACTGCGTAAAGTGCTGGAAAGCTATGGATATGAGATGAGTGCTCCCAAAAGCGGAAGCAGTCATTATACATTTAGAAAGGCAGGGCATCGGATTATTACGATACCAAAGCATGAACCTATCAAGAAGGCTTATGTAGAATTGGTTAAGAAAATCGTGGAAAGCGAGGCGAAGGCAGATGAAGAAATTGAATGATTATTTGAAAATGAGCTATCGCATGGAGATTATTGAAGATAAAGACGAAGGCGGCTTTGTGGTTTCTTTCCCGGATCTTCCCGGCTGCATCACCTGTGGAGAGACTGTTGAGGATGCTGTGGCTAATGCTGCAGATGCTAAGAAGGCTTGGCTTGAGGCTGCTTTAGAAGAGGGCATAGAGATTCATGAACCGGACAGCCTAGACGACTATTCCGGGCAGTTTAAGCTTAGAATTCCACGTAGCTTACATCGTTCACTAATGGAACATTCCAAAAGGGAGGGAATCAGTATGAATCAATACTGTGTTTATCTTCTTTCTATGAACGATGCAATTTATTCAAAAAGGTAGATTTAGCTATTATTGAAATATAGATTTCTTATTGCTAATTCGTAAAATATTTCGGAAAGGAGTGATTATATATGGCTAATTATCGTGTGTGGAGGGCCCACGAGACCTGACCCTCTGAATACAAAACGGAGGATTGAAAATTGGTTGAATTAATCAAAATCAACGAAGAAAACTGGCTCGATTATGCCGGTTTGAGCGTCAGAGAGGACCAAAAAGGTTACCTCTCTAGTAACATTGGAATTATTGCGAGAGGATATGCATACAGAGACTCTCGCGCAAAGGTTTTTGGAATAGCTGCCGGGAATACCGCTGTAGGGCTTGTGATGGTTAAGGATATGGATGAAGAGCCTGCATGCTATGATCTTCAGCAGTTTATGATTGATGAGAAATTTCAGGGGAAGGGCTATGGTATGGCTGCCCTGAAACTGATACTCGAGGAACTTGGCAAAGAGCGCAAGTATAACTGCGTGGAAGTATGTGTTAAAGAGCAGGACGTCGAGGCCTTGCACCTGTATGAGAAGATTGGTTTCAAAGACACGGGTTACATTGATGAAGATGCGCCGGATTGTCTGAATCTCATGTATTACTTTGAAGATGCAGGACAAGCGCAACAGAGCGAGATAGATGTCAAAGAAATCTTTGATGCAGAGGATAAGAAGCGTATCACCAGACTTATTCTTGAGGCACTTCCCGATTGGTTCGGAATCGAAGAGTCGAGGGAAGAGTATATCAGAGACAGTGTAGAAAGACCTTTTTTTGCTGCCTTTTGTGGGGACAGACCTATAGGGTTCATATGTCTCAAAGAAACAGGCAAGGAGACGGCCGAGCTTTGCGTAATGGGCGTATTGCAGGAGTATCACAGGAAAGGCGTCGGCAGGATGCTCTTTGAGAAACTTCGTGAGACGGCTAAGCGTCTGGGCTATTCGTTCTTGCAGGTTAAGACTGTGCAGATGGGGCGATATGAAGATTATGACGCAACCAACCGATTCTATTTGTCGCTTGGATTTAAGGAGTTTGAAGTATTTCCGTTACTTTGGGATGAGTGGAATCCGTGCCAGATTTACGTGATGACTTTATAGTTGGGGTATAGATTATGATTGAGATTCAGGAGATTCCGGTTTCCGATATTGAGGAATTCTGGAAGATACATTTTAAGTACCTTGTGGATGACGGTATTATCACGGACGAGGAGGACTTTGAGTACTTTTCGGGTGATGAGTATCGCGGAATCATCAAGGATAATATGCAGGCAGAAATCGATAGGCACCATATGGTTTATTTTACTGAAGGCGGCACCAGGATTGGTGCTGCTCAGTATAATACGTATACGCAGGAAGACGGGCAGTGCTTTATGCTGGATTTCTGGGTGTTCCCGGAATTTAGAGGAAACGGTACGGGGCACAGATGCTTTGATGCCTTTCAAGAGTATACGAAGGCTGACGGAGCGCTGTACTATCTGCTTAACAGTACCAAGGAGAATTCAATTCGATTCTGGAAATCCCTGGGATTTATAGAAAACGGAGTGGATGAAGACGATATGCCGGTGTTTATCAAGAGATAATGGTATAGGTTAAAGGAGTGTTCATTATGAAAATCAGAGAATTTGAGAAAAGTGATTTGGAAAATTTATTTAAAACTTTATCGGACCCGGATGTAATGACTTATATCGAGGACCCTTATACGGAGGAGGAGACACAGGCTCTTTTGGACGATGTGCTTGAGTCTGAAGAAAGAAGCATTCATGCGGCGGAAGATGACAACGGTAACTATGTTGGTTACGTTATTTTCCATCAGTATGAAGAAGATTCTTATGAGCTTGGATGGCTTCTTAATAAGTCTGAGTGGGGCAAGGGTTATGCATCAAGACTTACGGAAATGATGATTGAAGAGGCTCGTAAGAAAGGCATGAATGCTGTAATCGAATGTGACCCGGAGCAGGCGGTGACCATACACATTGCAGAGAAGTTTGGCTTTAAATTCGATGAAGTTTACGACGGATGCAATGTATACAGACTGAAACTGGTGTAGGTACAGCGTCTGTGATATTATGTCATTAAAGATTCTTCATACGGAGAGCGACAATGAAAGACTCTACATCGATAGTTTTTACCGGAGACATCGGTTTTGACAGATTTATGGAAGGACAGTGGGATGACAAGGACCTTATAGCCAAGGAGGTCCTTTCTTTCCTGCATTCGGGCGACCATGTGGTGGCCAATGTCGAGGGGCCGATTCTTGATGCCCCCGCCAATACGACCACCGAAGGCGCAGTTCAGCTTATGCATACCATGAATTCCGGAGCGGTAGGTGTGCTTAAGAATATGCATGCGGATATCTGGAATATCTGCAACAACCACATTATGGACGCGGGCGAGGAAGGTATGGCGGCAACGCTCAGAGAAGCAGCAAATGCAGGCGTTACCACTCTCGGCGCGGGCATGAATATTGACGAGGCAAGTAAGCCGGTGATTCTACATGAAGCGGGCGGCATCGGTCTTATCGGTGTCGGCTATCAGCGTGGTTGTAAGCCCGCAGGCCCGGACAAGGCAGGATGCCTTAACTGGAGCGACTATGACCTGATTCAGGAGCGCATTAATGAGGTTCGCAAGACCTGTCGCTGGTGTGTTATTGTGTCGCACGGCGGCGAGGAGTTTACGGCACTTGCGACTCCTTATACGAGAGATCACTATCTTAAATATCTTGAGATGGGTGCGGATGTAATTATCGGGCACCATCCTCATGTTCCCATGAATTATGAGACAGTGGGGGATAAGGCAATCTTTTATTCCCTCGGCAATTTTATATTTGATACGCCTTACCAAAGGGCGCAGTTTAACACGCAGTACGGATTGCTTGTGAAGCTTAATTTCACTGAAAAAGCGTTTTCTTTTGACGCCTTCGGAATTGAGATAGACAGGGCCAAAGAACATGTCGTTGCGGGTGACATTCCCAGAATCTTCGTGGATGTGCAGGAGGAAGAATACAAGCTTCTGGCACCACTCTCGGCCAAGATGTTTGTGGCTGCAACCAAGCGCCAGCAGATATTCATGAAGACCATGAAGCCGGATGCTACCGAGGAAGAGTGGGCGGAGCACTTTGCTAATCCCAAGAGAAGCGGAAGGGTACCCGGAGAAGGGCTGGATTTCTTCATCGTGCTTCCGCTTGCGGCCGAGGCTGAACGGGGAGATTGGAAGAAGAGTAAGCTTGAGGGTGTTAAAGAGTATATTTTGGAGCAGATGTAAGCAGAAGATATAAATTTGTGAGGAGGTACATATGGGTGATGTAAATGGTATACCTACCCCGCCGTGGGCAGGTGAGATAGAGTCTGGGGACTTTATTTCTACGGCGCCTACTTATGAGGTGGGCAAGCTTTTTCATTTATTTGATAAGAAGCAGTATCGGCATGAGTCGGGTACTGAATTGAAATACTATTTCTATGATCCGTTCAAGCAGTCAACTGTTGAGCATAAGAAGCTTCCGCTTCTTGTATTCCTGCATGGCACGAGCAACGCGCTTGAGGGCGATGTGTGTATCAACTATACCGGTGCAGAGCTGTACGCTTCCGAAAAGTACCAGAAGTCTCTGGGCGGGGCGCATATTCTGATTCCCGTTGCCAATGAATACAGAGACGAGGACGGCAAGGTTCAGGGGTTTTGGTCGGCGGACTATCTTGAGTCTGTTCACGGCCTCGTTATGGACTTCGTGGCTGAGAAAAAAGACGTTATCGGACCGATTGTACTTCTCGGAAATTCTTCCGGAGCAACTTTCGTATTAAGACTTATGGATACATATATGGACGACTTTGATGTGGTTATTCCGGTCGGAGGTACTGCGCTTGGAGATGATTCGGTTCTTGATAAGTACGACGAAAAGGGCAAGTATCTGTTTCTGGCGCTCGGAAAGCGAGATGAGTTCCACGATTACGAGGAGGAGCTTGTGCCGAGATTACCGAGGCTTGAGAGGATGAAGCATTGCTTTATCTATACACCTGATTGGGTAAGGAACGGTGATAAGGGAGTTGCATCCATTAACTTCGGTATCGAGATGGGCCAGCACTGTCTGGTGAATGCGGTGCAGTGCAATCTCATGTTTGATGATGGAACTCCGATGGATGTAAGACTGCCGCATGGTTTAACCGGTTGGATTACAAGTGTAGTAAGAGAACTTGGATTTTGATGTAGTGTGTTGTTAAGGGGGATTAATGAGCATTACTTCGTTAGTGCTGAAAATGGCGGCTCCGGTGCCGAGGTTACTTGAGTACGAGAGGTTTCTTTTTATAGGACCGCATCCCGACGATATAGAAATCGGTGCGGGGGCGACTGTTGCTAAGCTCACGGCGATGGGTAAGAAGGTGACGTTTTTAATATGCATTGACGGACGCTTTGGTTTGGACTTTGCTCCTGAAGGTACTACGCCTGATGAGCTAGCGAGAATCAGACGGGAGGAGAGTATCAGTGCCGCTAAGATTCTGGGGGTCGACGATGTGCGATTTCTTGGATTCTCGGATGGCGGACTATACGATTTCAATAATCTGTACACCGCTATGGCTAAGGCTGTAGGAGAGATTGAGCCTGAAGTGATATTTGCACCGGATTCTGTAGTGGCAAGTGAATGTCACACCGACCACTTAAATGTGGGTGAGGCGGCAAGGAGACTTGCTTTCTTTGCGCCGTTTAAAGAGATTATGGAGGCTTATGGTGCAGAGACAGCGCCGATAGATGCTATAGCATACTATATGACGGCTAAGCCTAATCGATATATGAAAGTCTCGGGCTTTATGAACCGACAGTTTGAATCAATCCTGGCTCACAAGAGCCAGTTTCCTGTGGATTCCGAGGCATTTAAATCGGTAAGAACCTACTTAAAACTTCGTGCTTTCGACTTCGGTTTCAGAAGCTTTTCCGGTAAGGCCGAAGGTTTCAGAGTACTCGGACGCACTCATATGCATTGCCTGCCTGAGGCCTCCAAGTAGATCAAACATAGCAATTTGAAAACGATATTATGTAAACCAAATAACCGCATATTCCTCAAGTAAAGAAGAATATTGGCGAAAAGATATTGACAATTCGCTAAATCTAAAGTAATATTCCATCAATATACTTTGAAAGGATAAAATCGTGGCAACATTAACTGGATTCTCTTATCAGAATACTTGGCTACTCGTCCCCGGAACCGAAGCGTTTGTGGGTTTGTTAAGTGATGGAATCTGTAGAGAAGTTGTTGACACGGCACCGCGACTATAAGGGAAGCGGTATACCTATATAACGATAGCTATAGACACCATCATACCCATACGTATGGTGGTGTTTTTGTATTCAATTCCGGAAGATATAAGGCAAGGGAGTGCACGCCCGAGCCGGGACAAAAGAAAGAGGAGACAAGATATGGACGCAATTAAGAACTATTACGAGACTCACGACGAAGAAAACAGGCTTACGCCCAATCATGGCAAGGTGGAATTCATTACCACCATGAAGTATATTCACGAATACCTTGATGAAAAGCCCGACAGCAAGATTATCGAAATCGGCGCCGCAACCGGCCGCTACTGCGTAACCCTGGCCAAAGAAGGCTACGATGTAACCGCAGTCGACCTTGTACCCGCTAACCTCGATAAACTTCGCACCAAGCTTGACGGAACCGAGAAGATTGAAGTATACGAAGGCAATGCACTTGACCTGTCGCAATTTGAGGACGAGACCTTTGACGTTACGCTGGTGTTAGGACCGATGTATCACCTTTTTTCGGCAACAGATTTAAAGAAAGCTCTTTCGGAAGCGGTTCGAATTACTAAGAAAGGCGGACACATATTCGTGGCATATATCATGAATGAGCCTGCAATAATACAATGCCTTTTCTTAAGAGGAAGGCTTGATGAGATGAGAGGAAAAGGCTTGGTGAGCGAAGATTGGCATTGTCTCAGTACGCCCGACGATCTTTTTAACATTGTCAGGACAGAAGAGATAGCAGCACTTAATACAATTGTTCCCGCCACCCGCGTAAAGCTCATTGCCACCGATGGAATATCGGAAATGCTTGGATTCAGGATAAACGAATTGAATGAAAACGAATTCGAAGCATGGGTGGATTTTCATTTAAATGTTTGTGAGCGAGCCGACGTACTCGGCATGTCCTGCCATACACTTGATATTCTTCAGAAAAACGACTAATGCAAAAGAAGCCCGGTGCGAAAAGAAGCCATCGGGCTTTCTTTTGCCATAAAACTATGGAGAAATAAGACAATACTATGATATTCAACATAATTAGTGCAAACCGGCTTAAAAAGGAATAGAATAGCATAGTAAATGAACGACAGAGGGGTACAAATATGAAACTATTTATGATTCGCCACGGCGAACCCAATTACGTAGACGATTGTCTTACGGAGACCGGCAGAAAGCAGGCGGCAGCGGCGGCAGAGAGGCTGGCGCTTGAGTCATTGGATGAAATATATGCATCTTCCAACGGCAGGGCCAAAGAAACCGCTTCATACACCGCCAATGCGCAGGGACTTCCGATTAAGGAACTTGATTATATGCGCGAGATAACCTGGGGCGGCGAAGGCGTTCCCGTCGACGGACATCCCTGGACATTAAGCGACTGGATGATAAACGAGGAAGACTTTGATTTTGCCCACGACGACTGGCGCGAGCATCCTTACTTTAAGACCAACAAGGCTACGGAAAATTATGATTACGTTACCGGGCAGTTCGATGCTTTCATGAAGGAGCATGGATACATTCATGAGGGTTCACGTTTTCTTTGTACGACAGATGAGCACAAGAATGTGGCCATATTCGGACACGGAGGCTCCGGGGCGTGCGTGCTTTCAAGCCTTCTTAACCTTGCTTTTCCCTATACGCTTGTGATGCTTCCGTATGGATATACATCAATAATCGTGCTGGATTTCCCGGTAAAAAAAGGAAGCTATGTGCATCCCAGAATAGAACTTTTCAATGATATGCTTCATGTAAGAAACTTATCTGATGAGCTTAAGTTCCAGCAGAAATCCGAATAATAACAGAATAATGACACCGGATAACGGTGAAACTCCTTTTTAAGTACAATTGTGTTAAATTTTTGTCACATTGCTCTAAAGACGCGCTCAGACCCGTAAACTTTTGGAAGTATTTCTAATTGACCGGCAATTGGCACAATTGTATATTTATAACGTTGTGTTAACTTGCTTGTGCTATGTGTTAAGAGACGTAGTTTGGCACAACGAAATATGAAAGGAGTTTTTTTATGTACGAATCATCAAATTCAATTCCCGAAAAAGGTCCGATTACCGATGAACTTCTTAATCGTATGGACAGATGGTTCAGAGCTGCCAATTATTTGTCAGCCGGACAGTTGTACCTTCTCGAGAATCCCCTTCTTAGAAAGCCCTTGACCATCGATATGGTTAAAAAGAAAATCGTAGGTCACTGGGGAACGGTTCCCGGACAGAACTTCGTATTTGTTCATTTGAACCGTGCAATCAAGCGTTATGACTTGGATCTTATTTTACTTTCCGGTCCCGGACACGGCGGAAATTTCTATATTGCCAACGATTATCTCGATGGCACATATTCCGAGATTTATCCCAACATTTCTGAGGATGAAGCCGGTATGCAGAGACTCTTTAAGCAGTTCTCTTTCCCCGGCGGTATGCCTTCACACTGCGCACCCGAAACACCCGGTTCCATTAACGAGGGTGGTGAGCTTGGCTACGGCGTAGCTCATGCTTTCGGTGCAGTATTTGATAACCCTGACTTAATCGCTGCTGTTACAGTAGGTGACGGTGAGGCTGAGACAGGCCCCCTTGCTACTTCATGGCAGTCTAACAAGTTCTTAAATCCTATTACCGACGGTGCAGTACTTCCCATTCTTCACTTGAACGGTTATAAGATTGCGAACCCTACACTTTTCGCACGCATGAGCCACGAAGAAATCGTTGACTTCTTCCACGGTTGCGGTTGGGAACCTTACTTTGTAGAAGGTGACGATCCCATGACCATGCACAAGCTCATGGCTGAGACAATGGATACCGTAATCGAGAAGATTAAGAACATCCAGGCACACGCTCGTACCACAGGCGATGCTACCCGTCCCGTATGGCCGATGATCGTTCTTCGTACTCCCAAGGGATGGACAGGCCCCAAGTATGTAGACGGACAGAGAATCGAAGGCAACTATCTTGCTCACCAGGTACCCATCTCCATGGCTAAGCCCGAAGAGCATTTAAGAATTCTGGAAGAGTGGTTACGCTCTTACAAGCCCGAGGAACTCTTTGATGAGAACGGTCGTGCTTTTGCCGACATTAAAGACCTTGCACCCAAGGGAAATGCACGTATCGGTGCTAACCCTCACGGCAACGGCGGACTTCTTCTTCGCGACTTAAGACTTCCCGATTTCCGTGACTATGCATTTGATACTCAGGGTCACGGCGAGAGAGAAGGTCAGGATATGATCGAGCTCGGTAAGTTCGTACGTGACGTCTTCAAACTTAACAAAGATGCCAAGAACTTCCGTATTTTCGGACCCGACGAGACCAACTCCAACAGACTTAACGCAGTATTCGAAGTTGAAAACAGAGACTGGAACGCTGCTCACCTTGATACAGACGATAACCTTGCAGTTGACGGACGTGTTATGGACTCCATGCTTTCCGAGCACATGTGCGAAGGTTGGTTAGAGGGATACCTTCTTACCGGTCGTCACGGTTTCTTTGCTACATACGAAGCGTTCGCACGTATCATCGACTCCATGGCAGCTCAGCATGCTAAGTGGCTAAAGGTATGTAACCAGCTTCCCTGGAGAGAAGAAATCGCTTCTCTTAACTTAATCATGGCTTCCACCGTATGGCAGCAGGACCACAACGGATTCACTCACCAGGATCCCGGTTTCATGGACCACATCGCCAACAAGAAGGCAGACGTAGTACGCCTCTACCTTCCTCCGGATGCCAACTGCTTGCTTTCTACATTCGACCACTGCATACGTTCACGTAACTATGTAAACGTCATTGTAGCTTCCAAGCATCCCAGACCCCAGTGGTTATCAATGCCCGAAGCTGTTAAGCATTGTACTCAGGGTATCGGTATCTGGGATTGGGCATCTAACGACCAGGGTAAGGATCCAGACATCGTATTTGCCTGCGCAGGTGAGACACCTACTCTTGAAGCTCTCGCAGCTGTATCTATCCTTAAGAGCGAGCTTCCCGAAATCAAGATTCGTTTCATCAACGTAGTCGACCTCTTCAAACTTCAGCCTTCTACCGAGCATCCTCACGGACTCACAGATGCTGAATACGATATACTCTTTACCCAGAATCGCCCTGTAATCTTTGCATTCCACGGCTATTCATCATTGGTACACGAGTTAACATACAGACGTCACAACAACCGTCTCATGCACGTTCGTGGCTACAAAGAAGAAGGTACCATCACCACACCTTTCGATGTACGCGTACAGAACAACGTAGACCGTTTCCACCTTGTTCAGGATGCTATCAAGTATCTTCCTCAGCTTGGAAACCGTGGCGCTTACCTCTACCAGAAGATGAGCGACAAGCTTGTTGAGCACACTCAGTACATTCACCAGTACGGTGAAGACCTTCCTGAAGTAGCAGGTTGGAAGTGGGAGAAGTAATTCCCGGCGATACACAGTAACAAATAACCCCTGAGGAGTGATATGTACCCAGAATCCTGGACACATATTTATGAACTAGGCTGAACACATGGATGCTTCCCTGTACTTTACAGGAGGCATCCATTTTGTTTTCGCCTGAATTCTTTTATTATTATAATA
>Ga0129306_1003302_pt1 | contig 12312 bp, 12 predicted proteins | sample P827metagenome_FD_94438 | JGI IMG/M metagenome (GOLD analysis project Ga0129306, IMG submission 94438) | Capybara group fecal microbial communities from Wisconsin, USA - P827 metagenome | ecosystem: Host-associated > Mammals > Digestive system > Large intestine > Fecal | place: USA: Wisconsin...
AAGGCAGGGTTTTCCATAAGAACAAATGACAAGACCCCATCATCTCACCTCCGCGAGACGGATACGGAATGGCAAGTCACGGACTTTGGCGGTGACGGTCACGCATACGGGGCCATTGACTGTGTGATGCGCGAGAAGAACCTCGGCTTCAAGGAGGCTCTTGTCTGGATTGTCAGCGAAATGAACCTGACGATAGACAGCATAGACGCCAACATCAACAAGCCCAAGTTCGAGAAAGGTTGTCCTGCCCTTCCAGAGATGAAGGACGGCCAGTGGTACTATGAACTGAAGGAGGAGTTTACGAAGGAAGAACTGCGCGTAATGGGTCCTATGGTGACGCAGGAGCACATCGACGCGCTGCACTGGCACTCCGTCGTATGGGTCGGCAAATGCGAGAACCGCTGCATCACCAAGAAGTATTCCACACCCACGTATCCTATCTTTATGCGTGAATGCTTCTACCGCCAGAACGGGGAGGTGAAGAGCTTCTTCAAGAAGTATGAGCCCAAGAACCCGGACAAGCAGTACCGCTTTATGTATATCGGCAGCAAGCCCCAGGACTATCTCAATGGCCAGTATGAGATTGACGAGTTCTACGTCAAATGGAACGCTCAGGAACGGGAGATCTTCGAAAAAGAGCCTGCCAACGAGAACAAGGCCTACAAGGAGCAAAAGCTGGAGGCTGCAATTCTCTGCTCCGGAGAGCGCGACTCCCTATGTGCTCGCTCCATGGGCTACCACCCTATCTGGCTAAACAGTGAAACTGCAGAGCTGACGGAACGCCAGTACAAGGAGATCATGAAGATGGTGCTGCAGATGTACAATATTCCCGACAAGGACGAAACGGGTATCAGACGTGGTAAGACAGTTGCCCTCCGATATCCGGAGATACGCACCTGCTGGCTCCCATCGCGCTTCGAGCGCTTCAAGGATGACCGCGGACGCCACCGTAAGGACTTCAAAGACTGGCTGGAACTACAGGACTCTCCACGTCACTCTATGAAGGTCTTAATGAGTCAGGCACTCCCCGTCAAGTTCTGGGACGCCAGCCTTACCAAGAAAGGCGAAACAAGCTATTCCATCAACTCTGCCTGCCTGCAGTACTTCCTGAAAATGCAGGGATTCTACAAACTGAAGGATCGTGAAGCCAACAGGGTAGACTTCGTCAGAGTACAGGGCAATGTCGTAGAGAAAGTCAACACCGCTGACATAGCAGAGTTCCTTATCAACTGGTCAAGGGGGGAAGAGAAGAAGTTCCCCGGACAGGACATCCCGTCAGACACTCTGGATATTGCCGTTCAGAACCTGATTATTGATTCGCCCAGGACATCTCCTGCAGCTCTCGACAAGTTGGCCAGCGTAGAGCTCGATTTTACCAGCTACGCATCCAACTACCAGCTGTTCTTCTTCGACAACTGCACCGTGAAGGTTAAAGCTGATGGGATAGAGGTGATGGACAAAGGAGTGGCGTCAGAACTAGGTAGGTATGTCTGGAGAGAGTTAGTGATACCTCACAGCTTCAAGGAACTTCCAGACATGTTCAAGGTAGAAGAAACGGTGGACGAAGACGGCCAGAAAGTCTTCCTTCTTGACATCGTAGACGATGTTCCACCATCGAAGGTTCTCTGCTACCTCATTAACTCCAGTCGCTTATATTGGCAGAAAGAGGAGGAGAACGAGCCATTCCTGGAAGAAGAGCAAATGATAGAGTTTTATCGCACACACAAGTTCTGTATCGACAGCGAGCTCCTGGACCCCGTCGAGGTCTTATACCAGAAGAAGACGCTGCTCAACAAGATATTCACCATCGGTTATATGCTACACGCATTCAAATCTCCTTCCCGTGCATGGGCGCCAATGGCCATGGACTGGAAGATTGATGACGATGACAAGTGTAACGGACGCTCAGGCAAGTCTTTCCTCTTCTCCCAGGTACTCAGTCGCTTCCTAAAGACGGTGAAGCTGTCCGGACGAAATGCCAAGCTGCTGGACAACCCACACGTCTTCGATCAGGTCAACCGTCACACTCGCATGCTGCTTGTTGACGATATCAGCAAGGCAGTACGAATGGAGATGTTCTATGACAACATCACCAGCGACATGACAGTCAACCCCAAGAACAACCAATCGTACAACATCCCATATAACGAGTCTCCGAAAATCGCTTTCACAACCAACTACGTCCCTAACAACTTCGACGCATCAACCATGGCACGTCTGCTGCCTATGGTATTCTCAGACTACTACCACGAGAAAACGGAGGACTCCAACTATAAAAGCTCACACTCCATCAGAGATGACTTCAACAAGGACCTGTTCGGTGTTGACTATACGGAGGAAGAATGGAACGCTGACCACAACTTCCTGCTGCAGTGCGAGAGGTTCTACCTTTCAGCCATCAAGTCAGGCGCCAAGCTGCTGCCACCGATGGAGAACATCATGCTGCGTAAACGCAAGCAAGATATGTCTGGCAACTTCGAGCAGTGGGCCAACCAATACTTCTCTCCGCTTAGCAACCATCTCGACACATTTATTGTACGTCAGGAGGCACTGGATGACTTCCGTAAGTATTCTGGACTGAAGGACATGACCACCAACGGCTTCACAAAGAAGCTGGCTGCATTTGTCAAGTACTGCGAGTACACTATCGAGCTGAACCCGGTAGACTATTGTACAGTCAAGCCGGATCCAGGCAGGAACAACGGACGTATCCTCAGACGCCTGAAGGACGGCTTCGGAAACCCGACTGGCTCTCCCGTAGACCATATATACATACGCACGGACAAGCAGATCCTTGAACCATTGCGCAATGAGATGATCAAGCGCGAAGCAGAGGTCGGAGAAGCCATCAAAGACAAAGTTGCAGATAAAGCACCATACTGACCGCGTTCTACCCCTAGAGGCACTCCTTTCATTTTTCTTTCAGCAGCCGACACGTTACGGACCTCCGCAGCGTGTCGGCTTTTTTTACGGGTCCGGGTGCGCTGGCCGTCTTTCCCTTTCCCTTTCCCTATCTAATATTATACTTTTAATTTGTAACTTTGTAACAGATTATAGAAAATAACGAAAATTAACTGAAAAAGAGATAGTTAGAGATATAGTTGGACGTTACATTTTTAGTTACAAATCGGTTACAAACCACTTTCAAATTTGTAACAGCTGTAACTGGGCATGGGGCCCGTTACAAAAAATACATTTCGTTACACTTCGATTTTTCCCTCTTTTTGGTTTTTGTAACAGCCGTAACTTACTGAAAAACAAATGGTTGTTATTATCAAGTGCCTTGGAGGTTACGTTGTTACAAAAAATACCGAAAATCAACTATTTTGGAAAAAAGAAGAAAATGAGCAACAGGTAAATTTGCGAAAAAACAAGTAAACTTGTGGATTTTCTAAATATTTTTTTCTAATTTTGCAGCCATAAAGGCCTAAATATGAGTGATTTCAGATTTTACCTAGAACTTAAGCCGTTTGTCCGTCAGTATTTGGTACGGAAATTCGGAGATCCCCTGTGCTTCGAGCCAGGTAGCGTGACTAATGCGAAGATTATAGCAGTTCTTACTGTGCGTAGAGGAGAAGAGCAGCCTGATGTGGCAAAGGAGGGAATGACAGCAGTATCCATCCCATACTCGAAGCAGAAAGACCCAAGGTACTATAATCATATTACCCCTGAGGGTAAGAAGTTTATTGTGCAGCACCTGGAGTCCATCTTCCTCTCCAACCTCTGGACGGAGATGCATGAGATGTGCTGCGATGGGGAGCAGCTCCAGCAGGCTGCCAATGCCTGGTGTGAGAAGCACGGCATAAGCCTTGACTACTCAGACACCATCAGGATGAAATATTACCGCGAAAAGAAGAAATTGCTCCGAAAGGACATCGACTTACGAAATAAAAGAAGAATAACCAAAAAATAACGCGAAAATCTACACGTAAAAAAGGCCGTTTTCGTTCAGCCCCGTGCAGATACGTCGTTCACGTTCAAAACCGTCAAATCATACATTTTCAGAAATGGGAGAAATCAGAAACGTCATCAAAGTGGAGAGGATCCTTTCCTCACAACTTACCATCACCAAGATATCTGGTGGTAATGTACATGTTCCGGAAGGTCTTGGCTGGGAGCAGATCCAGATACAAGTACCTGCCCGTCTTACTATTAATAATAAGGTGGATAATAAAGTATCAGTCAGTGAGTTATCACTTGTATTTCGTACATGTCAGGATCTTACCGCTGATGGCAAGCATTACTGCTATCGCATTACGCTGGCCAACGGGAAACAGTATCTGATGGGGGATACAGAAAGGCCGTATCCAGTGACAACTGTCAACTTTGCCCTTTCTGATTCTGTAAAGGACAATCAACAGAAAGAAGTCACTGTTACCCTGACAAAAAGGGGAAAAGAGATGGTAATATCCTGATAATAAAGTATTTTTAGTTTCTGACTTTCCTAGTTACTTTTGCCGAAAACAAAGGTAACTATGAAGAAATATGACCTTTATCTGACAGGCACAGTCGGCTGGAGTATATCAGCTGGCTATGTTAAATACGTGCTTGACAACAAGTCGGGTAAACCCGTCTCTGTTGCCATCAGTTCACTAGGTGGCAACGTTGATACTGGACTCCAAATCTACGAGCTCTTCAAGAACCACGGTGACGTACATGTTGACTTTCTGGGTATGTCTGCATCTGCAGCCACCTTCATGGCGATGGGTGCCAAGACTGTCAGCATGGCTAAGAACGCCCTGGTTCTCATCCATAACTCTGCCACTTGGGTAGATGTTTATGGTGACCACAACAAGGAAAGCCTTGATGAGTTGATTGACAGGCTTAAGTTTACCCGTAACCAACTTTCCACCATAGACGATGTCCTGGCACAGATCTACGCTGATCGCAACGGCAAGAGCGTAGAGGACGTGAAGGCAAAGATGAAGGTGGCTGCCTGGATAAAGGCAGAGGACGCTAAAGACTTTGGCATTGTCGACGAAGTCATCGACGCTGAGACAGTCAAGGATGGCGTTTCCAACCTGTACACGAATTCACTATTAAATAATATGAGTCTCCCTCCTCTCCCCGAAGGCTTTAACGCTCAGACGGGTGAGGAAAATCCAGCTGGCATCATCCAAAGGGCGGTGGACATGCTTAAGGGTCTCATCAAACCTACCGCTATTAATTCTAAAAACAAAATGATCACAATCTTCAAGGCCGTTATGGCCGTGTTGGCCATCCAGGATGGCTTCACGCCAAATGACAAGGGTGAGATCGCCCTGAGTCAGGACCAAATGCAGAAGATCGAGGACGCACTGAAGGAACAGGAGGAAGCCTGCAAGCAGGCTAAGAACCTGATCGAGTCGCAGAAGACGAAGATTACCGACCTTCAGGGCCAAATCGAGACAAAGGACACCGAGATCCAGAATCTCAAGGACGCTGCTGGTGAGACTGATAATGGTGGTAAGGCTCCAGAGGAGAAGAACTCTCTGAGCGCTGCTGCCGAGTTGTTCAACTCTATTAAAGACGCAATGTAATTATGGCTAAACCTGCTACCGCTGTGGATCCAATTACCACGTTTACTCCGCAATCTCTCACAGAGAGTATGCAGAAGTATCGCACGGATCTGATGACCATGCCAATGTTTGCCATGCAGGCTGCTTTGGCTCATATGGCCGTCCGCACTGGTATCCGTTACCAGGAGCACGTGCATGAGATGTCGGGCGATTTCGAGATCGGACCGTACGACAAGTATAAGATGGGTAATGGTGAGGTTGCTATCAAGCAGCGCACCCTGCAGACCTATTTTGGTAACTGCATTGAGCCCATCGACGTGAACTCTATCTATCAGACGCTCTGGGGATCTGACATCTCTAAGGGTGAGCAGCTGAAGAACGTTGACTGGGTAAGACGTATCTGCGCTTACATCTTCGCCCAGCTGGGTGAGAAACTCTTCATGGAGATGTGGACTGCTGTACGTAACGCATCAGGAAAGACCACTCATGACCTCTTCGACGGCTTCCTGGCTATCGAGAACAAGGAGATTCTTTCAGGCGCGATGTCTCAGGAGAACCAGAACTTCTACAAGCTGCCTGAGGGTGGTATCACTGCAGAGAACGCTGAGGACATCCTCAACGACTTCATCTGGGGTGTTAGCAGCTGGAAGGGTGTACACAAGAAGCTCCGTGACGCTCGCGGACTGAAGCTCTTCATGTCTGACCGTACCAAGCACTACTATGAGGTGGCCTATCAGACCAACCACGGTGCTCTTCCCTACAACCAGCAGTTCACCAAGGCTCACCTTGACGGTAAGCCCAATATCGAGTTCGTGGCTCTGGCTAACGTTCCCGACGACTACCTGCTGCTGACGGGTCGTAACAATATCCTCTCACTCTGGAACCAAAAAGGTTCTGACGAGTCGTTTATCGTAGAGAAGTCTCTGACCTCTCACTATGATGTTGACTTCATCGCTAACCTGTTCTATGGCGAACAGTATCTCTCTGTCAACAAGGAAATGCTGGCTGTCATGAAGGCACAGCCCACTGCTCCTGCAGCTAGTGGTCAAGGCGTAGTTGAAGGTGGCGGTGATCAGCATGAGTAATAACCTGTAAAAGTTAAGAATTATGGCTGGAAATTGCACAAACACCAAAGACCTGTACCAGAACATCGGTTTCTGCCCAGGTCAGGCATCGCTCCCAGGCATGCGTCCGCATTTCTACTATATCCGTCGCGATGACATTGTCACCTTCCCGAAGGTTGGCTCTAAGACGGCAGATGGCGCAACACTGGCTAGCATTGTCAGCATTAAGGACAACTTCGTTCTTGTGACTGATAAGAAGTGGAAGAAAGTGGAGCTGATTGAGGGCGAATCTCAACCTTCTTGCGAAGGACAGGGCGCTGAGGGCTCTAAGAGTTACCTCAACCGCGTAAACCTTGTACTTCCCGGTACTGAAGAAGAGGTTACCGGTCTTATCTCCGAGCTGAACAACGATGATGTCATCATCGCTTATCCTCAGCGAAACGGTAAGATCCGCATCATCGGTAACGAGATGTTCCGCGTTCAGTTTGAACTGGCACAGGACGCAGGCCGTCAGGTTACTGACTCTGCCCAGACAACGATCAACGCCAGCGTCTCTGACATCAATCCTGCTCCCTTCTATCAGGGCAAGATTGAAACCGACGATGGAGATATCGACGGAAAGACTGATACACTGATCGTACCAGGTCAGTAATCTTTCATAAGCTTTCGTTCAACGGGAGGCTGGCCGAAAATGCCGACCTCCCGTTTCTTTATCTTAAAATATATCAATATGGCGAAATTAGATCCTAAATTCACAAATGAACTGGCTGAATGGCTTCAAAAAGACCACTCAGATGACCAGTCCATCCGCGATGGTGCCATGCTGCTGCTGCGCATCAACCGCAACAAAATCCTGTACCAGCAGATCATGCGTACACCACAGCGCATGTTGAAGAAGCTGGAGTATGAACTGGACAAGCACCTGAAAATCAGGATGGCTGGTTATTCCCTGGACGAAATCACACAGATGGCCAAAGAGGTCATGCCTAAGGTGGAAAAAGCTATGGATAGCGAACTTGATGCATCAGAAGACGCTATTGGTGATGAAATTCTTCCCATCGTTACCCCTTCAGGACAGGAGGACGAAGAAGTTGTCGTTGCCAAGGGTAAACGTCCTGACCACGACAAACTACCTGCGAATATCCAGAATATCTGGCCACAGAACGCAGAGCGCTGGAAGAAGATCAAGGAGAAATTCGAGCTCATCAAGACGCTGGAAGAGCCATGTGACCGCTTCGAGCACCTGAAGGTGATGAAGGAGGCTTGGTACAAGTATAAGGAGGAGATGGCTCGCTATGACGATTTCAAGCTTAACCAAGATGACGGTGAGGGCGAAGGAGAAGGTGAAGGGGAAGGTGACGGCAGCAAGCAGCTGTCGGATGAAGACAAGCGCTCCATCGACAATGCCCAATCCTATATCAGTCGCTTCCTTCCTGTCCTGATGGATATGAAGAAAGAGGCTGCAGATCCTGATTTCAGCGAAGAGAGCAAGGCAAAGCTGGAAGACCTGCGCGCCAAGATTCAGGGCAAGGTCAACAGTCTGCTGGAGTTCAATGTATCCCTGACAGAGCAGCGTAAGGCTGACCTGATCAGCGTGGATATCATTGTTGACAAACCTGTTGATAACTCTGTTGATAACTCTGAGGAGAATGCCTAGAGGAATCAGTATCGACAAAATTTTCAAACCCCTTGCCAAGAATGGTACACAGTCGTTTCTTGGCAAGGGTGTACATACGCTGGGCCTGCTTGCCTGGATTCTCAAGCAGACGGGCAAAGCGGACATCTATCTGTCTACCTTCAGCACTTCTGACGCTTTCCTTCGTGGTTTCTACAACCTGAGAAAGAAAGGCCAGATAGATCATGCTGTCATGCTGGCAGACCTGAAGGCTTCAAAGAAGACAGTCAAACTATACAAGGAGATGCAGAGCTGCTTTGACTACGTCTATCTGACCACCAATCACTCCAAGGTGGTGCTCATACAGAATGACAGTCACCTGGTAACAGTCATCAGCTCGCAGAACCAGACGTACGGAGATCGCGCGGAATGTACCTTGGTGACCACCAATCCGGAAATATTCCTGCAGCAGTTCTCCGGCTTCAAGGAAATGGTGGACGAAAAATCTATTCAGCTCAATGACTTATTCAACGGACTTACTGACGCAGATCAAAGAATTGGCGGAGAAGCTTACGACCATATCGGAGATTTCCGTCCTTTTGGATATTGACGAGATGGAACTGCGTGACGACATAGCAACACGCGGTACTGAAGTTCGTAAGGCATTCTATGGCGGTTACGCTAAGACTGCCTTGAAAGTCCGTGAGCGTAACCTGGAACTGGCAGAGGCAGGTTCGCCTGCTGCTGATGACGCCATCCGGATATATCTGCGTGAAATGCTTAACGACCTATGAGTATACCTAAAGACCTTGACCTGTATACAGGATATCTCGCTCTCGATGAAGATCAGCTGAGAGAGGAAGAGAAACTTCCGGAGGACACCATATCGCGTGTCATCCGATTTCGCTCACTCTACACCTACTGGTGCAGGTTCTCCAGTAAGTCCCTGCGAGAAATGGTGGAATGGGACATGCTGCAGCACCACGTCAAAGAGACACAGGCTTATGATGACATGCACTGTGTCCAGGTTATTATGGGAAACCTGCAGGAGAGCTCCAAGAAATTCCATCGCTGGCGTGTCAACCAGATGATTGAGGAAGACCGCAAAGCAGCCAAGCGTGCCGGAGACCACAGAGCGGTGGCCTCTATGCAGAAAAACTATATCAAAAACAACCTGACTGATAAGGAGGATACGCCAGACCTGGCATTTGACAAGATCCTGCCATTGCCTATCGAGTTGACTACTGATCCGTCAACAGTAACAGGCAAGAAACTTCCGAACCTGAAACGTCAGATTGCCAAATTCAACAAGATGTTTGGCGGTGACATCGAGTATACGGAATATGAGGAAGTGAAAGAAAAGGAGGAAGAGTAATGGAAACGATGCAACTGTATCTGAACGACGCTCAGATGTACCCTATCACCTTGGAACCACGCAACCTTATTGCTGTGATGGGACGTGGTACCGGTAAGGGACTGATAGATGCCTATCGACAGTTACGCATCTTTCAGACCATGCCAGGATCCACAACAGGATTCGTGTCTCCTTCCTATAAAAAGTGTCTCACTACTACGCTACCGTCGCTCCTGGTACATTGGGAGAGGATGGGCTTTAAGCGTGACATACACTATACCGTCGGCAAAAAGCCTTGGAAAGCGCTGCACTGGAAAGAGCCTATCTTCACCCCTCAGAACTGGGAGAATGTCATAGGCTTCTATAATGGAAGCGTATGCCAGATTATCACTCAGGACCGTGAGGGTGCATCGAACGGTATGTCATTGGACCATATCCTCATAGACGAGGCGAAGTTCGTGGACTATGAGAAACTGAAGAATGAGACCTTTCAGACCAACCGTGGCAATGAGGCTTTCTTCGGGAAATGCTCATTGCATCACGGACTGACCATCACCTGCGATATGCCCGTAACCAAGCGTGGATCTTGGTTCCTGGAATACGAGAAGCTGATGGATAAGCAGCTCATCAGAGTGATGGAAGGTATCATCTATCATATCTGGGAACTTCGCCAGCGTATGGAGAAAAACCCCAAATGCTATAAAGTGTACGAGCGAGAGATCGACCAGATGACAAAGCAGCTGGTTTTCTTCCGTCGGCAGGCTTACCTCTATATAGAGCGCCCGTCAACATACAACCTTGCTATTCTGGGTGAAGACTTCCTGAAGCGAATGAAGCGAGAGCTTCCTCCACTTGTCTTCGCTACCTCAATCATGTGCAAGCGCATCACCATAGCTACCGATGGTTTCTATGGCTCTATGCGTGAGGATGTCAACCTATACGTTGCTCCCAACAAATCGAAGCTGTCACTCTCGGATCTTGGCGATGGCAAGACCTACGAGAATGACTGTACACTGGATTCTGACCTTAATCCGGACTTACCGCTGATGATTGCCCTGGACGTCAACAATAACATCAACTGGCTGGTGTGTGGCCAGGTGCATGCTGATGGGAAGCTGCGCGTCCTTAAATCGTTCTACGTTAAGTATGAGCGTCGACTTGCTGAACTTATGGATGACTTCTGCAAGTACTATGAGAAACATCGTACAAAGCAAGTCGTATTCTTCTTCGACCACACGTTCAAGGGAAATGGTTTCGCACTCAACCAGAACGATGACTTCTATATCTTTATATCAGACTTTCTCCGGTCTCATGGCTGGTTCTGCGATGAAGTGTATATTGGTCGGGCCATGAACCACATCGATAAACAGCAGCTCATCAACCGCATGTTTGTAGGGCGCGCTGACCATCAGGTTCTTATCAATCGTGATAATAATGAGGCTCTTCTGCTGTCCATAGAGACAGCCGGAACGTATATGGGCAAGAAGGATAAACGCTCCGAGAAGTTGGCTGAGACTGAAACCGATAAACTGGAGAACCGTACAGACGGGTCTGACGCTTTCGATACCTTATGCATCGGAGTGGAGCGTCATCTGCAGCCTTACTACTCTTCTAATGAGGGCAGCGGTTTCGTGTCGTACTTCGGGCAGTAGTGCTTTATTTTCTTTCTTGGGGGTGTAGACCACCCATGATTTTCTATATCGTAGGACTTTACGGGTTCTGCGATATTTCTTCGTGTGCTTATCTTATTTAAAGGGATAGGCATTAATAGTACTTTCGATAAAGAACATCTGGATCCATATTGTCCAGAGCTATGGCCTTGGCTGCTTCTGCTGGCTAAGGTAGGGCTTCTATGCTCCGGATGGCAGCCGTCTTCCGCGATTACCTGGTCTTTGACAGTCGGAGTACCATGTACGATGGGTTACGCTATCCGTGATTGTCTGGGAGGGTCATATTCATTTTTCAGATACTCATCCGCTTGTCTCCTTCTTTGATTTTTCCTTTGCAAATTTAGCACAAGCGTCATTCTGCAAGTACCAGGTGCCTTATTCCTGCACAAAATGAACAGCAGGCTTCCTTATTTTCTTCTTAACGGCAAGCCTAAAGAAAATGAGGTATTCTATTCATTTTCCTTGTAATTCCTTGCATTTGCCTGACTTCTCCTTGTTGCTCTTTTATGCACGTAAAAATTACAAAAGCGGAAACGCTTCTAAGTTAAACTCTAAAAAATTAAGAATTATGACACTCACTTCTCAGACATCACAGATGAAAACGCGAAACACCTATCGCAGATGGAACTCCAACAATATATGGATGGTAATCATCAATGCAGAAGACGGCAACTATCAGGAGCATGAAATAGAAGCCAGCTCTTATAACGAGGCAGAAGCCAAAGCCGAGGCTATAGCACAGGACAGTATGGTAGATGTTACCTTCATCGAAATCTATAAGAACTATTAATGTCAAACCCTTTAAAATATCAGAATTATGAAAACGAAGAATTTTATCATCGCAGAACTCGTGAAGTCCAACAAGTCAAAGAATTATGTATGGGTCATCTACGCCTCCAAGAAAGACAAGCACTACGCTAAAAACGCCCAGACGGCACTCAAGGTCGCTTTCATCCTCAAAAAAGAGACAGGCTGCCCTATCGATGACACTTCATTCCGACTCCTGAAGTACATGTCTCAATCCCTCAGATCCGACAGTACGGAAAGTCCATCGGCTCCAGCTGATTCACAGCCAACTAACGAGACAGCTCCTACCGCAAATGCGTAGGAG
>Ga0129306_1003303_pt1 | contig 12311 bp, 9 predicted proteins | sample P827metagenome_FD_94438 | JGI IMG/M metagenome (GOLD analysis project Ga0129306, IMG submission 94438) | Capybara group fecal microbial communities from Wisconsin, USA - P827 metagenome | ecosystem: Host-associated > Mammals > Digestive system > Large intestine > Fecal | place: USA: Wisconsin...
GACACATGAGGATGAGAGGGCTGCGATCGCCGCAGCCGGATATGAGGAAGTAACGGAGCGTCATACGATCCCCGTCAGGGTAGCTGCCATGATCTCCATGATAATGAACGGCGAGCCGGCGCTTTGAACCGGATGAGATCGGAGTATATGTGATATGAAACTGGTTTATCTGTCATGGGAGTGCTTCGGTACCGCGGATCTGCTCAAAGCACTTGAGCAGGCCGGTCATGAGAGTATAGTTCTGACGACCTCGCAGGAGGAGCTTCTGGGACCGGATATCGGTTCCAAAGTGACCGAAGCCGTCCGCAGGGAAGGGGCCGACGGTGTGATCGGGTTCAATTTCTTTCCCGGTGTGGCCGAAGCCGCCCACGGCGAGGGATATGATTATTTTTCCTGGGTATACGACAATCCCTGTGTTCAGCTGTATTCGTATACGGCGTCTTATCCTACCAGCCGCATTTTTGTCTTTGATTCGGACACCTATCTTAAGTTTCATAATGAAGGATTCAACAATATCGGCTTTCTGCCCATGGCAGCCGATCCGGACAGGCTTGCATCCGTTATTTCGTCCGGGGCGGAGAATGTGCCGGGATCCGTGGCTGATATATCCTTTGTGGGTGCCATGTATCATGAGGAGCATGATTTCTACACCCGCATGATGGACAAAGGAATATCCCCGTATGCCGAAGGCTATATTCGCGGACTGATTGAAGCACAGAAGCATATATACGGTGCGGACATCATAGAAGGGGGCCTCACGGACCGGATCATTGAGGATATGCATGCGGCGCTTCCGCTTGAGCCTCAGAAAGGCAGCGTGATAACTCAGAGGACACTGTTCGGGGAATTTGTTCTGGACCGGAGGATAACGGCCGAAGAGCGTCTGGACATGCTCACAGCGATAGGAGAACGTTTCGGGGCGGATCACAGAGTGGAGCTGTATACCAGAGATGCCGCTCTTAAGATCAGCGGTGTTGTCAACCGCGGTACGTCGGATTTTGCCGAAGAGGCTCCCCGTGTTTATCGCGGTTCCCGTATCAACCTGAACATATCTCTCAGGAGCATAGTAAACGGCGCACCGCTCAGATGCTTTGAGATAATGGGAGCCGGAGGTTTCCTGCTGTCCTCTTATGCCGGTGATCTCGCGGATCTGTTCATACCCGGTGAGGAGTATGTATATTTTGAGTCTCCGGAGGATCTGCTCATGAAGTGTGCATATTACCTGGAACATGAGAATGAGCGTGCTCAGATCGCAGAGAACGGACTTGCAGCGATCAGAAGATCGCATACCTATCTCCACCGCATGAAGGAGATGCTGGGATAGTCCCACGCCCTGCGATATTACTAAATGTTGTTACTTTTTGTATATTTTTTCTAAATGTTGTATTATAACTATGTATGATTAAAGATCATCAGAAGGCCTTCAACCACCTGCATCTGATACTGGATGCGGTTGTGGTTGCAATTTCATATTTACTGGCGTGGTATCTGAAGTTCGGGGCACCGTGGCAGAACGAACCTCCGGGACTGTCGATGCAGCAGTATATGATGGCACTGTGGTTCATAGTGCCCGGATATGTGCTGCTCTACTATCTCATGAACCTCTATACCCCCAAGCGTGCCACGCTCAGGCGGTATGAACTGGTCAATATCTTTCAGGCCAACCTGTTTGGCATGATAGGTATCATAGTAGTTCTGTATGTGATCAAGCAGATACACTTCTCACGTTCCATGATCCTGATGTTCTTCGGGATCAACATGGTGCTCACCACGATATTCCGGAGTGTTCTGCGCAGCGTGCTGGAGTATTTCAGACGCAAGGGTTATAACGTTAAATACATCCTGATGGTGGGATATTCGCGGGCCGGCGAGGAGTATATCAACCGTGTCAGCAACAATCCCCAGTGGGGTTATGTGATCAGAGGCATCCTGGATGATCATGTGCCTGCCGGAACCCTGTACCGCGGTGTCAAGGTCATAGGCCGTATCGAGAACCTTGAATTCATCCTTCCGGAGAATAATCTGGATGAGATAGACATATCACTCGCTCTGAGTGATTACGACAAGCTCGAGAGCATCGTATCCATGTGCGAGAAGTCCGGTGTGCACACCAAGTTCATCCCGGATTATAATTCACTGTTCCCGACCAATCCTTATACAGAGGATGTTCTGGGACTGAGCGTGGTCAATATACGTAACGTTCCGCTTTCGGATCCGTTCAACAAGGCGATCAAGAGGCTGATGGATCTTCTCTGCTCCATCATAGCGATCATACTGACATCGCCGATCATGCTCGTTACAGCCATAGCGATCAAGTTCACCTCTCCGGGACCTGTCATGTTCAAGCAGGAGAGGATAGGACTTCACAATAAGCCTTTTGAGATGTACAAGTTCAGATCCATGGTGGTACAGAAGGAAGAGACCGAGTCCAAAGAGTGGACCACCAGAGATGATCCGAGAGTGACATCCGTAGGCCGGTTCATCCGCAGGTTCAGTATAGATGAACTTCCTCAGTTCTTTAATGTGCTGAAGGGAGATATGAGTGTGGTTGGACCCCGTCCCGAGAGACCGCAGTTTGCGGAGAAGTTCAGGGAGGAGATCCCCAGATACATGGTCAAGCACCAGGTACGTCCCGGACTGACCGGATGGGCGCAGATCAACGGATACCGCGGAGATACTTCCATCAAACGGCGTGTGGAGCATGACATATACTATATCGAGAACTGGACACCCGGCTTCGATATCAAGATCATGCTGCTGACCGTATTCAGGATGTTCATAGATAAGAATGCATACTAGGTATGCATAGCTACAGGAGGATAGGAATGAGTTCATCTGACAAGAGGAGACGTAAAAAAAAGAAAAAAAGAGGAATGAGCACCGGTGCGAAGGTTGCCATTTTTCTCATTGAGCTGATCATACTGGCAGCTGCCGGAGTCATACTGTATATCACGACCAAGACTACGGAGACCGGTAAGGTGGAGATAGCCGAAGAAGACATCGTGATCAACGATACGGTCAAGCAGGCCGAGGAGACCACGATGAAGGGCTACTGGAACATAGCGCTGTTCGGTGTGGACTCGAGACAGGATGCCCTGACCAAGAATACCAGGTCGGATACCATCATGATCGCGAGCATCAATCAGGATACCGGTGATATCAAGCTCGTCAGCGTATACCGTGATACATATCTGAATCTCGGCAATGACAGCTACAACAAGTGTAATGCCGCTTATGCAAAGGGCGGTCCCGAGCAGGCCATCAACATGCTCAACATGAACATGGATATGAACGTGACCGACTTCATAACCATCGGCTTCCAGGGTCTGATCGATGTGGTCGATGCACTCGGCGGAGTATCCATAGACGTACAGGATGCCGAGATCGAGCATCTGAACAACTATCAGCGAAGCATGTTCTTAGACGAGGGAGGCGGCGGCAAACTCAATGACAACATAGTGCCCGTCACCAACGCAGGACTCCAGACACTGAGCGGATTACAGGCTACGGCTTACTGCCGTATCAGATATACCGCCGGTGATGACTTCAGACGTGCCGAGAGACAGCGTACCGTGCTCCTCGCGTGCATGGACAAGGCCAAGACAGCTTCTGTAAGTGAACTGACCACGATTGCGAACAACATATTCAAGGAAGTGTACACTTCACTCGACTTAAACGACATCATCGCTCTGCTGGGTGATATATCCAAATACAACGTGGTAGGCCAGGACGGATTCCCGAACGAGAGCCTGCGTGCCACCGGATCCATCGGATCCAAGGGTTCATGCGTAGTACCCGTAACACTTTCCGATAACGTTAAGTGGCTTCACTGGTTCCTGTTTAACGACGAGAACTATCAGCCTTCACAGACCGTACAGCAGTGCTCGGATAAAGTATATGCTGATACGCATTCATATATAGGTAACTAGGATGACGGTGCCGGACAGCAGAGCTGTAGATGTGATCATACCCACATACAGGCCTGATGAGAGATTCATCAGGTGTCTCGAGCTGCTCGGCGCTTCTTCTTACCCTGTTTCCCATATCTATATCATCAATACCGGAGAGGAGCACTTCGAAGCTCTGATGAAGAATCGCGCCCTCCCGGCATCGGTTAGATCGATCACGAGTGTTATTCATATATTTCCGGAGGAATTCGATCACGGCGGAACGCGCAGATATGCGGTCGGTATGTCGGATGCGGAGTTCTTTGTGATGATGACGCAGGACGCACTGCCCTGCGACGAGACTTTGATAGAGAAGCTTATCAGTCCGCTCATTCTCGACGACCACATCGCGGTATCCTATGCCAGACAGCTGCCGGCTCCCGGCGCGAATGAGATCGAACGGTATATCAGAGGGTTTAATTATCCACCCGAGTCCGGAGTCAAATCCTCTCAGGATGTGTATACGCTCGGAGTAAAGGCATATTTCTGCTCCAATGTATGCGCAGCCTACAGACGTTCATACTATGATGAAGCAGGCGGGTTTGTGAAGAAGACCATCTTCAACGAGGACATGATACTGGCCGCAGCACTGATGAAAAACGGTTACGCCGTATCCTATACTGCCGATGCCTGTGTATATCACTCGCATAACTATAACTGCAGACAGCAGTTTAAGCGCAACTTCGATCTGGCCGTATCCCAGGCACAGCACCCGGAGGTATTTGCCGGAGTATCATCTGAGAGTGAAGGTATGCGTATGGTCAGAGGATGCATAGCGCATTTAAAGAGCATCCACCGCTCATATCTGATCCCCGGATTCGTTCTTAACTGCGGTGCGAGATTCCTCGGATACAGGCTAGGAAAGAGATACAGGCTTATTCCCAAGGGACTTCGCAGATGCCTGTCCTCACAGCCTTCATATTGGAGATAAGCAAGCATGCCGGATAAGACAGGTGAACAGGCGGCAACAGGACTGCCCGGAAGAGAATACTACATAGATGTAGCCAGAGTCTTTTCCATGGTTTCGGTCATTCTGATCCATGTGGGGGCCGTAGTCTGGTACGACGGTCCGTTTTCGATTTATCCCTGGGGAGTGATCAATCTCTTTGATATCATGGCCAGGTATTGCGTACCTGTCTTTCTGATGATCAGCGGATATATCTTTCTGGATCCCGCACGCAATATTCCCGTTAAGAAGATATACACCAGGTATCTGCCGCGATTACTGGCTGCATTCTTTTTCTGGTCGTTCCTGTATGCTCTCATAACGAGCGGATTTGCGACCCGCCGGACTCTTTCCGACGGAGTAGGTATCAAACTCATACAGGATACATTCTGGGGGCATTATCATATGTGGTACATGTACATCATCATCCCGATGTACGTGATCACACCTGCGCTCAGGGCGATCGCCGCGGACAGAAAGGCTCTTAAATACTTTCTGATCATATCCTATATCATCTCCTACCTGATACCTTCCATAGAGATGATCCCCGTAATCTTTGAGCATACCGCAAAGTACACCCACAGACTCGAATTTCAGTTTATCACCGGATATGTGTTCTACTATCTGGCGGGGTATTATTTCGGGTCCGAGGAGTTCAGCGGGCGTTCGCGCAGGATCGTATACGGACTGGGGGCTGTCGGATTTATATATACAGTTGCTGCCACTACCTTATATGTACTGACCATGCAGTTCCCCAATTCGGAGCTTCATGAGTATTACACTGCCGGAGTTCCACTGTTCTCGCTCGCCGTATTCCTTTTCTTCAGGGAGAAGTTCTCGGGAGTGAATCCTTCGAGCCGCATTATGAAGGTCGTGCTGTGGCTGTCGGGGCTGAGCTTCGGGGTGTATATGGCACATGACTTCGGGATCATAGTGTTCAATAAACTCGGGATCACCGCATCGATGTGTTCTCCGTTTATCTCCATGCCGCTTCTTACACTTGCCGACCTTGTTATTTCCGTAGCTATAGCATGGGTGGTAAGTCTGATACCCGGTCTTAAGAAATGGGTTATCTGATTAAATTTCTATAAAAACTCTTCCTATCATGACGTAAAAATGTAAGAATGAACTCATGAACAGAGATAGCTATGATGATAATGACTATAGGGAAGTGACCGATGAGACTCCGGATGAGACGGCCGAAGTCACTGAAGAAAACGGGCAGGACTTAAAGCCTGAGGATGCGACCGATACGGGATCTGAAGGTGAGAAGGACTCTGACGACGACCGCGAGGACGTCTGTTTCGTATGCAGACGGCCGGAGAGCAAGGCCGGCAAGATGTTCCATCTGATGCAGGGGATATGCATATGCGCCGACTGCATGAACAAGACCATGACCACGGTCTCGGGCTTCGACTATCAGGGACTTCTCAATAATCCCAATATCAGCATCATGAACATGTCCGATCTGCAGGGAGAGGGCGGTATCCCCAACAAGCAGAAACTCAAGAAACGCAAGAAGGGTGAGAAGCCGAAGCCCATAATTGATATAAAGGACATCCCCGCCCCGCATAAGATCAAGGCATCACTCGACGAATATGTTGTCGGTCAGGAACATGCCAAAAAGGTCATGAGCGTCGCCGTATATAACCATTACAAACGTGTGGCGACCGATACCATGGATGACATTGAGATCGAGAAATCAAACATGCTCATGATCGGTCCGACCGGATGCGGCAAGACATATCTTGTCAAGACTCTGGCAAAGCTCCTCAACGTTCCGCTGGCCATTGCGGACGCAACTTCACTGACCGAGGCCGGTTATATCGGTGATGATATAGAGAGCGTCATCAGTAAGCTCCTGGCTGCTGCCGACAATGATGTTGATAAGGCCGAACAGGGCATAGTATTCATCGATGAGATCGATAAGATAGCCAAGAAAGCAGAGACCCACTCACGTGATGTGAGCGGCGAATCGGTTCAGCAGGGTATGCTCAAGCTGCTTGAGGGAGCCGATATAGAGGTGCCTGTCGGATCCAATTCCAAGAATGCCATGGTTCCGCTCGTCACTGTCAATACGCGTAATATCCTTTTTATCTGCGGAGGAGCTTTCCCGGATCTGGAGGATATCATCAGGAAGCGCCTGAACAAGCAGACGGGTATAGGATACTCGGCGATCATCAAAGATTCATCGGATAAGTCCGACGATATCCTGAAGCAGGTCAAGACGGAGGACCTGCGCAAGTTCGGTATGATACCCGAATTCATAGGAAGACTGCCTGTGGTATTCAGCATGCAGGGACTGGATAAGGAGATGCTGGTTCAGATCCTGAAGGAACCGAAGAACGCGATCCTGAAGCAGTACCAGAAACTCCTGGCTATCGATGAAGTGAAACTGGAATTCACTGACGATGCTCTGGAGGCGATCGCCGATAAGGCACTGGAGAGAGATACCGGAGCCAGAGCGCTCAGATCCATCATCGAGGAGTTCATGCTGGACATCATGTATGAGATCCCCAAAGACGATAATATAGGCCGTGTTACGATAACCGGAGACTACATAAACGGCACCGGCGGACCCCTCATAGAAGTACGTACCAAAATGTAAAGAATTCATATCATAATGACAATATTTCGAATTGCAAAAGAGTGCAGAATATCCTAAGATATTATTGCACTCTTTGTGTCAGTAGGTAATATTGCACAAAAATCCCAAGTGTAAATCGGAGGTAAGATGCTGTACATAGGTGTAGATTTAGGTACAAGTGCTGTTAAACTTCTGCTGATGGAGGGCTCGGGCGACATCAGGAAGATCGTAAGCCGCGAGTATCCGCTTTCTTTCCCGCATCCCGGATGGAGTGAACAGAAGCCTGAGGACTGGTTTTCTCAGACTATGGACGGTCTTAAGGAACTGCTGGACGGAGCAGATAAGACGCAGGTCGCAGGCATCAGCTTCGGCGGCCAGATGCACGGACTCGTTATCCTGGATAAGGATGATAATGTTATCCGTCCCGCCATACTCTGGAATGACGGACGTACTACCGAGGAAACCGATTATCTGAACAATGTGATCGGTAAGGACAAGCTTTCGGAGTATACTGCCAACATCGCTTTTGCCGGATTTACGGCTCCGAAGATACTCTGGGTTAAGGATAAGGAACCTGAGAACTTTGCGCGTATCGCAAAGATCATGCTTCCCAAGGATTACATTGCATACAAGCTCAGCGGTGTACATTGTACGGATGTATCCGATGCTTCCGGTATGCTTCTTCTGGATGTTAAGAACCGTAAGTGGTCCAGGGAGATGATGGACATCTGCTCCGTTAAGGAAGAGCAGCTTCCGAAGCTCTTTGAATCATACGAGACGGTAGGTGATATACTTCCTGCGATCGCTGACGAACTCGGTCTTCCTCACAGCGTGAAGATCGTAGCCGGCGCAGGAGATAATGCAGCTGCTGCCGTAGGTACGGGTACAGTAGGCGACGGGGCCTGCAATATCTCACTGGGAACCAGCGGAACCGTATTCATTTCATCCAGCAAGTTCGGAGTGGATGCGAATAACGCACTCCATTCATTCGATCATGCAGACGGCTCCTATCATCTGATGGGATGTATGCTTTCGGCTGCCAGCTGTAATAAATGGTGGGAAGAGGATATCATCGGCACAGAGGACTTTGTGACTGAGCAGAAGGCCATCACCGAGGATAAACTCGGAAGGAATCATGTTTACTTCCTGCCTTACCTGATGGGAGAGAGATCTCCTCACAACGATCCTCTGGCAAGAGGAACATTCATCGGTATGACCATGGATACTTCCCGTGCGGATATGACACAGGCGGTACTCGAGGGCGTTGCCTTTGCACTTCGTGACAGCCTTGAGGTAGCCAGAAGTCTGGGCATAGATCTGAAGAGAACCAAGATATGCGGCGGCGGTGCCAAGTCACCTCTGTGGAAAAAGATGATCGCAAACATCTGCAATATCAAGGTTGATGTTATAGAGTCCGAACAGGGTCCCGGTATGGGCGGTGCAATGCTCGCAGCTGTTGCATGCGGAGAGTATGCTTCGGTTCAAGCTGCTGCCGATGCCATTGTCAAGGTTGTTGACACTGTGGAACCCGATCCCGAGCTCGTAGCGCTCTATGAAGAGAGATATCAGCAGTTTAAGCTGGTTTATCCTACGGTTAAGGAACTCTTCCCCAAGATTCAGTGAATTAAATTCGATTAATCAATATATGTATTAAGGAGGTTTATCTATGAACAACATTCCCAAGGTTAAGATCGGTGTCGTAGGTGTGAGCCGTGACTGCTTCCCTGCAGAGCTGACGATCAGAAGACGTAAGGCACTGGTTGATGCTTACGCAGCAAAGTATGATGCAGCAGACATCTATGAGTGCCCCATCACCATCATCGAGAGCGAGATCGATATGAAGAACGCCCTCAAGGATATCAACGAGAAGGGCTGTAATGCTCTCTGCGTATATCTGGGCAACTTCGGTCCCGAGATCTCCGAGACCATGCTGATCCAGCAGTTTGACGGTCCCGCCATGCTGTGCGCAGCTGCTGAGGAAGATTATGAGTCAGTTACAACCGCAGGCCGCGGCGATGCATACTGTGGTGTTCTGAATGCTTCCTACAACATGGCTCTTCGTAACATCAAGGCTTACATCCCCGAGTATCCCGTAGGTGATGCAGGTGATTGCGCTGACATGATCCATGATTTCGTTCCGATCGCAAGAGCAGTTGTTGGTATCAAGAATCTGAAGATCATATCTTTCGGTCCCAGACCGCTTAACTTCTTCGCATGCAATGCTCCTATCAAGCAGCTTTACAATCTCGGCGTTGAGATAGAAGAGAACTCCGAGCTTGACCTTTTCGAAGCATTCAACAAGCATGCTGATGATCCCCGTATCCCCGATGTTGTTAAGGATATGGAAGCTGAACTCGGTGCAGGCAACAACAAGCCTCAGGTTCTTCCCAAGCTTGCTCAGTATGAACTTACTCTCCTTGACTGGGTAGAGGGACACAAGGGCTCCAAGGAGTTTGTTGCAATAGCCGGTAAGTGCTGGCCCGCATTCCAGACACAGTTCGGATTCGTTCCCTGCTACGTTAACTCCCGTCTTACCGGACGCGGCATCCCCGTATCCTGTGAGGTTGATATCTACGGATGTCTGTCAGAGTACATCGGTACCGCTGTATCAGACGATATCGTAACACTGCTCGACATCAACAACTCCGTACCGAAGTGCATGTACGAAGATTCCATCAAGGGCAAATTCGACTACACACTTACCGATACATTCATGGGCTTCCATTGCGGCAACACCTGCTCCAAGAAGCTGGCAGCTTGTTCGATGCAGCATCAGGCTATCATGGCCCGTGCCCTTCCCATCGAGGTTACCAACGGTACTCTCGAGGGCGACATCGCACCCGGACCGATCACCTTCTATCGTCTGCAGTCTACTGCTGACAATATCCTTCGAGCATATGTTGCACAGGGCGAGGTTCTTCCTGTTGCTACAAGATCCTTCGGTGGCATCGGCGTATTCGCTATCAAGGATATGGGCAGATTCTATCGTCACGTGCTGATCGAGAAGAACTTCCCTCATCACGGAGCAGTTGCTTTCGGACACTTCGGCAAGGCTCTGTTCGAAGTATTCAAGTATCTCGGAGTTGAGATGGATGAGCTCGGCTACAACCAGCCTGCATCTCTTCCTTATCCTACCGAGAATCCTTTTGCATGATCGTTCGATCCTGACGGATCGTAAATGAGTCATATTTGGGGTTACAACGATGCGGAGGCGGTTAATACCGCCTCCGCATTGCATTTGTATATGAAGTGTTATCTGCGTTATACCGTTTGATCGATCACATCTGCGCCAAGAGAACTGTGGATGACTGAGTCCGCATTCAGACCGGCAGAATCGGCGATCCACAGCTTCATATACAGAGAGATCGGAGATAGGTCCGGTACCGGATGTATGTGCATATCCGCAAATGCCTCCTTGCTCTCATATGCCGCCTCAGTCATCGCTCCGGCCAGGTATATGCGGATACGTCTGGCATACATCTGGTCAAAGAATGATCTGTATATCTCCGACGAAGTGCATATCGTTCCCGAGTGGTATGATTCGTGTATGATGTACTTAACATCTCCCGGTACATCCGGATAGGTCATGCCGGGGAAGGGTGTTATTCTCATGACGCTCCTGCAGATTCGGGGTAGTGATATCTCACCGAAAGGTTCGAGTTCATCGGGTATTTCCCTATATGCCGGGTTTGCGGTGAAAGAACCGTGCTCATCCATGATGCCGAAATGCGTATCATACATGCTCCTTACTTCGGATGAACATGTCTGATGAGCAAGCAGCCTGGTCGCTCTGTGTATCTGTGTTACTTTTTCTTCCCGGTTCCTGTATATTACCCATACTCCGCGATCGCTGCGGGTACGGATGAATTCAACGGCATTGTGAAGGTTGATCAGTCCGTTCGCACGCGGATCTTCAACGGGATAGTCGCTGGATACCAGACATACGGGCGGACAGTTATTGCCCAGACAGTATCCCAGAGCAGCGGCCGTGTACTGGAGAGTGTCGGTACCGTGGGTGACTATGATACCGTCATACCCCTCTTCGATATGCTCCTTAACAGCACTGACTATGGCTGATATGCTCCTGCCGGAACTGTTCTCGCTGAGAAGAGTCACGGGCTCGATCGTAACGGGATCAAAACCTTTATCGTATCTGCTGCGATACATATCGATCAGCTTATATGGTTTGCCGCTGTCCAGATGTATTTGTGTCTTCGGGCCGGAGGCGGCGTTCGTGGTGCCTGTCGTACTGCCTATGGTGCCTCCGGTAAAAACGATGAGTATCTTCATCTTCGATCCTTTCGTCCGGTGTTATTTGCTTCAATATCCTTTATTATACTCGGAAAAGACTATATACTGTAGACTATGAGTGATGATAAGACCTTAGAGCTTCAATTTGCAAATATCGATCTGGACAGGACGCAGCGTACAGGCATGCAGGAAGTGATCTACTGCGGCCATAAGTCGCCTGAGCAGATATGCGGGATAGTCAGTGCCATGCTCGGACGCGGATTGCACAGCATACTTCTTACGCGGCTTAGTGAGGATGCGGTGCAGATCGTAGCGGATCATATCGGAGCAATCGTAGTTACCGGAGATGATCTGCAGGCATGCAGCGGAGAAGAAGCTGCCGGAGCAGGTCAGAAGGACTCTGCCGGTGAAGATGCGTCTCATGCACACACCCTGTACTACGATCGTGACGGTCGAATAGCCGTAGTTGACTGGCATAAAGATGCGGCTCCTGTCGGCAATATCGTGATAGTATCGGCCGGTACTAGCGACATGCCTGTGGTAAGGGAAGCAGCTGTGACGGCGAGCCTCCTGGGCAACC
>Ga0129306_1003304_pt1 | contig 12308 bp, 8 predicted proteins | sample P827metagenome_FD_94438 | JGI IMG/M metagenome (GOLD analysis project Ga0129306, IMG submission 94438) | Capybara group fecal microbial communities from Wisconsin, USA - P827 metagenome | ecosystem: Host-associated > Mammals > Digestive system > Large intestine > Fecal | place: USA: Wisconsin...
GGAAACGCCCACGACCGACAACAAGCCCGCCGAGACCGCGAAGTCCGGCTGCGGCTCGATGATCGGCGGCGGCTTCATCGTCCTCGTCACGATCCTCGGCTCTGCGTGGATTGCCAAGAGAAAGTAAACCTCTCATCACTCCCGCACCACACAGCATAACCAAACAGCCCGCCATCCAAGCGATGACGGGCTGTCTGATATTCGGAACAGACAGGTTTATTTCAGCATCTCCTGACCGCCCGTGACGGGGACGGCCTGGCCGGTTTCGTACTTCTGATCGATGATGTAGAGCACCGCCTTCGCGACGTCCTCGATCCGGCAGCCGCGTCCGAGCGGGACCTTTGCCTCGTAGAACTTCCGCACGTCGGCGACCGTCTTCGCGCCCGGGACCTTGCCCGCGTTCAGGTACTGCACGAACAGGCCCTTTTCCGGATCGCTCCACAGCGGCCCGTCGAGGAAGTTGCCCGGGCAGACCGCGTTGACCTTGATCCCGAAAGGCGCAAGCTCCAGAGCGAACGACTGCGTCAGGCCGATGCCGCCAAACTTCGAGCCCGCGTAGGCGAAGTTCTTGTTCGAGCCGGACAGCCCGGACTTCGAGTTGATCTCGATGATGTCCGCCATGTATTCGGGCGAGGCCGCGCGCTGCAGCTTCATCACCGCGGACGCGTACTTCGCGCAGAGGAAGTAGGCCGTGTAGTTGACCGCCGTGACCAGTTCGAGATTCTTCTTCGTCATTTCCTCGAGCGAGCCCGCGCGGACGATTCCGGCGTTGTTGACGAAGATGTCGAGACCGCCGAAGGAGAGGACGGTCCCCTCGATCATCTCGCGCACGCTGTCCTCGTCGGAGACGTTCGCGGAGACGGCGAGCGTCGCGGATCCGGTTTTTTCCGCGATCTGCGCCGCGGTCGCTTTTGCCCCGTCAAAGTTCATGTCGGCGATGACCACCGCCGCGCCTGCCTCTGCGAGGAATTCCGCGATCCCGGCGCCGAAGCCCTGCGCAGAGCCCGTGACGACGGCGATCTTGCCCGCCAGCTTCTTTGCCGCGCCAGGTGCGAGGGAGACCTTCGCGCGGTAGCTCTCGACTTCCCAGTTTACGATGAAGTCGACCATCGCCGGGGCCATGTGACGCACGCCGCCGAAGTTTTCAGCCATGACGGTGATCGCCATGCAGTCCGTCCAGACCGCCGCCGCCGTCTTCGCCTCCTTGAGCGTCTTGCCGATGGTGAACATGCCGATCCCGCGGGCAAACGCGACCTTCGGGGCAAATCCGCGGCGGGCTTTCAGCTCTTCAAACGCCGCTTTGATGCCGTCCGGGGTGAAGTCCTCGAGCCAGAGCGGCTCGGCCTTGCAGTAGACGATGTGGTCGGGGGAGAGGGGCTCCTTCAGGACGGAGAACGTCTCGGCGTCGGCTGCGAAATCGAGGACGGTTTTGTTTGCCGTAAAGACGACCGCTGCGCCGCCGTCCGCATCGTAGAGCATCCGGAGCACCGGCGCGATCTTTGCGGCAGCCGTGCGATCCGTGTCGGCTTCGGTGAAGTCGGGACGGACGGTGATCTCCGCGTCGAGTTTGCCCATTACGGAGGCAACGAGGGTGTCAAGCGCCTCGCCGGAATCCGCCGCGAAGAAAATGCCGTGATTCTGTAAGAAGACCACGTCGGCGTCGCGTCCGGTTTGTGCCTTGTACTGCTGCATCATCGACCGGCAGCGGGACGCGAGGATGTACCCGGGCTCGCATTCGTCGACCCAGACGGCGTCGGGGAAGAGCCGCTTCACGCCGTCCCTGCCTTCCTTCGAGCAGGTCAGCGCGTTGACGCGGGACGGATGGACGTGGAGGATGAACTTCTGCGGGAAGAGATCGTGCAGGAGCGTTTCAACGGAAGGACGCTTCGCCTCCTCGCCGGGGAGCTTCGCCGCCATCATATCGGCGAGAACTTCGGCCTCGCGCGCCGCCTGATCCGCGGAATAGGTCCTCTCCCAGATCGCGGCGAGCTTCGCGCGGTCCATCTTGACGAATCCCTCTTCGGTGATTGTGGCGAGGGACGTGCCGCTTCCCTTGACCCAGAGGGTATCCCCGGTTTTCATCGAGGTGTTTCCGCCGCCCGCGAGGACGAATCCCGCATCCGCGCCGTAACGGTTGGAATACGCAACGAGCGTTTCGATTGTGGTGCTCATTTTGGAAATCTCCTTCTTTCCTTAGGTTTATATTCAGTTGTTGTCGATCCCGCCGATCTTTGCGTAGACAGCCACGCGCTCGTCGAGGTCGGGGTATGCTTTCTTCGTCGCGTCGGAGAACATGGCGCGGGAGAGATCCTCCGTCGCCGCGATCTCCTGGCCGATCAGGGCGTAGGTGGCGGTGAAGAGGTGCGGATAGTCGGCGAGGGCTTCGCAGATGAAGGACTGGCGCGGGGAGTTGATGTCCTCGCCGGAGATCTGGTAGAGTCCGCGCGCGTGGCAGAGATCCATCACGCGCTCGAACTGCGCCCTGGTGTTGCGCGAAGGCATGTAGGTCACGGCGTCGAAGCCGCAGTCCGCGAGAGTGTCGAAGAGCTCGTCGAGGTAATCGTCCTCGAACTTCTGCGCTTTCTTGTCGCCCGTCGGGGATTCGCCCACGTCGCCGAGGTACGCATAGGCCGAGACGGCGCCGAGCTTCTTCGCCAGAGCCGTGAAGTCCCGGATGTTCATGCATTCATCCGTCGCCTCGACGTAGAACTTCTCGACGAGATGGCCTTTCAGGACGCCGAGGATGTCGTATTCGTAGAAATTGTCGGGAGCCGTGAGGAGCTTTGTGCGGGTCTTCTCGTTCATCGGCGCGCCGGTGAGGGTGTCGAGAAAATCGCAGGCCGCCGCGCGGTCCGGATATGCCGCCGTGATCTTCTTCGCAAGCCCCATGCAGATGTGCCGCTCGGTCACGCTGCCGCCCTCATGCGCCATGGAGAGGGGAACGACGTCCCGGTCGAAATCAAGGACGATCCCGGCACATGCGACGAGCGCGTTGATCCTATCGACCATCTTGCGGTTGCGTTCGTTGCGCTTTTCCCGCAGTCCCGCGAGGACCGCCTCGGCGGCATCGATCTGTGTGTGCGGGATGCCGTGCATCGCGAGGTACGCGCAGGAATTCTGATCCGGGTTGTTGACCTTGCGTCCGACGAGGGGCGTGCCGTCGACGTTTACGCGGCATTCAAATCCGCAGGTGATGGGCATGTGCATGATTGCGCCCGCTTCGATGAACTCCCGCATGCCGCCGACGGAGTCGTGGTCCATGATCCCCGCGGTCCTCAGCCCCGCCTTCCACGCGTAAAAGACCGCGGAGGTCGGCGTGTAGGGCGAGAAGGAATAGCTGGTGTGGATGTGGTTGTTGACGAAGATCCCGCGCTCCGGGGTCTCGATCTCCCCGGCGTCGATCTTTGCCCGGAGGCCGCGCAGGGCGTCGAGACGCGCCGATGCGGGGATGTCCGTCCGGCTGATGGTGGTGAGCAGTTCGTTTGTATTCATAGTGCAGCCTTTCTGGATGTCGGAAATAAGCAGTTCATGGCCCCGGTAATCATCGCCGTACAGGAAAGCCCGGGTCCGCAGATAGCGTTCGCGCTTTGTTTTCGCGTCGGGGGAGGAGGGATCGAAATCCCGCCGCAGGAATGCCCGCAGCATCACGTTTTTCGGCGTGTCGTCGGGATCGACGAACTCCGTCGCGTCGGTCTTGTAGCCCTCGGCCTCAAGCTTGAGGAGGCGCAGGGCATCCGTGGCGGTCGCGGCGAATTTCTGGCGCAGGACCGGGACGGAGGCGATGAAGCCGAGCGTCGGGCAGTCGAGCGCGCGGTTCAGCTCCTGCTGACAGCACGGTGTCGAGAGGATGATCCTCGCGCGCTTCTTCGAGGCGTAATCGAGGACGAGGTCGGTCGCTGTATCGCAGGCGTGGAGCGAGAGGACGAGATCGGGCGCGCAGCCGGGATCGAAGTCTCCGATATCCATCGCGAGGAACTCCATCCCGTCGAAGCCCGACGCCTTCGCGATCTCGGCGCAGGTCTCCATCACGCTCGCCTTACGGTCGACGCAGAACATGCGGACCTCGCGGCCGGAGAGCGCGGTGAGGACGTAATACGCGGCGAAGGAGAGATAGCTCTTGCCGCAGCAGAGGTCGCAGACCGTGAGGAGCCCCGACGGATCGAGCTTTTTTTCCGCCTCCGCGATATACTCCGCGAAGCGCGCGATCTGCCGGAACTTCGGCTGCATCTTGTCGTGGATCCGTCCGGTTTTGTCCGCGATGCCGAGCGGGACGAGGAAGGGCTCCTCCCCCGTCAGAAGCCGCCGCTTCACGCGGTCGTTGCCCTGACGCGGGATCGGGCTGCCCGCGGCGTATGCCTCGCCGACGTGTCCCTTTTTGAGCAGGGTGACGGTCCCTTTTTTCGAGATCATGAGCGACGCCGTGCCGCCCGCGTCCGCGAGATCCGCCTTCCGGTAGGTGTCGAAGAGGCGTTCCGCCGCCGCGGGGAGATCCTCGGGCGCGACGTTCTCCTGCGAGACGCGGCCCTCGGTGAGGGAGGTCTCCATCTGCACGAGCGCGTGTCCGCCGATCATCCGGAGGGCTCCCCGGCATTTCAGGGCGTCCCCCGCCGCGGGGGTGTGGAACGTGACGCTCTTCATCGTCCCGGCCTCGGCGGATGCCCGGAGAAGGGCGGCGAACGCGGAGATTTTTTCGTGTGTCATGCTTATTTCTTTTTCTTTTTGCCGGCGTTCTGTCCCGGAAGCGCGCCGTAGTTGATCTTTTGTTCCTTTTCCGTGTTAGGTGCGATCGGGGCGGGCGTCTCTTCCTCGGCGGTCTCCCGGCTCTTCTTGAACCGGAACTTGCTTTCCGTGCCGTCGAAGATGCGGCGGAGGTTGCCCCAGTGCTTGATGACCACGATGACCGCGGTGGCGACCGTGATGAGCTGGCAGAGGTACATGTGCGGCACGAGGGTCAACAGCGCCTTGTTCATCCGGTTGAAGAGGAGCGGATAGAGAACCGAGCAGAGCACGGAGCCGAACGAGATATATTTCGTCATGCCGACGACGAGGAGAAAGACCCCGAGAAGCACGAGGAAGATGCGCCAGTCGAGCATGAAGAGCATCGCCGTGAGACAGAGGATGCCCTTGCCGCCACGGAACCGGTAGTACACCGGGAAGATATGGCCGAGGAAGCACGCGAATCCCGCGATATAGGCCGTGAGATAGCCGAAGCAGCACCAGCCGACCATGATCGCGAGGACTGTTTTGAGGAAGTCGCCGACGAAGGTGATGACTGCCGCGCGCTTGCCGTAGATGCGCATGATATTCGTGAAGCCCGCGTTCCCGCTCCCGTAGTTGCGGATGTCATCGTGATAGAACTTATCCGAGACGATGATCGCGGTGTTGACCGAGCCCAGCAGATAGGGGATGAGGATATAGACGAACGCGAGGAGCAGGGAAGCAGCGAGGGGAATGTCCTTCCAGTAGTAACCGACGAGCCCCTCCGCGCCGAGCTCCGAAAAGTGCGGTGACAGGAAAAAATACAGCATTACTTTTTGCCCCCGAAATCCTGATCTTCGTTGTCGCCCCGCTGCCGGATGATGAGCTTGATGGGCGTCCCGCGGAACCCGAAGGTCTGCCGGAGGCAGTTTTCAAGATACCGCTGATAGGAGAAATGGAAGAGCTCCGCGTTGTTGCAGAAGACGACGAAGGTGGGCGGCGCGACCTCGCTCTCGGTCATGTAGTAGAGCTTGAGCCTGCGGCCCTTGTCGGACGGCGGCTGCACCCGGGCGACCGCATCGGCGAGGACGTCGTTGAGCATGCCCGTCGTCACGCGCAGCTTCGACTGCATGTTGACGTAGTTGATCTGCTCGAAGAGTTTTTCCACGCGCTGTCCGGTCTTTGCGGAGAGGAAGAGGATCGGCGCGTAGGTCATGTAGGAGAGCGCGTCGTAGACCTTCTTCGTGAATTCGTTCGTCGTGTTGTTGTCCTTGTCGATGAGGTCCCACTTGTTGATGCAGATGATCGACGGCTTGCCCGCTTCGTGCGCGATGCCCGCGATCTTCTCGTCCTGTTCGGTGATGCCTTCGCTCGCGTCGATCATGATGAGGCAGACATCCGCGCGGTCCACCGCCATCTTCGCCCGCAGCACGCTGATCTTCTCGACCCGGTCGTCCACGCGGGACTGCCGCCGGATGCCCGCGGTGTCGATGAAATTGTATTTGCCGTGATCGTTCTCGAAGTAGGTGTCGATCGCGTCGCGCGTCGTGCCGGGCATGTCCGAGACGATGCACCGCTCGTCGCCGAGGATGCGGTTGACGAGGGAGGATTTTCCGGCGTTCGGCTTGCCGATGACCGCGACGGAGATCGTCTCGTCGTCCTCGGGGGCGCTTTCAAAGTCCGGGAGAACCTCGAGGACCGCGTCGAGGACGTCCCCGCTCCCGCTGCCGTGCAGGGAGGAGATCGCGATGGGATCGACGTCGAAGCCGAGCTCGTAGAACTCATAGAAGGTCGGGTCCACGTCGCCGATCTTGTCGGATTTGTTCACGACGGGGATGACGGGCTTGCCGCTCTTTTTGAGCATGAGCGCGATATCGATGTCGTCCGCGACGAGTCCCGTGCGGATGTCGACCATGAAGAGGATGACGTCGGCGGTCTCGATGGCGATCTGGGCCTGCTCGCGCATCTTCTGGAGGATGACGGAGTCGGTCTTCGGCTCGATGCCGCCCGTGTCGATGACCATCATCACCTTGCCGCGCCACTCGCATTCGCCGTAGATGCGGTCCCGGGTGACGCCGGGCGTGTCCTCGACGATGGCGCGCCGCTCGCCGATGAGTTTATTGAATAAGGTGCTCTTGCCGACGTTCGGACGTCCGACAATCGCAATGACGGGTTTCATATCTGGGAATCTCCTTTCGTTGAGAGGGGAGTGTGCGGGCTGTCACCACGACACGCCGAGGAGCGCATCGCAGAGAGCTGCGCCGTCGCTGTCGACGAATTCGACGGGGACGCCGAGGGCTACGGAGAGTTCGTCCGGCGTCATGCCGTCGAGGAAGAGGTCGCCTTCCGCGCGGAGCGTGGTCCGGGAGAGATAGAGCGTCTCCCCGAGGGGCTTGTCCCGGAGTCCTTCCGTGAGGTCGCGGCCCGTGAGCAGGCCCGTGACCGTCACCTGTCCGCCGAAGAAGCGGTTTTTCACGGCGTATACGCGGACGGTAATCCCGGGGCAGCGTCCGGTGAGCTCTGCCGCGAGGGAGGCAACGGTCTCGTATGCCGCTTCTCCCGTGGCGACCGAGACCTCGCGCCGGATCGCCGCCTCTTCCTCGCCCAGCATGGAGAGCGCGACGCGGAATTCGTGCGCCAGCGAGGTGAGCATCCCGACGCCGTTGTCGATCTGGGTGTAGGCGCCGTAGAAATCGTTGTCCGGGAGGGGCGTGCCGCTCTTGACATAGAATTCGTCCGAGGCGTAGAAGAGCCGCGCGGGCCCTCCGTCCTCCCCGGTGTGATCCCGGCCGAATTCTGCGTTGAAGGCGTCGATCTGCCGGATGACGGCGGCGCATTCTTCGGGCGTGAACGGTTCGAGCGGATAGAGGCCGTGCCGGTGCGCCGTGAGTCCGACGGGGACGACCGAGACGGAATCCATGGCAGGCCAGTACGCCGCGAGGTCGCGCATCGATCTCTCGAGCTCCGCGCCGTCGTTGAGTCCGCGGCACAACACGATCTGTCCCCGCAGCGTGATCCCGGCGTCGGCGAGGCGGCGCAGATACTTTAAAACCTCGCCCGCGCGCTTGTTCTTCATCATCTTCACGCGCAGCTCCGGGTTGGTCGCGTGGACGGAGACGTTGACGGGGGAGATGTGCATCTCGATGATGCGGTCGATGTCCTCGTCCTTCAGATTGGTGAGCGTGACGTAGTTGCCGTGCAGGAAGGACAGGCGGCTGTCGTCGTCCTTGAAGTAGATCGTGTCGCGCATCCCGGGCGGGTTCTGATCGATGAAGCAGAAGAGGCATCCGTTTTCGCATCGGTGCTTCTTGTCCATGAGCGGCGTCCCGAATTCGAGGCCGATGTCGTCGTATTCGTTCTTCTGGATCGTCACTTCGACGATGTCCGGACCGCGGTGGAGCTTGAGCGTGACGCGCTTCTCCGCAAGCCGGAACCGGTAGTCGAGAACGTCGCGGATCGGGTGTCCGTTGATTTCAAGGAGCCAGTCGCCCTCGACAACGCCCGCGCGCGCTGCACGGGAATGGGGCAGAACCCCGGTGATCTCGGGCATGAGGACTCCTTTCCGCGCCGGCGGCTGTACCGGCTAGATCCAAATTACCCTATTTTAACAGCCTATATTATACACTTTTTTTCAGTCAAGGTCAACAGCGCGGAAAGAAAAAAGACGCAAATCTTTCGTGCCGGGTCGGATAAAAAACTCCCCGCCCGGAGGATCCGGGAAGGGAGCGGGAATTCAGTCTCTGTAAACCGAGGTGATGCCGAGGTATTCTTCGAGCGTGAGGCCGCTCGCCGTCACCTTTCCGGCAAGCTCGACGCCGAGGTAGCGGATGTGCCACGGCTCGTAGCGGTAGCCCGTGGCGGCTTCCCCTCCTTCGGGATAGCGGAGGATGAAGCCGTATTCCGCGCAGTGCGCCGCGAGCCAGATGCCCTCGGGCGTGTACGCGAAGTCGTAGGCGAGGCTGTTGACGTCGATCGCGAGGCCCGTTTGATGCTCGGAGTGGCCGGGACGCGCGGAATACCGGTCCGCCTCGGCATATCCGTCCCGCGCGGCGTAGCGTTCGTACAGGCCGGCCTGATAGTCGTACGAGCGGTACGTCGAGATCGGGTATATCGACAACCCGTCCGCCGCAGCGCCTGCCATCAGGGCGTCGAGAGCCGCCTGGCATTCCGGGAGAAGTCCGCCCGGCGCGTAATCCGCGGGGAGGGAATAGGTCTTGTTCGCGATGAGGATGCCGTCGACATAGGTGATCCCGCCGATCGTCTCGATCCGGTGCTCCGGCGTACTCATCGTGAAGCGGATGCGCTTCTCGGCCGCCATCATCCGGACTAAGATCGCCGCGACCTCACACCGCCGGATGGAGCTGTACGGCGCGCATGCGTGATCGTCGCCCGTCCCCTGCACGACCCCGGCACGGTAGAGCTTGTAGATCGCGGATGTCGTGCCGGCGGAGAGCCCGTACAGATCCGGGATCGCGCCGTCCGGGATTTCGTTGACGGGAGCGAGATCGGCATCCGGTAGGGCGGCGGAAAAGATCTCCATGTATCCCGCCCTCGTTGCCGCCTGATTCCACGGATAGTCCGCGGTGATGATCCCGAGGGATTTGCAGTAGTTCACGTAGGTCTCGTACCAGACCGCAGATCCGTTCCCGAGCGTGATCTCCCCCTCGTCGTGGAGCTGACGCATGCACGCCGCGAGCTTGACGGCCTCCGCGTAGGTCAGAAGATCGTCCGGTGCGAATCTGTCCGCGCTCTTGCCGTTGATGAGCCCGGTTTGGAACGCGGTGACAACGTCCGCGTAGAACCAGTCGGAGGAATGGATATCCGTGAAGGAGGTGTCGGGAGGACCGTCCGGTCCGTCTGCCAAAACGAACGAGACGGGGGAGAGGGTGAAGAGAACAGTGAGGAGGAGGGAAAGCGTGCGTTTCATGGGGTGCTCCGTTTCTGTTTGATGAGGATTTTGAGAAGGTCATTCCCAGGTCTTCCACACGTCGGGGGCGTAGCCGACCGTGGCCTGTTTTCCGTTGCGCACAATGGGGAGGCGCAGGACTTCTTGATTCTCGAAGGCCTTGTCCGCCCGGTCGCGTTCGCCGAGGTATTTCACGAGGGCGTATAACTCTCGGTCGCGGCAGTCCTCGTCGAGGAGCGCATCGAGCGAGCCGACGGATCGCAGGACCGCGTCGAATTCCCCGCGCGAGAGGCCTTTTTCTTTCATATCGACATATTGGAACCGGATGCCGCGCTCCTTGAACCAGCGTTCGGCTTTCCGGGTGTCCGCGCTCTTTTTGGTTCCGAAGATCTGGATGTTCATGTCCGCCTCCCGCGGGATGTCGTTTGCGGATAGTGTACATCAGATCGCGCGAAAAGTCAAGGGCGCGGAGAAACTCTTGTGCAGATTTGCCCGATCCGCGCGAAAATCTCCCGTCCCCCATTGCAAAACAGACAAAAATATGCTATGATAAAGGGGAACGAAGAATCCGCCGAATGGGTACCCAAAAAGGAGGAACCTCATGAAAAAGACGATTTCCCTGATCCTCGCAGCGCTGATGCTGCTCCTGCTCTTCGCTTCCTGCTCGGAGACGACGCAGAAGGATCCCGCCGCGAACACCGATCCCTCCGGCAATCCGAACGAAGTCGTAACGGAGCCCGCCGAAGACGTGCCCGAGACCAAGCTCAAGGACGATCTCCCCGCCGATCTCGTCTTTGACGGCACGGATATGCGCGTAGCTCACCGGAGCGGCGAAAAAACCACGCAGGAGATCTATGTGGAAGAGGACACCGGCGACGCGCTGGATTCCGCGATCTACGGCCGCAACATCAAAGTGGAGGACCGTCTCGGCTTGACGATTGTCTCCCTTCCTTCGGACGACACCCAGGCGCTTCTCAGACGCACCGCGCAGGCCGGATCCGACGACTTCGATCTCTGCGCGGCGTATCAGTATTACGCGATGGGCATGGCGACGGAGGGCATCCTCCGGAACTGGAACGAAATCAAGTATGTGGATACTTCCAAGCCGTGGTGGGCCGCCCAGTTCACCGAGGCGTGCACCATCGGCGGCGAGCGTCTGTACTTTCTCACCGGCGACGCGGCCCTCTCCATGCTGCGCAACATGGCGACCATGTATGTGAACAACACGATCTACACCCAGTACTTCGGCGCGATCCCCGATCTGTATTCCATCGTCCTCGAAGGCGGCTGGACCTTCGATAAAATGTCCGAATACTGCGAAGACGTCTATACCGACGTCAACGGCGACGGCAAGACCGACGGCGGCGACATCTACGGCTACGGGACAACCACCTTGTCCATGCTGGACTACTCCGTCGCGGGCGCGGGCCTGCGGTGGTGCGAATACGACGAAGAGGGCTATCCGAAGGTGACGATCAACAACGAGCGCACCGTCAATTTCGTCGAGAAGATTTACCGGCTGCTCTATGAGAACATCGGCTCCTATATCGCCGCGCCATCCGTCGAGGGCGAATCGGATCTCATCAACAAGTTCAAGTCTGATACCCTCATGTTCCTCCCGTTCCGCGCGGACGTCTCCGAGAAGCTCCGCGACATGGAATCGGATTACGCCATCGTCCCGCTTCCGAAGTATGACGAAACGCAGGCGGAATACAGCACGGGCGTGCACGATTCCGTGTCCGTGTTCTGCGTGCCGATCACCAATCTCGAAAAAGCGGAGATGACCGGCGCGTTCATGGAGGCCTTCGCTTCCCAGAGCTATCGGGATGTGACGGACGTGTACTTCGAGACCCTTCTGAAAGAGAAATTCGCCCGCGACATGGTGACGGCGGAGATCTTCGACATCATCAAGAACGGCGTGTATTTCGACTTTGTGCTGCTGCATTCGAGCTCGCTGAGCGACGTCGGCCACATGATCCGCGACGTCATCTCGGCCAAGTCCTCCGATTTCGCGTCCGCCTACGCGAAGAAGGAAAAGGTCATCAACAAGACGCTCGGCAAGCTGATCGACGCATACAAGAACGTCGACTGACGGGACATCCATCAACAGGACACCTTGAAACGATTTGAAACCATGAAGAAAAACAAGATCATCGTCGCGGGGAACATCCTCGTCGACCACCTCTATCCCATCGCGGGCTATCCCGAACGCGGACAGCTCACCACCATTCTGGACGGCATCGGCAAATCGGTCGGCGGCGCGGTCTGCAACGTCGGCATCGACCTCAAGCGCCTCATGCCGGACACCGAAGTCGCGGCCCTCGGGCTCGTCGGCACGGATGAGGGCGGGGATTTCGCCCTCGGAGAGATGAAGAAGGAAGGCGTCGACGTCTCGCTCGTCGGGCGGGAGGGCGTCACCTCCTTCACTGCCGTCATGAGCGATACCGTCAGCCACGAGCGCACGTTCTTCCAGTACCGCGGCGCGAACGCCCTGTTCTCCGAGGATTCTTTCTCCTGGGACGCGGCGGACTGCGACATCCTGCACGTCGCGTACATCCTCCTCCTCGACGCGCCCGACGCGGAGGTCGCCGAATACGGTACGAAGCTCGCCCGGCTGCTCTGTCATGCGAAGGAGCGCGGCATCCGCACATCGATCGACGTCGTGAGCGAGAACGGGGAGCGGTTCTGCCGCATCGTTCCGCCC
>Ga0129306_1003306_pt1 | contig 12304 bp, 9 predicted proteins | sample P827metagenome_FD_94438 | JGI IMG/M metagenome (GOLD analysis project Ga0129306, IMG submission 94438) | Capybara group fecal microbial communities from Wisconsin, USA - P827 metagenome | ecosystem: Host-associated > Mammals > Digestive system > Large intestine > Fecal | place: USA: Wisconsin...
CATGCTGGACATGGTCATGCTGAAATGCGGCTGCTACAGGGTGCCGTTACCCTGGGAAAAGGCGAAAGATGCTGCCTAGACTCCTCCCAACCCCTCCACACAAACTGCAGAAGCCTCGAAAAAAGGGGAGACCGATTACCTGACCTGGTGGAAAAATTTCAATAACGGGGATTACGACGACGCCTCGCTCCAGATATACAACCGCATGTATTACAATACGGAATCTTCTTTTGCTGACGAGGCGGAGTTTATCAACAAGACTGTGGCAAAGACCGGGGCGGAAATATCTAAGAAGGCTGCCGAATTTGAAGTGGAACTCTTCAAAATGGCTATGCCCGATGCGGTCACGGACGCCATGGACAATATTGAAAAGGTCGAAAAGACTCTCACCCTCGTCACCAAAGCCAAGGACATGTCCGCCGACGAAATAAAGGACCAGGCCGCAAGCCTTCTTATAGACGGCTATGACGATGCGAAAAAACTGTCGGAAATGGCCGGAGAAGATGTAGAGATGTTGTCCAATTTGACTAAGAAGATTGTGGACAAGACAAAGGAAGCCTTGAAGGAACCTACTGTAGTCACCTTGACCGATAAGGGAGGCGAAGCTTTGGATGGCGGCGCGATGACCATCGCCATCGGGGAAGCCACCGGCAAGGTGATCATCGCCCTGGGTGCCAACGAAGACGGCGAACATCAGGTGGTGCTTAAAGAAGAAGGTTCTCACCTAGTTTCGTTCATGAATGGCAAGGGGAAAAAGTACACCAAGAAGGTTGAGGCAAAAGCCGGGAAAAATATCAAGTTGGAAGTGGAGATGAACGAGAAGGAAATTCGGGACGACGCTGCCTCCTCCAATTCCAAATTTGGCAAGAGTTCCTCTAGCGAGGAGCCAGAAGAGGAATCTTCAAGTAGTGTAGAAGAGGAGTCCTCCTCTTCTATGGAAATGAGCAAAGACGCCAAGAGTATTCTCGGAAGGTGGGTGTTGGTCAAGGACGTGTTTATTCACAAGATTACCGACGCCGAGCAGTGCGCGGTCGTGCAAGATGCCATGTCACAGCTAGGGGAATTGCAGCTCGGGGAATTTAGTGAGTATGGCGGAATGATGTCCGAAAGTTGTGAAGACAGGGAAGAACCTCAAAGTTCACCTACCGGCGAGAAGATGCTGTTTTACTCCGATGGCTCTCTGGATTGTCTTGATGGCGGTGGCGATCTGCTCGGTTCCTATAATTATAATTTTGACGAGTCTACCGGAACCATCACTTATGTGAGCGGCGAAGGAGATACGCCCGAGGGGCAAGTTTCTGCCGACGGTACCACTTTGGTTTTTGAGACGGTGACCGACATGGGCTACAAGACCATAACCCACAGGGTCATATTCGAGAAGGAATCCGGCGAAATCGAGTAGTTTCGCTGAGGATTGGCGCCGGACATCGGCAGGCTTTACTTCTGTAGCCTTGCCTTGACCAGCTTGTACAGGTCTGCAAAGACCTGGTCGGGGCTCCGGTCGGCGTCGATGGCGGAAACGCAGTCCGGATAGTCGCGGGCCGCGGCAAGGTAGCCCTTGCGCACCCGTTCGAAAAAGTCCGCCTTTTCCTGTTCCAGCCGATCGGGTGCTTCGCCCCGCCTTGCGGTGCGAGCGCGGCCCCGTTCTACGGCAATGTCCAGCACAACGGTCAATTCCGGAAAGCAGCTGTCGCAGGTCAGTTCCGTCAGCCGCTGGACCTGTTCGGCCCCGAGACCCCGGGCGTACCCCTGGTAGGCAAACGTGCTCCAGGCGAAACGGTCGGCGATGACGATTTTTCCTGCGTCGAGGGCGGGCTGGATGATTTCGGCGATGACCTGTGCCCGTGCGGCGTTGTACAGCAAGAGCTCCGTCTTGTCGGCCATGACGCCCTTGAAACTCGGGTCCAGCAAAATCTCCCGGATCCGCTCCGAAATCTTTGCGCCGCCGGGTTCCCGGAGCTTCACCACAGAGTAGCCCTCTTTTGTGAGGGCGTCGATAAGCATGTCTATCTGGGTGGACTTGCCGGAGCCGTCGATACCTTCCAGGCTAAAAAAGCGCTTTGCCGTTTTCATGGCTGTAAATATGCAAAAAAAAGCGCCCGTTGTGGGCGCCTGGTCCTGACAAGGACCCTTTTCGGAAATGTTATAACACGCGACGCGGGTTGCAGCCCCAGTCGTCATCGCCCCTGTGGTTCCACTGGTTGGCACCCTGGTCCAAAGCGACTTTGAAGCTGCCCCTAGGCACAAAATGATTCCATTCATTTGCGCCTTGGTCCAGAGCGATGCTCCCGCCGCGGATACTTCCACCACGGAAGTACTTGTCCTGGGAAGAGAAATGATTCCACTGGTTAGCGCCTTGGTCCAATGCAACACTCTTGGAAGCGTCGGCGCCGGTGGTGCTTGCGATGGGGAGTGCGTTTGCGAATCCGCCAAAACCTGCGATGCTAGCCACGAAAATGAATGTTGCGATTGCGTGTTTCATGATAAACTCCTTTGTGTTTTTAAGTTCTTTGTTTCTTATGTCCATAATATACCTTCCTAAATTCATAAAGTCAAATACATAATTTTCATTGAAATGATAGAATTAAGTTATGAGTTGTGAGTAATCAGTTATGAGTTTTGAGTTATAGCGGAAATAAGAAGTGTTGAAAAATGGAAAAAGCCCCGGCCTAGGCCAGGGCAGTTCGTCGAATTGGAAAAATATCCGCTTAGGCGTTCTTTATGCAGCGCACCGACATGGCATCGGAGCGGTACACGCCTTCGATATCGAAGGTCTTGTTGGTGATGCTTAGGCGGTAGGCGTTGGATTTGCCGTATTCGTCCTTGCACCAGAAACGGGCGCGTCGGCTGAAACGGTAGAAGCTGCCGTTGTCAAAACGGTAACCCGCGGGCACGGCAAAGAACCCGAAGGAATCTTCGCCCGGAACACCCCAGAAGCAGGCACTGCGCAGTTCGTCGCCGGTGGACTTGGGAGGCAGATTGCTCAAAAGCTGTTCCCATTCCTTGAGGCTCGGGATATGCCAGCCTTCGGGCGCAATTCCCTGATAGTTGTCTTCGCGAATCTTATGGCATATTTCCAGGTCCTTGGCAGGATCCTGCTCGCCGTATTCCGCAGGGATGCCGAGTGCAGCCGTCCAGGTGTAGAGTCTGCCGTATTGGGCCACGTTGGCCTCTTCGTTGCTCGGAGCGTAGCTGCCTTCGGTCTTGAAACGCAGGTTATCCACCATCCAGACCTGGTCACCGATTTTTACGGTGCGGTAGGTTTCGCCGTCGCGGGCATCCGTGAAAGAGCCGTAATTGAACTTCTTGGCGTTACGGGCCATGCATTCTTCGTAAGAAATGTTGTTCTGCTTTTCGGAGGCTTCCTTTTTCGTGGCCTTGCTCACGGAAGCACCGATACGGAATGCGGCCACGATGACCACGATAAGGGCGATGACGTTAAAAATGACAAAGGATGTTTCCATGGGTTTCCTCTTTGAGAAAGCTAGGGCAAATGTAGTAATTGTTGGGCTCGGAACAACCCATTATGCTGGGTACATAGGGAATACGATGGGGGTGATGAACAGGTTGGCCGCAAGAATAATAAAATTCATAGGCAGGCCGATTTTCGTGAAGTCCGTAAACTTGTAGCCGCCAGCGGCATAGACCAGCATGTGGGTAGGGGATCCGATGGGGGTGGCAAAGCTGCTGTTCACCGAAATCATCAGGCCGATGCAGAAGGTGAGGGGGTTTACGCCCAAGGTCGTGGCCGCGCTGATGGCAATGGGGCAGAACATGGCCGCCGTGGCGCTATTGCTGATAAATTCGGTAATGAAGGTGCCGACAAGGCAGATGGCGACAAGGGCTACGTAGGGGTTGCTTCCGCAGATATTCAGAAGGTTGTTTGCAATCAGCTGGGCCACCCCCGTAGATTCTAGGGCCTTGCCCAGGCAAATGCTGCCCGAGAACACAATGAGAATGTTCCAGTTGATGGAGTTTGCCGCCTGGGTACTGGTGCAGCAACGGGTGACGACCATGGCGATGGCGGCAAGCATGCACGACGAAAGCAGGGGCAGCACGTTGCATGCCGACAGCAAGACCATGGCGAGCATGATAAGCGAGGCGAGGATCGTCTTTTTGCCGCAAGTCCTGTTGTTTACGGCGTTCTCCAGGTAACCCTTCAGGTGGTCGTTCTTAAGATTCAGGTGCTCGCAAATCCACTGGAGCTGTTCTGCCTTGCCCGAAACAATGATGTTGTCGGAACCCATGATGTAGGTTTCGGGAGTGGCGACCTCCACCTCGTTGTCAAAACGGCGTATGGCCAAGATGGAATTCTTGTTCTTTTCGAATCCATTGGGGTTCTGTTCGTAAATCTCCTGCAGGGACATACCGACAAGCCTGTGTCTGGAGGGAACATGGAGTTCCAGGGTCAGGTCTTCGTCACCGCCGTTGCTCAAGGGGGACACACGAGTGGGGAGCAGTTTTTGCAGGGCGACGATGGAGATAACTCCTACCACAAGGCAGAACAGCCCGACAAGGGTGGGAGTGAAAATTCCCATCTGGGTTCCTGTCCTGTCCGTGTAGAGTCCTGAAATGATAAGGTTCGTGGATGTGCCGAGCAAGGTGCAGGCACCGCCCAGTCCGGAGGCATAGCTGAGGGGAATCAAAAGTTTTGACGGCGATATGCCCAGCTTTTTGGACCAGATTTTTATGACGTCGATAAAGAGGGCTACCACCGTGGTGTTGGTGAGGAACGAACTCAAGAGCGCCACGGGGAACATGGTGCGAAGAATAGCGCGGGAAACGGTCTTTGGGGAGCCCATCATATGCCTCACGACCCAGTTCAGCACGCCCGTGTAGTTGAGGCCGGCGATAACGGCGTAAAGTACGGCGATGATAATGACGGAGGCAGAACTGAAACCGCCGAATGCGGTTTTTAGGTCAAGGACGCCACTGAGGTAGAGGGCGCACATTCCCAAAAGAAAGATGACATCTACACGCAGCTTTGAAAAGATCATAGCTGCAAAAAGCAGAAGCACGATGACTATGGTGAACCACGCGTTTCCAGAAAGACCCAACCAATCAAACGCAAGAATTCCCTGTAACATTATTCCCTTCGAAAGTGAAAAATGAACGGGAACAAATATAAAAAAGGGCAGGCAGCTTTGGCTTACCGTTCGATTTTCACCACAACGGTTCCGGCGAGCTTGTCGTGCCAGGATTGTTTCTTGGGGTCGAATGCCACCCACAAGAAGCCGAGTCCAAACGGGATGAACGAAAGGATATAGGCGAAGTAGCGCCCGACGCACTGCTTTGTGGAGGGCTTTCCGCCAGTCTTGGCATCTACGATTTTTGCAGACACGGCCATCTTGCCGGGGGTGGCCTGTTTTTTGGCCCAGAACAAGATGACAAGGACCATGGGCAATAGGTACGAGAAAATGATATCCGCCGGCCCCTGGAAAGTCTCGCCGTTTTCCAGGTAGGCCATGCCATAAATGGCAAGGAGTGGTGGCAGGGTAATAACCATTATCAAGACGCTGTCAATGAGGGTTGCCACGACCCTTTTCCAAAAACCAACGTATTCAGTCATATTGACCCCCTTTGCCACCATATGGCGCTTTTCATAAAGTAATATACTTTTTGTAGGGGCCCCATGTCAAATATATTGTTTTAATCGGAAAGATAGATTTTGGTTATAGTTTTCAGTCGTGAGTTATGAGTGGTAGGGGTTAGGGATTGGGGGCTAGGATTTAGGGTCTAGTAAGGCGGGTTTCAAGAAGTGTCATCCTCGCTGTCATTCTGGAGCCACGCAGTGGCGATAGAATCACGAGGATCCGACGGAATTCATACGGTTTTATACAGGCGCGACTACGAGAAGAATGGATCCCGGGCCCTTCGTGCCCAGGATGACATTACAGTTTATTCCGCGTCTTTGCCGTGGCACTTCTTGTACTTGAGGCCGGAACCGCACCAGCAGGGATCATTGCGACCCAGCTTCGGGCCTGCCTGTTGGGCGCGCCTTGCGGCGGCGGCAACGGCGGGGTTCGTGTAGGTGCGACGTACCGTAGGCCTTGTGCCCGGCAGTGCAGATTGGGGCATGGGCTGTGCAGCCTCGCTTGCCGCCTGTTGACCTTCGGAAATGGCGTTGGTCTCGGAGCTTGCGGCCTGACCGGCAAGACCTGCGGCCTTGGCGCCTTCGGTGCTCGGCTGTTCCGGAGCCTGCGCGGTCTCGGTGGACTGTGCGGCTTCTTGTGCGCCCGCTTCACTTTCGGGCTTCGGCTGTTCACGCAGCTGCAGCTGGTCCGGCGATACGGTCTGTCCGTTGGGCAGGGTAATCCGGATGTTCAAGATACGCAGTGCCGTCAGGGTTGCAATCTTTTCGATGCAGCCCTCGAACATCTTGTAGCCTTCGTTCTTGTAAATCATCAGCGGGTCTTTCTGGGCGTATCCGTGGAAACGGATGGCGTCCTTCAGCTGGTCCATGGCGTACAGGTGTTCTTTCCACACCTGGTCGATGGTCATCAGCAAGAACCTGCGTTCGATATTGCGGAAGTCCGCGTCGGGAATAATCTTGGTGAGCTTGTCGTAGCGCGCCTTGCAAAGATCGATGATTTCGTCCAGCACCTGGTCCGGCGTCTTTTTGGTGGCATCGTCGAAGCTCAGATTGTATTCCATACCGAGGCTGCGCTGCAGGTCGGTGTGAAGCCCTTCCAGGTTCCAGTTTTCCACATAGCTCTTGGGAGGAATATAGTTGCTGACCTTGATGTCGCAGGCGTCCTCGATGCGGTTCATAATTTCGTCGCGAATGTCTTCGCCGTTCAGAATACGACGGCGGAGTCCGTAAATCACCTTGCGCTGTTCGTTCATCACGTTGTCGTAGTCCAGCAAGTGCTTACGGATATCAAAGCTCTGGCCTTCCACGCGGCGTTGGGCGCTACGGATGGAGCGGCTTACGATGGGGTGGGTAATCACCTCGTCTTCGCCTACGCCAAAACGGGTCATCAGGTTCTTGACGCTGTCGCCGCCGAAAATGCGCATCAGGTTGTCGTCCAGGGAGAGGAAGTACTGGCTGGAGCCCGGGTCACCCTGACGGCCGGAACGTCCGCGCAACTGGTTGTCGATACGGCGGGATTCGTGGCGTTCGGTACCCAGCACGTGGAGACCGCCCACTTCGGTAACTCCGGGGCCGAGAGCGATGTCGGTACCACGGCCTGCCATGTTGGTGGCGATGGTCACCTTGCCCTTGTAGCCGGCGTACTGGATGATTTCGGCTTCGCGGCTATGGTTCTTGGCGTTCAACACCTCGTGGGGGATTCCTTCTTTTTCCAAAAGGCCGTGGAGGTGTTCGGACTTTTCGATGGAAGCGGTACCCACCAGCAGGGGCTGGCCCTTTTCGTGACGGTCCTTGATTTCTGCCACGATGGCTTTCCACTTGGCCCCTTCGGACTTGTACACCATGTCCTGCATGTCCTTGCGGATGCAGGGCTTGTTGGTGGGAATCACCCAGGTGTTCATGTTGTAAATCTTGATGAATTCCGTAGCTTCCGTCTCGGCGGTACCGGTCATACCGGAGAGCTTCTTGTACATGCGGAAGTAGTTCTGGAACGTAATCGTTGCAAGGGTCTGGTTCTCGCGACGGATCTGCACCTTTTCCTTGGCTTCGATGGCCTGGTGCATACCGTTGCTGTAACGGCGGCCTTCCATGAGGCGGCCCGTGTTTTCGTCCACGATGATGATTTCGCCGTCACGGACGATGTAGTCTACGTCGCGTTCGTACAGGTGCCAGGCGCGAAGTGCCTGGTCCAAGAAGTGCACCCAGTCCGCGTGTTCGCCGTACAGGTTGGTAATCTGCATCAGGCTTTCCACATGGTTCACTCCCTTTTCGGTGAGCTGGATGTTCTTGTCCTTTTCGTCTACCGAGAAGTCCTTGTTCTTGACAAGCTTCTGGGCGATTTCGTTTGCCTTCGCGTACTTGTCGGTAGCGTCTTCGGCAGGGCCGCTGATAATGAGCGGCGTACGGGCCTCGTCAATCAAGATGGAGTCCACTTCGTCAACAATGCAGAAGTTCAGTTCCCGCTGCACCAGCTGGCTGGGTTCTACCGCCATGTTGTCGCGGAGGTAGTCAAAGCCGAATTCGTTGTTGGTGCCGTAGGTCACGTCGCTGTTGTAGCTCTTGCGGCGCTGTTCGGAATTGAGTCCGTTCACGATAAGGCCCACGGTGAGTCCCAGGAACTGGTACACCAGGCCCATCTGCTTGGCGTCACGGCCGGCCAGGTAGTCGTTCACCGTCACCACGTGCACGCCATGTCCAGAAAGACCGTTCAGGTAAACGGGCAGGGCTGCGGCAAGGGTCTTACCTTCACCGGTGGCCATTTCGGCGATGGCGCCTTCGTGTAGCACCAGGCCACCGATCATCTGCACGTCGAAAGGCATCATGCGGAAGGGCTTTACCGACTCAGGGTACAGCTCGCGGACCTTCGCGTAGAGGGCGGCAGGCAGGTAGACTTCCCATTCGTTCTTGCCGCTGGCAAGTTCTGCTTTGGCCGTTTCCACTGCGCCCTGCAGTTCGGGTCCCAGGCGGCTGAAGTCGAATTCGAATTCCGGCTTGAAGATATTGAAGATACCCAGGCGGCGGTCGCAGGCCTCCTGGCACACGGCAAAGGCTTCTACCTTGATGTCTTCCAGGGTGGCACCGTTTTTCAGCTTTTCCCGGAATTCCGCACTCTTTGCGGCCAGGGCGGCATCGTCCAGGGCTTCCAGGGATTCACGTGCTGTATGAATCTTGGCGATGACGGGCCTAAGCTGCTTTACCTTGCGTTCATGGGGCGTACCAAAGATCTTGTGGAGTACGGTATCGACTACGCTCATTTCATTTCCTTATACTGCCGGGGGCCCTTGCCCACGGCAACTGTTAAAAATTACGGCGAAAAGATAGAAAAAAGGTAAACAATCCTTTGCCCTAAAATGCTTGAAATTACAAGACAAATGGCTATATTTCTGCCAAATATAGGGAGTTTATATGGATTGGAAAGTACTCGCCTTGGCCGGGGTTCTTTGTACCCAGGCATTTGCAGTGGAAAAATACGAATGGGGTAATGTCCGCTTTGACGGCGGCGGATTCGTGTCTGCCGTGATATTTCACCCCAAGGAAAAGAACCTGCTTTACGCCCGCACCGACGTGGGTGGCATCTACCGCTTTGATTTTTCGTCAAAGACCTGGATTCCCCTGATGGATTTCATCTCGGAAAACGACAAGGGACTTTACGGTACCGAGGCCTTTGCGTTGGACCCCACGGACCCGAAGCGCATTTACGTGCTGGCGGGAACGGGCTACTTTAGCGATGGACGGACCGCAGTGCTCCGCAGCGAAGATTACGGCTCCACCTGGGACACCAGCTATGTGGAAATGCTCGCCCACGGCAACGGCATGGGCCGCCAGACCGGCGAAAAGCTGGCTGTGGACCCCAATAAGACGAACATTCTCCTTTGCGGTAGCCGCACCAAGGGCCTCTACAAGAGTACCGACTACGGCAAGACATGGACTAGTATTTACCAGGTTGCACTTTCTTCTGCAACACGCAACGGCCTTACCAATGTGAACGGCATCAGCTTTGTAATGTTCGACGAATCCCAGGGCAAGAATTCCGATGGTTCCACCAAGACTATTTACATCGGCATTTCTGCCACCAAGGATAACTTACAGGTGAGCCACGACGGCGGTGCTACCTGGACAACCATTTCGGGCGGTCCCGAAGATCTGATGCCCCACCGCGCAAAAATCGTAGGTGGCGACATGTACATCACCTATGCAAGTTCAGAAGGCCCCCATAGTGTAAGCAAGGGTGCCGTGTACAAGTACAATATCGCAGGTGGTACCTGGACCAACATTACCCCCTTCCAGGACGAAAGCACTACGGCCCGTATGGGCGACGGAAGCCAGAGCGCAAGCCACGGCTTTGGCGGCATTGCCATTGACCCGAGTGATTCCAAGCACATTGTGGTGACTACCCTCTGTTATTATGGAGGAAGACACCTTTACAAGGATGGAAAGGACAACTATGGCGACCGCATCTATGTCTCAAAAGATGGCGGTTCCACTTGGACTCACGGCCAGGGTTACAATGACGGTGTCAACGTAGATGCAAACGGAACGGCATGGATTTCGGGCAACGCCATCCATTGGGCGGGTTCTGTGGAAATTAACCCCTTCAACAACAAGGAAGCTTGGGTCACCAGCGGAAACGGCGTTTTCCAGACGGATGACATCACCGCGAAAGTCCCCCTGTGGAAATTCCAGAGTAGGGGCATCGAAGAGACCGTGCCTCTTGATATCGTGAGCGTTCCGGGAGGCCCGCTGGTAACGGCCATCGGCGACTATGACGGCGCTGCCTATACCGACATCAACGAGAGCACTCCGCGCCACTCGCCCACCATCGGCACAACCAACAGCTTGGGATACGCCCCCCTGGCAAAGGCCTTTGTGCGGACGGGCCAGGTGACGGATTACTCCACCGGGACGGGGATTACCTCTATGGTCATGTACCGTAGCGACGACAATGCGTCCACCTGGAAAAAACTGGAAACGACCTTGATGGGAGCCCAGGGAACCCTTGCCATGTCTGCCGACGGCAAGGTGATTCTCCACCGTCCGGATAACAGCAGCGACGTGTATCGCACCACGGATAACGGCAAGACCTGGAGCAAGGTGACAGGAATGGACGGCCAAAGTCAATATGCCCGCATTACTCCGGACCCGGTAAACCCCGACGTGTTCTACCTGGTGGATCAGCAGGCCTACTTGAAGGTATCTACCGATGGCGGCGCCACGTTTGCGACTTCTGGAGCCCGCCTGCAGAACGATGCCGCAGGCGAATACTACAACGGCGGCGGCCTCATTCGCACGGTGCCGGGTAGGGAGGGCCACCTGTGGGTTCCCATGGACCAGGCGCAGGTCTGGCTGCCCAAGGGCTTCAGCGAGAACGGCCTTGCCTACACCGAAGATGGCGGCAAGACCTGGAACCGCTGCGCAGGTGCAAGCACCGCCATCGCCGTGGGTATCGGCAAGGCCAAGGAAGGAGCTAGTTACGAGACCGTCTTTATCTGGGGTGCAGCGAAGGAAGGTGACCCGATTGGCATCTACCGCAGTACCGACAAGTGCAAGACTTTTGAGCGCGTGAACGATGACATGCACCAGTTCGGCGGCCCGGGCAACGGAAACTTTGTGCAGGGCGACATGAACAACTTTGGCGTGGTGTATATGAGCACGGTGGGCCGCGGGCTTATCGTGGGCGCTCCCGAAGGCACCAAGTTCATTACGGGAATGAAACGGGTCAACGTGACTGCGGCCGCCCGCATGTTCATTGAAAACCGTACCCTTCATGTGAGTGCGCCTGGCATGAGCAGGCTTAGCCTGTTCAGCTTGAACGGAAGACTACTCTTGAGCAAGGATATGGGCAGTAATGCCTCCGTTTCCCTGAATAAGTTGCCCGCAGGCAAATATATTGTCCGGCTAGAAAACGAAAAGGGCACGGCCATCTTGAACCGCACCCTGATCTTGAAATAACTTTCATAAAGCCGCGAAACTAAGTCGCGGCTTTTGTATTAGTAGTTCTCGGCGTTCACCTCGAAATAGGCCTGGGGGTGGGCGCACACGGGGCAAAGGGCCGGGGCCTTGGTGCCCACCACGATGTGCCCGCAGTTGCGGCATTCCCACACCTTCACCTCGCTCTTGGCGAAAACTTCTTGCATTTCTACGTTCTTCAACAGGGCGCGGTAGCGTTCTTCGTGGTGCTTCTCGATGGCGGCCACCATGCGGAACTTGGCGGCCAGGGGCTTGAATCCTTCTTCTTCGGCGGTCTTCGCAAAGCCCTCGTACATGTCTGTCCACTCGTAGTTCTCGCCGTCGGCAGCGGCCTTCAGGTTCTGGGCGGTATCGCCGATGCCTTCCAGTTCCTTGAACCACATCTTGGCGTGTTCTTTTTCGTTGTCGGCGGTCTTCAAGAAGAGCGCTGCAATCTGTTCAAAGCCTTCTTTCTTGGCCTTGGAAGCAAAGTAGGTGTACTTGTTGCGGGCCTGGGATTCGCCTGCGAATGCGGCCTGCAGGTTCTTTTCGGTTTGGGTTCCGGCGTATTTGTTTGCCATAGATTTTATCCTTTTTTTATGATAATGTTTTTGTGTCTCATATGTGAATATACATTTTTTTAGGCTCTTCTGAGCTAAGTGTGGAACATTTTTCCTAAAAAACAGCCTGAAAACGGCATAAAATCAAGCCTTTTGAACAAAAAAAGGCACCTGAATTTCCTAAAAGTTTTTTTTGCACAAAAAA
>Ga0129306_1003308_pt1 | contig 12289 bp, 13 predicted proteins | sample P827metagenome_FD_94438 | JGI IMG/M metagenome (GOLD analysis project Ga0129306, IMG submission 94438) | Capybara group fecal microbial communities from Wisconsin, USA - P827 metagenome | ecosystem: Host-associated > Mammals > Digestive system > Large intestine > Fecal | place: USA: Wisconsin...
AGTTCGGCCTGATCGGCAAAATTCGCCGCTTTGTGGGGCCGCTCACCGTGGGCACCACGATCATGGCGATCGGCTTTTCGCTGGCCGAGACGGCGATCAGCTTCAACGCGGCCAACTACTGGCTGGCGGTGGTGGCGCTGATCTTCTTGTTCGGCCTGGGGCTGAAGAGCCGCTACGTCAACATCTTCTCGGTGCTGCTCAGCGTGATCATCGTGTGGGGCGTCTGCTTCGGCCTCAGCCGCGCCGGCGTCTTCGCGCCCGGACACCCCGTGTACATCAGCCTCGATAACGTGAAGGCGGCCAAGTGGTTCCAGTTCACGGGCTTTGCCCCCTGGGGCATGCCCAAGTTCAGCCTGGTGGCGTTCGGCGCCATTCTGGCGGGCTTCTTCTCGGTCATCCTGGAGAGCATCGGCGACTACTTCAACGTGTGCAACGCCGCCGGCATCGCCGATCCCACGGAAAAGCAGATCAACAAGGGCATCCGCGCCGAGGGGCTGGGCTGCATCTTCGGCGGCATCACGGGCGCGGTGGCCTGCACCAGCTACACGGAGAACATCGGCCTGATCGGCCTGACGGGCATCGCCTCTCGCTGGGTGGTGCGCGTTGGCGCGGTGCTGCTGATCGGCATGAGCCTGGTGGGCAAGTTCGGCGCGCTGGTGGCCACGCTGCCTTCGCCGATCATCGGCGGCTGCTACATCGCGCTGTTTGGCACCATCGGCGCGCTGGGCATCCAGGCGCTGACGCGCGCCGACATGCAGAAGCAGCGTAACGTGATGATCGTGGGCTTCGCGTTTTTGATGGCGCTGGGCCTGCCCGGCTGGATGACCAAGCAGCAGGAGCTGTTCTTCGCCTGGGGCATTCCCGGCCAGATCCTGTGGGCTATTGGCAAAACGTCGATGGCGGTGGCGGGCATCTCCGCCTGTGTGCTCGACAACCTGCTGCCCGGCACGCGCGAGGAACGCGGCTTCCGCGACTAGTTGAACAAAACACAATGAGGGGGGATTTCGGTCCCGCCCTCGTTTTTTTATGCTAGAATAACCGTATGAAACGAAGGCGGTGATGAAAATGGTCCTGACGGCGCGGCGAAAACGGCTTGCCGAGGCGTTTGAAGCAATTTACGCAAACTACAACAGGCGCGAGCTGGTGCACCCCGACCCGCTGGAGTTTTTGTACCGCTTTGACCGCGTCGAAGACCGCGAGATCGCGGCGCTTGTTGCCTCGTCGCTGGCTTACGGACGCGTGGGCATCATCCTCAAAAGCGTCGCGGCGGTGCTGGGCGCGATGGGGCAGTCGCCGCGCGCCTTCGTCGAAAACGGCAGTGAGTCTGAGTGGCGCGAGCGGTTCGCGGGGTTTCGCCACCGTTTCACCGGCGGTGACGACGTGGCGGCCCTTTTGGGCGGCATCAAACGCGTCCTTGGCGAACAGCCGTCGCTCGGCGCGTATCTGGCCGCGGCTCGTAAAACGCGCGGAACGCTTGAGGGCGCGCTCGATGCGCTGATCGAAACGCTGGAGGGCGGGCGCAAAAACACGCTGCTGTGCCGGCCGGCGTTGGGCAGCGCCTGCAAGCGCCATTTTCTGATGCTGCGCTGGATGGTCCGTCACGATGAAGTTGACCCGGGCGGCTGGCAGGCGCTCAGTCCCGCGGAGCTGCTGGTGCCGCTTGATGTGCACATGTATGCTGTGTGCAAGGCGCTGCGCTTCACACGGCGAAATTCGGCCGACTTGAAGACGGCGCGCGAGATCACGGCTGTGTTCGCGGCCATGCGGCCCGACGACCCGGTGTGCTACGACTTTGCGCTGACGCGGTTTGGCATCCGCCCCGACATGAGCGAGGCGGAACTGCTTGAACTGTGTAAAACAAAACGAAAGGAATGATCGATTATGAAAAAGACGTTTTTGGCCGCGCTCGCGGCTCTGCTGCTTGCCGCCGGCGCCGCGTGCGCCGCGACGATGGGCGCTTTTACCGCGCAGGACCTGAGCGGGAACGAGCACACGCAGAAGCTGCTTGAAAATGCGCAGGTGACGATGTTCAACGTGTGGGGCACGTTCTGCCCGCCCTGCCTGCGCGAGATGCCCGACCTTGGCCGCCTGGCCGGGGAGATGAAGGCCGAGGGCGCGCAGATCGTCGGCCTGGTGTGCGACTGGACCGACCGCCGCGGCAACCGCAGCGACGCGCAGATCGCCAAAGCCGCGAACCTGGTGCAGAAGACGGGGGCGAACTACCTCCATCTGCTGCTGAACGGCGAGGTGCAGCGGTATTTTGGCGACATCAGCGCCGTGCCGACCACGTTTTTCGTGACCCGTTCGGGCGAGATCCTGGGCATGGTGGTGGGCTCGCAGAGCTACGACGCCTGGAAAGACCTGATCCGTCAGGCGCTGGCCAAGGCAAAATGAGGCCGCGGACAGCCGCGTGGCTCTGGGCCGCCGCCGGGGCCGCGCTGATCGCCCTGGGGGCGTGGCGCGGCGAGGCCTTCGAAGTGCTGAGCAAGGCTGCCGCGGTGTGTCTGGAGTGCGTCGGCATTGGCTGAGGAAACGCTGATAAAATGCGCCATCTCCTGCGAAACACTGTCCTCGGGGCACCTCCAACGTACGGATGTACGCCTGGGGGCGCCCCTTTCGGACAGGTTTCTTCGGATCTGACGCATTTTCTCAGGTTTCCTGCGAGCCATTTTGATTTTTCAAAATGCGAATCAATCATTGTTTTCGAAACATTTCGCGTCTGCGCGCCGGCGTGCAGCTGGTGTGGACGGCGCTGTGCAACGGGTATCTGGCGGGATTTTTCAAAGGGACGATCTATTCCGGCCCGCTCAAGGGCGTCTGCGTGCCGGGGCTGAACTGCTACTCGTGCCCGGGAGCGCTGGGCGCGTGCCCGGTGGGCTCATTCCAGGCGATGCTGACGGGCATGGAGCCGCGCTTTCCCTCCTACGTGCTGGGCTTTTTGATCGCGTTCGGTGCGGTGCTGGGGCGCTTTGTCTGCGGCTGGCTGTGCCCGTTCGGGCTGGTGCAGGACACGCTGCACAAGGTGCCCGTGCAGGGGAAGAGGCGCGGCCTGCCCGGCGACCGCACGCTGCGGCTGCTCAAATACGCCGTGCTTGCGCTGTTCGTGGTCGCGCTGCCCCTGTGCGTTCGCGACGAGTTGCTGAACGTCAGCGATCCGTGGTTCTGCAAGTATATCTGCCCGTCGGGCACGCTGCTGGGCGGCTGGCCGCTGCTGGCGGCAAACGAGAGCCTGCGCGGCGCGGCGGGGGCGCTTTTTGCGTGGAAGAGCGCGCTGCTGATCGGCATTGTCGCGCTTTCGGTCTGGACGTACCGGCCGTTTTGCAAGTACCTGTGCCCGCTGGGGGCGGTTTACGGCTTTTTCAACCCCTTCGCGCTGCTCGGCCTGAGCGTGGACCGGGGCGCGTGCGTGGATTGCGGCGCCTGCGCCCGTGCCTGCCCGATGGATGTGAAGATGCCCGCGCTGCCCGATTCGGCCGAGTGCATCCGCTGCGGAAAATGCGCGCAGAGCTGCCCGACGGGAGCGGTGCGTATGCCGTTTGAGAAAAAACGTGACCGGAAGAGAGAGGAGAGCCGCGGGAATGATTGACAGAGCGGAAAACGTTACCGGCCCCGGGCCGGCGATGCGTTCGGTGCCTGAAGCGGGGTTCACCGCGCTGGACATCGAGACGACGGGGCTGAGCCCGCAGTTTTGCGGCATTGTCGAGATCGCGGCGCTGAAGGTGCTGCCCGGCGGCGAGACGCAGACGTTCCAGACGCTGGTCGACCCGAAGTGCTTCATCCCCCGCGCCGTGACGGCCATCCACGGCATCACCAACGACATGGTGCGCGGCGCTCCGGCTGCCGGCGACGTGATCGGTGCGCTGGTCGATTTTGCCGCGCAGACGCCGCTTGTGCTGCACAACGCCCCGTTCGACCTGGGCTTTCTGACGCCGCTCGTGCAGGAGCGCGGCCTGGCCTGGCGCAGCACGGCCGTGTTCGACACGCTGAAACTGGCCAAACGCGCCTTTCCCGGCCTGCGCAGCTACAGCCTGGAGAACCTGAGCCGCTTTTTCGACTTCGACGCGGGAAACCATCACCGCGCGCTGGCCGACTGCCGCTACTGCGCGCAGTTGTTCAGCCTGACGCGGACAAAGCTGTGCGCGCCGGGCGGCGAAGAAGCGTTCTGCCGCGAGTTCGCCAGTTCGCCGCGGCTGCTAGGACGGTAACCGTTTTCAAAATTGCTTTTGACGATATGATCTATTAACAGACAAGTAACAGATAAGTAACAGACAAGTAACAGACAAGCCTCCACACTCGTTTGGAATGTGGAGGCTTGTTGTTTTTAATTGGTCATGCGACCATCAAAAATTTCGTTTAATCGGGGGATCTGGTCTCTGCGTGTGTAGATTATGGCAACGATATTGACAGACGCGCGTGTTTCGTCTACATAGTAGTAAATGAAAAAATTTTTGACGATCATCCGTCGTAACACGATCTTTCGTGTACTTTTGCTCTCTGCTCGCGGATATCGAGCCGGGAGCGTGCGCAAAGACAAGATAGCTGATTCAAAAGCGTCAAACAGTTCTTCCGCGGTTTCAGGCGACGAAAGCTCGTCACGGAAATAGTTCCATATTTGTGAAAGATCGTCATAAACCCCTGCCGCGAGCACAATGGTATATGTCTTCATTCTGCTTTTTGCACTATATCGGTGGCTTTTGTGAATTTGCGGAAGGCTTCGTCGCAAGTCATCGTTTTCCCTGTGTCGATCTCGGCGATGCGGGTGTCGATCATCGCTTCAAACTCCTCGTCGGTCATCGCGTCGCGGGCGCGGGGCTGGCGGCGCAGCGTCATGGGAAAGGGCACGCCGCGCTGCGCGATCACCTGCCGGTAGGCCATGTTGAAGAACGTTGACGCGGAAACGCCAAGCTCGGCCAGGATCGCCTCGGCTTTTTCTTTGATCTCCGGTTCGATACGCACGCTGACAGTTGCGGTTCGCGCTGCCATGTGTCATCCCTCCTTTTGCTTTTTGTTTATTATAGATATTTGCATGGCAAAACGCAATACAAATTTGTCCTACTGGCAGCTTTTCTGCTGTTTTGTCCCGCAGACGATGAACGCCCGCGCTTGTGAACGGTCTGAAAGCGCGGGCGTTGTTTTGTATTCTCTCACGTCAAAATGTTTAAAAATGTGCATGGGGCTTCCCTTGAGACCTCCTGCCAACGCAATGTTCACGCCGACGGGGGAAGACGGGCGGCCACATGGGGCCGCCCCTGCGGATCGTTTTCAGGTCAAAGAGCTTGACGCGATTCGTGAAACGCCGCGCACGCATCCACAAAGCGGCGCGCCAGCTCGGGATTGCCGGCAAAGTGCAGGTGCAGATACGACGCCACGACCGAGCCGCACGCATAGCCGGCCGCATACGCCGCGCCGGTGCGCTTTTTGACGAACTGCCAGGCGGCGAACTCCTCGCTGCCGGCATCGGGCGCGGCGGTCGAAAAATGGAACTCGTGTCCGCGCACGACCGTTCCGGCAGGGGCCAGCGGCGAATCGCGCAGCGCCGTACACTCCACATAGCCCACCGTCTGCAATCGGTCGTTCATGCGGCAGACGGCCGGCACAAGCCCCGCCATCGGGAACGAACGGCCGTCAAAATCGGTCAGCTCGCGCGTCAGATACATGTAGCCGCCGCACTCGGCATACACAGGCATACCGAGGTCGGCCGCGGTGCGAAGCGATGCCTTCATCGGCTCGTTGGCCGCAAGCTGTGGCGCGAACATCTCCGGAAAGCCGCCGCCTAAGATGACGCCGTCGCACTCCGGCAAAGCGGCGTTGCGCAGCGGGCTGAAATAGACGATGTGCGCGCCGGAGCGTTCCAGCTGCGCCAGGCTCTCCGGGTAATAGAACGAAAACGCCGCGTCGCGCGCCACAGCGATGACCGCACGCTGCCGGCAGAGGAACAGGTGGTCGGCCTGCACCTCCAGCTGCTGTGCCGAGCGGGCCGCGCTCAGCAGAGCGTCGAGATCGACCGCGCCGGCGCAGGCTTCGGCCAGCGCGTCGAACGAATGGCCGGCGTTCTCGTCAGTCGGCAGCAGGCCCAGATGGCGTTCCGGCATGACGAAGCGCTCGTCGCGGCGCAGCGCTCCGAGCACGGGGATGTTCACGCGCGCCATCGCCTCGCGGATCATGCGCTCGTGACTGGCTGAGCCCAGGCGGTTGAGCACCACGCCGCGAAAGTCCACCTCTTTGTCGTATTCCCGAAAGCCCAGCGCGAGTGCCGCCGCGCTGTCGCCCATCGATTTGCAGTCGATCGCCAGCACTACGGGCGCGCGCAAAAGTTTGGCGATCTGCGCCGTGCTGCTGACCCCGCCTGTGCCGCCGTCGTACAGGCCCATCACGCCTTCGATCACGGCAACGTCGGCCTGCGCGGCGGAATGGGCGAATACGCGCCGCATCGTCTCCTCGCCGGTCAGCCAGGTGTCCAGATTGTGTGCGGGCCGTCCCGAGGCAAGGCCAAGATAACCGGGGTCGATATAATCCGGCCCCACCTTATACGCCTGCACGCGCAGGCCGCGCGAGCACAGCGCCGCCAAAATGCCGCACGTCAGCGTCGTTTTGCCCGAGCCGCTCTGCGTCGCGGCGATCACGACGCGGGGGATGTTTACAGAGTTGTTCATCGCATGTCACTCCTTTGTGAGTCGGCCCCATTATAGCAAAAGCGCCGCGTTCCCGTGTGGAGTGCGGCGCAAATTTTATGCCTGATCGGTCAGCGTGTCCTCAAGCTCGATCAGCGATTTGAGCATTTTGTTGGCCGTGGCCAGACCTGCGGGCGACAGCCTGTTCAGCTTTTCTGCGATCTCCGTGTTGATGACCGCCTCGGGGCGCGCGAACGGCGTGTCGAAAAAGAAGTAATCGAGGCTGACGTTCAGCACGCGCGCGATGCTCACCAGCATGTTCAGCGACACCTTGCAGCTGGCGTTTTCGATGTGCGACAGATGATTGTTGGAACAGCCCACCATTTCGGCTAAAACTTCTTGAGTCAGACCACGCTCGGTGCGCAGTGCGCGGATGCGGGTTCCCAAGTTTTCAAAATCGACGTCGTTCATGCACTTCACCACCGTGGTGATTTTAAAGTGGCAGTTCGATGGAGTACATGAACGGGAACGGCAGAGTGCCGCTAAAGTCCATTGTAAAAAAGAAGAAGTGATTTTAGACTTTCATATAATTAGACTATTTCTGTAAATAGAGTTAAGCTATCATTTTTTTGTGAGGTGAAGTATTTATGACCAACCTCTTTACACTGAAAAACGAAAAGGAGTTAGAGAACTTTCCTACGAAAGGATTCATAGAATATGAAGAAGGCAATATAATGACGATTCGCAAAAGGACAGCTCAAAAAGGCTATCCAGTAGAACAGCGGACTTTGATAAAAGATCCCGATAATCCGAAGATGTGGATAGACCGGGAAAATAACGACATTTATCAGCAGCTTGATGATAAATGGGTAGAATTTGTAGGGCATAAGTAATGTAATCGCGTTTTTTACACTTGGTTAGGAGGTTTAGGACGATGATCAATGTGGAGAAAGTGAAAAAGGCGTTTAGCAAAAGCTGGAAGTTTTTTGCCGCAAAACCCGCTTACGCGTGGATCCGCTACCGATGCATCTATTGCGGGCGTACCTCTGGTTCGCAAATCAACGGTTCTTGCGCTGCATCGCCCAGTGGCAAGCATTGCTGGGAGAAATACGAAGAGTAAAAGAAATCACTTGTAGTACGTTTTGGCACTGTATAAAATCAGGATTATAGTTTAGATAAAATGGAAGTGATGAATATGGAAATCAATAAATCGAAGGTGAAAAGCACAGGAGAATACACTCCAGCGACAGATTGGGTAAGTCTTTTGATACGCGCGTTCCTTTGGTTTGTTGGGTTTTGTATTGCGCAGCACTATGATTTTTTAGACTGGCTGATTTTGCTAGTTGGCGGATGTTTTATTATATTTGACATTATTGGGGTGCTTAAAGCACAGTACGACCCTGAAAATCGTATTGGTTGTTTCATCTTCATAGTGGGGATATTTAGTGAATTTTGCTATATATATATTTACTTTGAATATATATTGCCAAGATATGTTATTTAATGTCTTTAGAAGAGTGGGTATTTTTGTAAATATGTTTTTAGTCAGATGTATTGTTGTATCGTCTAATTTAGTTGAGCTCGTAGTACATATAGCAACCTTTTTCAGAGAGTCACTAATAGAAATCTATGCGCAAGTTATACTCCATCAAATAGTTCATCACGCCAACACATCACTTGCCGTGTATCCTCCATTTTTGTGTGGGCACACGTTTTTGGCGACTACATTTTAGCTGACTAAAGTGCTTTTGTATATGACGGTGTCATCGAAACGCTGTCTATTCGGCAAAAGTGTGTGGGCACACAAGTTCGACGGCTTGACTTTCGTGTGATAAAGTGCCGGCTGTGCATACGCGAGAAATTTTCCCCGCTATGATATTTTTGCCAGCATTATTGGATAAAAATGTTCCACTTAGAACACATTCTTCAGGAAAAATGTTCGGCGTGGAACGTTTTTTATTTTTGCACGCGGTTTCAAATGCGCGCCAACTTTTTATCGGAGGCCGCTCGTCCCGAAAAAGCCTTTCTTCGCGTCCTTTGCTGCTTTGTGCCTTCGTGTTGGGGCCGGTTTTACTTTTCTTCGATTTTCTTAGGGGCTTCGGGCCTTCGTGTTGATTTTGTCTCTCACGCCCGCCCTCGCGAAAGTGCTATAATCATACCGAAATTCTCAGGGATTGATTCTTTTATATGGATGGGGTGCGTCATGGCAGGATTTTTTACGAGAGGTTCATATCGGATCGACATGCTCAACGGTCCGCTGCTGGGCAAGATGATCCTGTTTGCGCTGCCGCTGGCCGTCAGTACGGTGCTGCAGCAGCTGTTCAACGCGGCCGACATCGCCGTGGTGGGGCGCTTCGCCAGCCGGCAGGCGCTGGCCGCGGTGGGCAGCAACAACGCTACGATCAATCTGCTTATCGGCCTGTTCGTGGGGCTGTCGATCGGCACCAATGTGCTGATCGCCAAGTTCATCGGCCAGGGCGCGACAGAGCGCGTGCAGAAGGCGGTGCACACTTCGATCGTCGTGGCGCTGGTCAGCGGTGTGTTTTTGCTGTTCGTCGGTCAGGTCTACTCGCGTCCCATGCTGGAGTTCATGGAGGCGCCGCACGACGTGATCGACCTGGCGACGCTGTATCTGCGCATCTACTTTTTGGGCGTGCCGTTCATCATGCTCTATAACTTCGGCTCGGCCATTTTGCGCAGCAAGGGCGACAGCAAGCGGCCGCTGTACTGTCTGTTTCTGGCGGGCGTGGTCAACGTGATCCTCAACCTTGTCCTGGTGATCGTCTTTCATCTGGGCGTGGCCGGCGTGGCCATCGCCACGGTGGTCAGCAACGTGATCAGCTCGTCGCTGGTGATGTGGTTTTTGTTCCATGAAGAGCCGCTGGTGCGCGTGTCGCTCTCCAGGCTGCGCCTGCACACCGAAGAACTGCGCGGCATCTTTGCCATCGGCGCGCCGGCGGGCTTGCAGGGGATGATGTTCTCGCTGTCGAACGTGTGCATTCAGGCGGCGGTCAACGGCTTCGGCTCGGCGGCGGTGGCGGGGTCGGCCTCGGCGCTCAATTTCGAGTTCATCACGTTCATGCTCACCGACGCGTTCGCTCAGGCGGTGACCACGTTCACCAGTCAAAACTACGGCGCGGGCAACGCCGAACGCTGCCGCCGCATCTTCTGGCTGGGCATGTGGACCAGCCTTCTGCTCAAAGCCTGCTCGATTTTCGTGATCTATTGCTTCCGCTCTGCGCTGATCTCGCTGTTCACGGTCGATCCAGCGGTGCTGCCGTTTGCGATGGCGCGCCTGCGTTATGTGCTGCTGTGGGGCATCACGTCGGTGCCGTTCGGCGTGGCCGGCTCGGCGCTGCGCGGGCTGGGGCGGTCGATGATTCCCGCCGTGCTGACGGTCGTGGGCACGTGCCTGTTCCGCATCGCCTGGCTGTTCACGGCGTTCGCGGCACGGCACACGTTTGTGATGCTGATGCTGGCCTATCCCGCTTCGTGGGTGCTTACCAGCGTCATGATGACGGCGGCGTATTTCATCTACAGCAAAAAAGCGCTGGCCTTTGCGGAGTGAGGCGCGCTTCCTAAGGAAGCACTGATTAAATGAGCCCGATGGGCCGCCAGGCGATTTCGTCGAGTGGCGCGAACGAAGCGAAGAGACATAGCGGGGCTATGTTGACGACGCGAAGCTAGTCCTTTAGGGTTCGCTTCGCGAACAGCTGATCGGCAAAAGGCCCGGCGGGGCGCTGGTGAATTAATCAGCGTCTCCTTAAATCGGATTCAGCATAAAAGAGCCGCCGCCCGGCGGGAGTTTTTCCTCCCCGGGCGGCGGCATTTTTAAGGAAACACTGATTAAATGAGCTCGATGACCTGTCGAGGGATTTCGTCGTCTGACAAGGAGAAGCGAAGAGGCATAGCGGTGCTATGTTGATGAGCTTCGACGCAGTCAGGCGGCGATTGCCCCGACAGGGCACGAGCGAATTAATCAGCGTTTCCTTAATGTTCTTCTTCGTGTTTTTGCGTCGGTTTTGACGAAAAACGTCACTGTCCTCATTTTTTGCTGCGCTTCTTCTTCGTCCCCAGCTTGGACGGGTCGGGGCCAACGGGCAGGGGATAGCTGAGCGAGTAGCGCTGGTATTTTTTTGTGGCCGTCGCGTCTTCGGTCCATTCGGTGGTGGCCACGTCGGCATAGCTGCCTTCGCCGCCGAATTTCAGCTTGTTGACGCGCACGTCGCTGTAATCCTCGCCTGACACGTCGATATCGACGTCGCGCACCTGCGTGGCGATGGCGCCGCCGATGAACTTCTGCAAAAAGTTGGAGGCGATGCTCTGCGTCGACAGGTTGCCGGTGGCGCCCGCCTCGATCACGGCGCCCAGACCGCCGAGCAGGCCGTTGATCACGCGCACGTTGATGCTGCCGTTGACGAACATGTGATACATCTCGCCCGAGCTTTTGGCCAGGTCTTGCGGCATCAGCGACGGATCGAGCTTGGGGGGCACGCGGTCCTGGCGCCAGGCCAGTCCGCTGAACGACACGAAGTGATAGAGCTTGTCATCGGGCCACGCGGTGAGCGCACTGCCGGGCATGATGTGCACCTCGCCGTCGTTGACGTTGAAGAACACGTTGCCGTGCTGCACTTTGAAAGGAGATTTGCCGGTCACCGACATCTGCCCGGGGAACTGATCGACGACGATGTTTTTGAAGCGCAGCCGCCCGTTGCCCCGCATGATCGTGGTCAAGCCGGTGCGGGCCGAGCCGTTGAACTTGACGGAGGCCGTGCCGTTCACCACGGCTGGGATGGCCATCGGCTTTGTCAGCTTGCGCAGGTCGATGCCGCCGCCTTCCAGCGCGAACTCGTAGGTGCCCTTGTCGACGCGGCCGTTGGCGTTGAGGTGCAGTGTGCCGCCGCCCACTTTGAACGTGCCGTCGGGCACGCTGACGTGGTTCTTGGCGAACACGAATGGGACGTTGATATGCTCCACGCGCGCCCCTGCCGAAGAAACGACCGGCGAGGTCAGTTTGCCGTGGGCGGAAACGTCGGAGCCGTTTACCGATGCGTGCGCGCGCAGACTGACGCGGCCGTCGACGGCGCCTTTCAGCGACGGGTGAGCCGCGTCAACGCGCACCTCGCTCGCCTCGGCTTCAAAAACGGCCTTCAGCCCCTTGGCAAAATCGACGAAGCCGGTCACGCTGGGCCGTTTGTCGCCCATCGCCACGGAGGCGGTCACGTCGGCGCGCGTGCCCTTGAGCACGGCGCGGGCCACCGGATCGTGGATCGTGTAGCCGCTTGCGGTGATCTCTTTGCTGCGCAGCTCGGCGCTGACCTCGGGCTTCTCGAACGAGCCTTTGACGATCACGTCGGCGGTAACCGCGCCGGCGTACTTCATCGTGTTGGCCAGAAGCTCGCTCAATTTCATCTGGTCCAGCTTGAAGCTCAGGTCGAGCGACGACTTGCGCCCGCCGATGGGCAGGCCGACGGTGCCGCCGCCGCCGAAAGCGGTGTCGTACTTGGTCTTGCCCTTGATGTGCACGTCCAGCTTCTCGCTGCCGCTCACCTGCACGGCGACCTGCCTGGCGCCGAACTGCCCCGCGTCCAGTTTATCGATGCGTGCCTCCAGCGCGATCTTCGGCTTAGCTGCCGTGCCGTCGAGGTGGAAACTGCCGTCGAGCGTGCCCGTGATAT
>Ga0129306_1003309_pt1 | contig 12283 bp, 11 predicted proteins | sample P827metagenome_FD_94438 | JGI IMG/M metagenome (GOLD analysis project Ga0129306, IMG submission 94438) | Capybara group fecal microbial communities from Wisconsin, USA - P827 metagenome | ecosystem: Host-associated > Mammals > Digestive system > Large intestine > Fecal | place: USA: Wisconsin...
AACAACTGGTCGATCAGCACCAATACCGGCATCAACCTCCTCACCCCCGGCGAAACGCCCTCCGAGAACGCGCAGTTCCTTCTCTTCCTCTGCGCCGTCATCCAGGCGGTCGACGAGTATCAGGACCTTCTGCGCATCAGCGCGGCGTCGGCCGGGAACGATCACCGTCTCGGCGCGGCGGAGGCTCCCCCGGCGGTCGTCTCGATCTTCCTCGGCACGGAGCTGACGGCGATCCTCGAGACGCTCGAAGCCCATCAGGTCTACAATCCGAAGGCCGCGGACCAGCTGCAGCTCGGCTCGGACGTCCTCCCGAAGTTCCCGAAGGACAACACCGACCGCAACCGCACCTCCCCCTTCGCGTTCACCGGCAATAAATTCGAGTTCCGCATGGTCGGCTCGTCCCAGTCCATCGCGGACTGCAACACCGTCCTCAACACCGCCGTCGCCGAGGTCCTCCGCGTCTTTGCCGACCGTCTCGAGGCCGCGCCCGACTTCCGCGAGATGCTCAATCACCTCATCCGCAAGACCGTGCGGGAGCACCGCCGCATCATCTTCAACGGCAACGGCTATGACGACGCGTGGATCAAAGAGGCCACCGAAGTCCGGCACCTCTCGAACCTGCTCACGACGCCCGAGGCCCTGCCGCACTTCCTCGACGAGAAGAACATCCGGCTCTTCACCTCGCACAAGGTCTACACCGAGACCGAGATGCGCTCGCGGTACGAGATCGCGCTCGAGAACTACGTCAAGACCATCCGCATCGAGGCGAACACCATGATCGACATGACGCGGAAGGAGATCCTCCCCGCCGTCACCGCCTATGCCAAGGCCACCGCCGATGCCGCGCTCTCGAAGAAGCAGCTGCTCCCCGGAATCGACACGTCCTACGAGGAAGAGCTCGTCAAAAAGCTCACCGCGCTCACCGCGTCGATCCAGCGCGACACCCTCGCTCTCGCCGACACCGTGAAAGAGGCCGAGGCGATCGGGGACAACACCGCGCGCGCCTTCCACGCCAAGGATTCCGTGCTGCCGATCATGAACTCCCTGCGCGCCGCGTGCGACGAGGCCGAATCCCTCACCGCCGAGACGATGTGGCCCTATCCCACCTACGCCGCCCTGCTCTTCGGGGTGGAATAAACGAAACGGAGATCCCCTATGTCAACCTTTTCCACCGTCGAAGAAGCGCGGGAATATTTCAAAAACGACCGCTTCGCCACCGAAAACGGCATGCAGCTCGACGAGCTGACCGAGGACGGATGCGTCTGCTCGGTGGTCCTCGGCGAACGGCACCGGAACGCGCTCGGCGGCGTCATGGGCGGCGTCCTCTTCACGCTCGCGGATTTCGCCTTCGCCATCGCCTCGAACAACGCGCACCACGGCACCGTGGCGATCGACGTGAACATCCACTTCCTCGCCGCGCCGAAGGGATCGAAGCTGACGGCACGCGCTTCCTGCGTCAAGGACGGACGCACGACCGCCGTGTACGAGGCGAAGGTCACCGACGACACGGGCCGCGACGTCGCGCTCTTCCTCGGGACCGGCTACAAGCTCCAAAAATAATCGCATCCCTGCCCGAAAAAACACCTTCCTTTTGCATAAACGCCCCGGTTTTGGCCCACAATAACGGAGACAAAACCCAAGTATGCAAAGGAAGGATTTTTTCATGACAAACGCAAGCAAAAAACAGAACCGCATCCTCCTCGCGACCCTCGTGGTCGTCCTCGCCGCGCTGATCACGCTCGTGGCCCTGACCTCCTCCGCCAACCGCAGAGCGAAGGCCGAGGCGGAAGCGCGCGCGCCCCTGCCGGACAACCGGATCGAAGATCACGCCGATGAAAGCGCGGCGCCGGGGAACGGCCTCGGACCGGAAGAGGAGGCGAAGGACGCCGCGAAGACGGATAAAGAAAAGAAAGAGGAAGACGGAAAGACGCCCGAGACCGAAGTAGTCGAAGAGCAGATGAAGACGACGGGTGAGGAGAAATCAGACCGCACGGAGGAGGAAGCGGATGCCGCCGTGAACGCGACGGTGAAACCGGAGGACATGCTGCCGGTGTTCCGCGCGCCGATTGAGGGAGGCGTCGTGGTGAAGGGATGCAGCCTGTCGGTCCCGGTCTTCTCCGCGACGATGAACGACTACCGGGTGCACAGAGGACTTGACTTTGCCTGCGCGCCGGGGACGCCGGTCCTTGCCGCCGCGGACGGGGTGGTGACGGAGGTGCGCCGCGATCCCATGATGGGGGTGACGGTGACCGTGCGTCACAACGGAGATGCGCAGACGGTGTACCAGGGACTGGATGAGGAGACGACCCAGATCGCGCAGGTCGGGGATCACGTCTCATCCGGCCAGGTGATCGGCGCGGCGGGCGAGACGGCCCTGATCGAGAGCGCGGAAGAGGACCATGTGCACTTCGCGATGACGGTCGCGGGAAAACCGGTGAATCCGGCGGACTTCATGCAGGTCGTGTATCTGAGCGATCTGTACGAGGACGCGGAATAAGGAAAGTGAAAAGAGAAGAGAGAAAAGTGAATAGTTGAGGAAGGAAACCTGCGGTTTCCAGTGAAGCAACGGTCGTGTAGCTGTATGTGATGTACAGCCGCACGACCGTTTGATTCGCTTGAAATCCGGAACGGATTTCTACCTCAACTATTCACTATTCACTATTCGTTCTTCGTTCTTCCCTGTTTACGCATGCCTTGCCTGTACGATTGCGAATGCCTCTTCCGCCACCGCGACCGTCTCCGCGATGTCCTCGTCCGTGAGGGACGCGTTGACGAAGTGGTTGTGGTGGTTCGTAAAGAAGATCCCGCGGCGGACGCATTCCGCGATCCATTCCTGATGCAGCATCAGGCTTTCGTCGTTCGCGATCCGCAGATAGAACAGCGACGGGATACCCGAGACGTGCAGATCGAATCCGTAGTCCGTCGCCTTTTTGATGAGCTCACGGCGCAGCTTCTCGCCCTTTTCGATGAGGATGCGCGGGCAGTCGAGACGCTTCATCTTCTCGATGCACGCGATGCCCGCCGCAAACGGGACCGCCGACAGCCAGTAGCTCCCCGTGTAGGACATCGACGAGATCGTGTTCTTGAGGAAATCCTTGCCGCAGAGCGCGGAGACATTGTACCCGTTCGCCAGCGCCTTGCAGAAGCAGATCAGGTCCGCCTCGAAGCCGAAATAGTGGTCGCTGCCCGCGATATCCAGACGGAAGCCCGCGCGCACGTCGTCCACCACGAGGACCGTCGAGTTGTCCGTGCACAGCTTGCGCAACTTCTTCCAGAATCCCTCCGCCGGGAGCTCATTGTCCTTGAAGTTCCCGTGCATGTAGGGCTGCGCGATGACCGCCGCGATCTCGTCCTTGTTCTCGTCGAAAACGCGGTCGAGCGCGTCCGGATCGTTCCAGTCGAGATAGAGGTTGTTCACGACGTCCTCTTCGATGATCCCGGCGTAGTCGATCTTCTGCGTCCACGCGGAGATGCCGTGATAATAGCCCTTAAAGAAGACGATCTTCTTGCGGTGGGTGTAAGCGCGCGCCGCCATCACCGCGAGGGTCGTGACGTCGTTGCCGTTTTTCGCGAAGAACGCCCAGTCCGCCGAGGCGACGGTGTCCACGAGCAGTTCGGCGAAGTCGATCATCACAGGCGAAGGGGAGGTCATGCAGTCGCCCTTTTCGCGCTGTTTCCTTGCCGCCTCGTCCACGTCCGGATCGTTGTAGCCGAGGATGTTCGGACCGTAGGCGCACATGTAGTCGATGAACCGGTGGCCGTCCGCGTCCCAGATGTAGGACCCTTTCGCGCGGTCGCCGAAGAGGGGATAGGCTTCGATCGGGATGAAGCAGCCCTCCGCCGGGCCGAGATGGCCGTAGACGCCGGACGGGATCACTTTTTCTGCCCGGTTGAAGAGCTCGCGGGATTTCGGATAGGTATAGACTTCTCTTGCCATGACTGCCTCCGGTTATCTGAGATAGAGTTCCACGCGGGAGAGGATGCGGTTGACGTTGTCGATCTGGGAGATCATGCCGCCGATGCGGACCAGACCGTCCCCGACCGCCGCAACGCTGTTGATCTTCCCGTCGAAGAGGTCCCGCGCGGTCTTCACATCCGCGAACTGCATATAGGACATGATGTTCTTCGGCACCTTCTGGGAGTAGGTGAGCTCGTGATCCTTCGCGATCAGGGCGGCCTTCGCGAGCCCCGCGATCTCCATGCGGATCGCGCCGTCCACGATGTTTGAGGCGGAGAACTGTCCGACCTTGTCGTGGTTCGCGATCTGCGCGACGGCGGAGACGATCACGCGGAACATGATCGTTGTGCTCTGCCTCAGGAAGGTCTCGTCCTCGAGCTGCTCCTCCGTCGGGCGGAGATAGGTCTCGAGCAGATCGGTGAGCTTCTGGAATTTGCCGAGGAGGAAGGAGATCTTCGTGAATCCCTTGGACGGGATTGGCTTGACGGTGCCGTCGATCATCCCGTTGAATTTTTCCGGGGAGGAGAACGGGATGCGGATCGCGGCATCCTCGGTCCCTTCCTTCAGGATGCAGCGGCCTCCGACGAAGGTGAGGGTCGCCTGCGGACCGCCGCGGACGGCGAATCCAACGGAACAGCCGCTCCGCCCGAGGATCTTGCGCGCCTCGGGAACGGTGTCGCAGAGCGCGACCAGCCCGCCGAGGACGCCGTACATGTTGATATACGCCAAAGTTTTCTGATCGATGTTTGCTGCCATAGTGTTGCCTCGTGTATGAAAATGGGTTTTATGGACATGAAAGGGGCCGCACGCTGATCTCCCCGCTCGTGAGACGGCACTCACCCTCCGCGCATCGGACGACGAGCGAGCCGTCATCGCCGATCCCGACCGCTTCGCCTTCCGTCGTCACGCCGTTCTGCGTAAAGGCGATCCGGCGGCCGAGGACGATCGAGCGCGCGCGGTATTCGTCGGCGTAAGCGGCAAAGGAGAATCCGCGCTGCGCCGCTTCAAGCAGGTTTACGGCGATCCCGGCGGCGAGGGCTTCCGGTTCGGCGGAGAGTCCCGCGTCCGCGAGAGAGACGGGCGGGTAGGCGGCGTCCGGCAGGAGGGGGGCGGAGCACAGATTGACGCCCGCGCCGACGACGACCCAGTCGGGATGAGCGGCCTCTCCGACGGTTTCGCAGAGGATGCCCGCGAGCTTTCCCTCGCCGAGGAGGACGTCGTTGACCCACTTGATGCGGGTCCGGCATCCGGCGAGCTCATCCACGGCGCGTGCGACCGCGACGGCTGCACATGAGGTGACGCCCACGATCTCACGGGCCGCTCGTCCGCCGGTCGGGAGGAGGACGGAGAGATAGAGTCCGCCCGGGGGGGAGACGAAGGACTTGCCCTGCCTGCCGCGTCCGCCGGTCTGATAGTCCGCGGCGACGAGGACGGGGCCGGGGGGATTCTGCCTTGCCAGCGCTTTGGCAATATTGTTGGTGGAATCCGGGGCGGCGGGGGTGCGGATGTCCATGACCGTGACGCCGCGCTCGGTGAGCCGCTCCCGGAGGAGGGATTCGGATAACATGCCGCCTCCGGTACTTTATCGGATGCAGTTATTGTAGCAGAAAAGTGCGAGAATGTCAACGCCCGGACGCTCTTTTCCGTCCTTTTTCACGGAATTCGGTTTTTTTGTAAAAAAGTCTTGACACATTCCGCGCCCGGGTGTATAATCATTGCATAATGTTTCAGAAAGGCCGGACCATGACATGAAGCACGCCGCATTCCGATTTTACTTTTTCCCTTCCGCGATGGATTGCCCCTCCGTGTGTGCCCGGCGCGCCTGAGACACCCGGACCCCGGATCTGCATTCCACCGCTCTTTTGCGTACACGCGAGCGGTGTTTTTTTGTGGCAGCCGGGATTTGACGCCCGATCAAAATTGATTCTATAGAAAGCGGTGAACCCCATGAAACGTTACTTCCACCCTGAAATCGAGACCATGCCCCGCGAACAGCTCCGCGAACTCCAGTCCGAGCGTCTGGTGAAGCAGATCCGGCACGTCTGGGACAACGTCCCCTACTACCGGAACAAGATGGAGGAAAAGGGCGTCACGCCCGATGACATCCATGGTGTCGAGGATCTTCCGAAGCTGCCCTTCCTCTCGAAGGCGGACCTGCGCGACGCGTATCCTTACGGCCTGTGCGCCAAGCCCCTGTCCGAATGCGTCCGCATCCAGTCGACGTCGGGCACGACCGGGAGACGCGTGGTGGCCTTCTATACCCAGCACGACATCGACCTCTGGGAGGACTGCTGCGCGCGCGCGATCACGGCGGTCGGCGGCACGAACGAGGATGTGTGCCAGGTGTGCTACGGCTACGGTCTGTTCACGGGCGGCCCGGGTCTGAACGGCGGCTCGCACAAGGTCGGATGTCTGACGCTGCCCATGTCCTCCGGCAACACGGAACGGCAGTTACAGTTCATGACGGACCTCGGCGCGACGATCCTCTGCTGCACGCCGTCCTACGCGGCCTATCTCGCGGAGAGCGCGATCGAATCCGGCCTGCGCGACAAGCTCAAGCTGAAGGCCGGCATCTTCGGCGCGGAGGCGTGGACCGAGGAGATGCGGCATGACATCGAGGAGAAGCTGGGCCTCAAAGCGTACGATATCTACGGCCTGACCGAGCTCTCCGGCCCCGGCGTCGCGTTCGAGTGCGAGGAGCAGCGCGGGATGCACATCAACGAGGACCATTTCATCGCGGAGATCATCGATCCCGTGACGGAGGAGGTCCTTCCGTACGGATCGAAGGGTGAGCTCGTGTTCACGGCGATCACGAAGGAAGCGTTCCCGATGATTCGGTACCGGACGCGCGACATCTGCGTGCTGCGGGACGAGCCCTGCTCCTGCGGCCGGACGCACATCCGCATGTCCAAGCCGATGGGCAGAAGCGACGACATGCTCATCATCCGCGGCGTGAACGTGTTCCCGTCCCAGATCGAGACGGTGCTGCTCAACAACGGCATGCCGGCGAACTATCAGATCGTCGTGGACCGCGTGAACAACACGGACACGCTCGACGTGGAAGTCGAAATGACGCCCGAGACCTTCTCCGACACGGTCGCCGAGATCTCGAAGCGGGAGAACGAGCTGGTGAACGCCCTCCGCGCAATGCTGGGGATTACCGCGCGCGTACACCTTGTCGCGCCGAAGTCCATCGCGAGAAGCGAAGGCAAGGCTGTCCGCGTGATCGACAAGAGAAAGCTGTATTGAGAAGGCACGGCATAAACACTGCGCACATCCGGGGAGAGTTTTCGGACTCCCCCCGGTTTTTCTGCGCGCAAAAGAAGAAGCCCCGCGGCGCAGAGCTTCTCATGATTCTCTATTCTTCCTATTCTTCGTCGATCCTCTCAACCCGCACGCACCGTCCCGTGCGCTCGTCGATCTCGAACAGGCATCCGCGGATGCGCGGCGATCCGTGCGCGGGCTCGAACTGCACCGGCGTGCGGAGGGTGAACTTGTGGATCACCGATTCCGTCCTGACCCCGAGGATCCCCGCGGTCGAGCCGCACATCCCGAGATCGGTGATGTAACCCGTCCCCCCGGGCAGGATCTGCTCGTCCGCTGTCTGGACATGCGTGTGCGTGCCGAAAACAGCCGCGAATTTCCCGTCAAAATACCGCGCGAGGAAGAGCTTTTCGCTCGTCGCCTCCGCGTGGAAATCGCACACCGCGAGATCGTACTTCCCCTGCTCGTTTTTCAGGATGCGGGCGGCGGTGTCCGCGGGCGGCGTTACGGGATCCATGTAGACCGTGCCGATCAGGTTGAGGACGAGGACCCGGTATCCGCGCGCCTCCGCGATCACGCATCCCACGCCGGGCGCGTCCGGGGGGTAGTTCGCGGGCCGGATCACGTGCTCCCCTTCGTCGAGGAGGCGGTAGACATCCCGCCGCCGCCAGGTGTGGTTCCCGCCGGTGATCACGTCCGCGCCCGCGTCGAGGAGGCGTTCGGCCGATTCCTTCGACATGCCGTTCCCCTCGGCGGAGTTTTCGCCGTTGGCGATCGTCACATCGGCACGGCGCTCTCCGATCAGACGGCGCAGTCGTCCCCCGCTCTCAAGCAGCCGGACGCCTTCTTCGCCGACGACGTCGCCGAGCGCCAGAATCCGCAGCATCAGTAATTCAGGCCGCGTCTGCGGCGGTTGTAGTCGGACCGCGGATTCACGATCTCGCGCCAGTCGAGGTCGCCGTGGTCGAGCGCGCAGATGAGGACCTCCGCCGTCGCGATGTTCGTTGCCATCGGCACGTTGTGCACGTCGCACATGCGGAGCAGATTGTATTCGTTTTCGTCAAAGTCGTGGTTCGGGGTGGTGCTCCGGAAATAGAGAAGCACGTCGATTTCGTTGTACGAAATTCGGGATGTGATCTGCTGGGCGCCTCCGTGGGAACCGGGCAGGAGCTTTTCGATTTCAAGACCGGTCGCTTCCTGCACGTACTTTCCGGTGATACTGGTGGCGCAGATGTGGTGCTTCGAGAGGATTCCGCAATAGGCGATACAGAACTGCGTCATGAGTTCCTTCTTGGTGTCGTCTGCAATGAGGGCAATGTCCATAAACATCCGTTCCTTTCGTTTGTGATAATATGTCCGTCATCCGGTCGATGGGTGGGTACTGCTGTTCAAAGGGCCTGACGGGTGCGCCGCGCGAGGGCGGGCATGCCGTCGAAGAGGGGGACGCTGTATCCCATGATGCGCCGCGCGATGTTGCGGTAGGCGGCGGCGGTCCGGGATCGGCGGTCGGGCAGGATGCCTTTGTCCTGCGCGCGTCCGAGGGTCTTGTCATAGGGGACCACGCCGACGCACTGGAGCGCCGAGGAGTCGATCATCTCGATCATCCCCGCGCGCTTTTCCCGGCGTACGGCGCCGAGATCGAACGAGCATACGCATAGGCGGAGCAGCCCGGCTCCGGCGCGTTCGAGGCGTCCCGCGGCGTATTCGGCGGCCCGGATCGAGGTTTGGCTCTGCTCCGAGACGACGAGGACGAAGGGGAAGAGATCGGCAACCGCGCAGGCGGCGTCAAGGCCTCCGCCCGTGTCGCACACGAGGATGTCGAATCCGTCCTCCCACGCAAGCAGGCGCTCGACTCCTTCGCGGATCAACGCGGACGGGGTCGTCTCCCGCTCATCGTCGAGGCGGCGCACATCGGCGGCGGTCATCGCGGGCAGGAGCAGGAGGGTGGGGAGGCTTTCGTCGGGGACCAGGGCGATCTCAGCGGGATCCGTGCCCGTGAAGAGGTCGGCGAAGGTGAAGAGCGCGCGGTCCTCGCATCCCGTGAGGAGATCGAGCGAGCGGCTCGTCGCGTCGAGATCGGCGAGGAGGACGCGTTTGCCGAGCCTCGCGAACTCCGCGGCCAGCCCGAGCGCGGTGGTGCTTTTGCCGACGCCGCCCTTGGACGAGGCGACGAGAAGTCGGTCGTAAGACGGCATGCGCACCTCCCTGTGCCCCGCAATCCGGCTGAAGGCAAAAAATTCATTGGTACATTATACACCAAAATGCCCAACTTGTCAAGGGATAACGGAGATTTTTTCAACGAAAGTTCCTAAAATTCACATACATGCGGGACTCCGCCGCATAAAAGAGGGGAGCTCGTGCGGATCGCACAGAGCGAATCATGAGGCAGGGAAGAAAAGCTGCCGCGATTTTTAAATTCCCCCCCGTTTTTTAAAGATCGCTTGACATCCCCGCGGATTCATGATAAAATGGAACCGGAAGAAAAAACGCGAAAAGGAGTTTGCCATGCAGTACAGAAAAATCGAAAAGCTCGGGATCGAGGTGTCCGCGTTCGGCGTCGGATGCATGCGCTGGCCGATGAAGAAGCTCGAAGACGGGACCGAAGTCGTGGATGAGGACATCTCCACCCCCGCCATCCGCCATGCCATCGACCTCGGCGTCAACTACGTCGATACGGCCTACGTGTATTCCGGCGGCCGCAAGAACGAGATCGCCCTCGGCCACGCGCTCCGGGACGGCTACCGCGAAAAGGTCTACATCGCGACTAAGCTCCCGACATGGCCCGTGAAGACGAAGGACGACATGTGGCGCATCCTCGGCGAATCCCTCGAAGATCTCGAAACGGACTACATCGACTTCTACCTCCTGCACGCCCTGAACCGCGACAGCTGGCACAAGATGCGCGATCTCGGCGCGCTCGACTTCCTCGAAGAGGCGAAGGCGCAGGGCAAGATCAAGTACGCCTGCTTCTCCTTCCACGACAATTACGAGGCGTTCGAGGAGATCATCACCGCGTACGACTGGGATATGGCGCAGGTCCAGTTCAATTACATGGACGTGAACAATCAGGCAAGCATCAAGGGCGTGCGTCTGGCGGGCGAGCGCGGCGTGCCGATCGTGATTATGGAAGGACTGCGCGGCGGCAAGCTGGCGACGGCTCCCGACAATGTGCAGGCGCTGTACGATGCGTTCCCGGTCAAGCGGAGCCCGGTGGAATGGGCGTTCCGCTGGCTGTGCAATTTCCCCGAGATTGCGACGGTCCTCTCCGGCGTGACGAACATGGAGCAGACCGAGGACAACCTCGCGATCTTCGACCGCTGCACGGTAGGCGCGATGACGCCGGAAGAGCTCGATCTGATGGATCGGGTCCGCGAGGCGTACGAGAGCCGGACGAAGGTCGGATGCACGGGCTGCCGGTACTGCATGCCGTGTCCGAACGACGTCGATATCCCGCGCATCTTCGCGATCTGGAACAACAAATTCCAGTTCGACGAAAAGCTCGAAGGGAACTGGGACTACCGCCGGGTCATCCGGGACGAGCACGACGCGTCGAAGTGCGTCGGATGCGGCGCATGCGAAGGCGTATGTCCGCAGCAGCTCTCGATCATTGACCTGCTGCAGACGGCGGACGCGGAAATGCGCGCGAAGGAATAAGAAGAAAGAGACGAACACAAAAGGCTGCCGTACGTTCTCCCGGAAATCAGGAGAGGTGCGGCAGCTGTTTTCATTTTCGCGGTTTCTTCCCGGATGCGGTTTTATTCCTCTTTCCACGTGAAGTCGGACGACATCACCCGCACGGCGTCGTGCGAGACGATCAGCATCCCCCCGCTGCAGTGCGCGCGGCGGATGACCTCACCGTCCTCGCCGACGTACACCCGGCATTCGCCGTCCTTCAGCGCGGTCACGAACGGGATGTGCCCCGCCAGGATCGCGAGGTCCCCGGCGATCCCGCGGACGGAAAGCTGAAACGCCTCTCCGTCATACCGGAGCCCGTCCGGTGCGGCGATCTGAAGCCTGAACGCTTTCATCTTCGGACCTCCTCCCCCTTACCGCGAGGATTTCGCCTTCTCAAACGCCTCGTCGATGGTGCCGATATACAGGAACGCGCTCTCCGGCAGCTCGTCGCAGCGCCCTTCGATGATCTCGCGGAAGCCGCGGATCGTCTCCTTGAGCGGGATGTACTGCCCCGGGAAGCCGTTGAACGCCTCCGCCACATGCAGCGCCTGCGACATGTACCGCTGGACCTTGCGCGCGCGGGAGACCGCCAGCTTGTCCTCTTCCGACAGCTCGTCCATGCCCATGATTGCGATGATGTCCTGGAGCTCCTGATACCGCTGCAGGATGCGCTGGACCTCGCGCGCCACCCGATAGTGCTCCTCGCCGACGATCTCCGGCGTCAGGATGCGGGAGGTCGATTCGAGCGGGTCCACCGCCGGATAAATGCCGAGGGACGCGATCGAACGGCTCAGGGCAGTCGTCGCGTCGAGGTGCGCGAACGTCGTCGCCGGCGCCGGGTCCGTGTAGTCGTCCGCCGGCACGTACACCGCCTGGATCGACGTGATCGAACCCTTCTTCGTCGACGTGATCCGCTCCTGCAGCTCGCCCATCTCCGTCGCCAGCGTCGGCTGATAACCGACCGCGGACGGCATGCGCCCGAGCAGCGCGGACACTTCGGAGCCCGCCTGCGTGAAGCGGAAAATGTTGTCGATGAAGAGCAGGACGTCCTGATTCTCGCGGTCACGGAAGTATTCCGCCACCGTCAGGCCCGCGAGCCCCACGCGCATTCTCGCTCCCGGAGGCTCGTTCATCTGGCCGTACACCAGCGCGGTCTTCGCGAGGACCCCGGATTCCTTCATCTCGTTGTACAGGTCGTTTCCTTCGCGCGAACGCTCGCCGACGCCCGTGAAGACCGAGTAGCCGCCGTGCTCCGTCGCGATGTTGTGGATCAGCTCCTGGATGAGAACGGTCTTGCCGACGCCCGCGCCGCCGAACAGACCGACCTTGCCGCCCTTCGTGTACGGGCAGATCAGGTCGATGACCTTGATGCCCGTCTCGAGGATC
>Ga0129306_1003310_pt1 | contig 12281 bp, 24 predicted proteins | sample P827metagenome_FD_94438 | JGI IMG/M metagenome (GOLD analysis project Ga0129306, IMG submission 94438) | Capybara group fecal microbial communities from Wisconsin, USA - P827 metagenome | ecosystem: Host-associated > Mammals > Digestive system > Large intestine > Fecal | place: USA: Wisconsin...
CCACTCGTATGGTTAAAGATGTGGGAAGACTCCGATTATGAGTATTGCAACATCTGCGATATTCAGCTCACAGAAGATTACCACGCTTATGCACATCAGCGTTCAGACGGCACGATCATGGATTTCGTGTATATGTCCATGTTTGAGGGCTCGCTTATCAGCAGCAAGGTTCGTTCTCTGAAAGGACAGACACCGATGAACAGCCAGACTGGAGCAAACGAGTTGACCTATGCGAAGAACAACGGAACGCTTTGGAGCACAAGAAGTTGGTCGCATTATAACTTGATAAATATGCTGCTGATCTTGATGGGTAAGTCTACGAACATACAGGAGAAGTTTGGCTACGGACATTACTCTGGAGGAACTGCAGCATCCTCGTTGTTAAAGACAGGAACACTCCATGATAAAGGACAGTTCTACGGAACAAGCGGAAATATTGCAATGAAGTGCTTCCACATTGAAAACCACTATGGTGATATCTGGGAGCGTATCGAGGGCATGACCACGAATGGTAGTACGCATATCATGGTCAAGGAAGCACCGCCTTATAACACAAGTGGCAGTGGTTATACTGACACAGGCGTCGTTCCCGGAGGTACATCTGGAGGATATATCTCTGCGGCGAAGATGACACAGAGAGGCTTGATACCGAAGACCGCAAGTGGAAGTGATGCTACTTACTACTGCGATGTACTTTGGTTTGCGGCGAACTGCTATGCGCGTGTCGGCGGCAGCTGCTCCTCTGGTCTCCTTGTCGGGGCGTTTGCGCTCAGCGTGGCCACCGCTGTCTCGCATTCGGGCTGGGACGTCGGCGCTGCGCTTTCTTGTGAACAGCCTAACGCTGCGTAAGCAGCAGGGAGAGGACCGGGGTAGGAACGAACCCCGGAAGTAAATTGATGTAGCTATGTAAATTTGAAAAGCGGGATATAAAGCTCGCTGTCGTGCCGTGTTCTCGTCGTGCGATTGTCGGCGGCAACTGCAACAATGGTCTCCATGTCGGGGCGTTTGCGCTCAACGTGAACAACGCTGTCTCGAATTCGAACTGGAACATCGGCGCTGCGCAATCTCTTATTTGTATGGAACTGTTTAACCAAATGGGCTTTGCATTCCATACCGCTTGGTAAAAATTACCCCGATGTTAGGAATGGGTTAGTAACCGCAAGGCGAAAGCCCATTAGGGAATAAGAAAATGAAGACATACAAAAACCTATACGAACCGATGCTACAAGATGAAGCCCTCAAGGCTTGTTTCAAGGATGCAGCAAAACATAAAACATTACGCAAAGATGTGAAGAAAGTGTTGGATGATCTGGACAGCAATGTTGAGATTTTGAAAGGAATCCTCGAAAGAGAAGATTTCATGCCAGCATATCACACACCAAAGATTATCAAGGAACCGTCCTGCAAGAAGGAGCGGCGAATTGTGAAGCCGAACTATAAGTACGAGCAGGTTGTCGGACATTGCGTAATCCGGCAGTTCAAGCCTATCGTATTGGACGGCTTATATGAATTCTCATGCGGAAGCATACCTGGCAGAGGATGTCACAGCGGAGCAAAGTGGGTCCGCAAATGGGTGAAGCAGTATAAAGGCAAGAAGTTCTATGTTCTGAAAATGGACATCCGTCATTTCTTCGACAGCATAGACCGTCTGATATTGAAGCAGATGCTATGCAAGAAGATAAAGGATGACCGATTCTTAAGGCTGATGTTTGTGCTAATCGAGTACGACAAAATTGCGGAAGCAATCCATCTACTCGAAGAAAACCGCATAAATATCAGCATGGATAATAGTAGGGAACTGGCGACAGCGATAGCATATGACGACCCTGCGAAAGCAGAATCGGTGTTATCAAGGCTCTGCATTCCGGAAGAACTGCACGCCGAATTGACTGCGATAGTCCATGAGCAAAGAAAAGGAGTTCCGCTTGGATATTACACCTCGCAATGGTTCGGAAACTTCGTCTTGAAGGATATGGATCACTGGATAAAACAGGAGCTGGGTGCGGAGCATTATATCCGATACATGGATGACATGGTGATTATGGGCAAGAGCAAGCGACAGCTGCATAGAATGAGAATATCCGTAGACGAGTATTTGCAGGAGCATTTGAATCTGCGGATAAAGGATGACTGGCAAGTGTTTCGCTTCGAGTATGACACAGGCAGACAGAAGAAGAACGGTGAGACGATATATGCCGGACGGATGCTTGATTTCATGGGCTTTCAGTTTCATTGCGACAGAACGACTTTGAGGAAGTCAACGCTGTGTAGAGCAAGGAGGAAAGCCAAGCGAATCAGAATAAAGCGACAGTCCGGCAAGGTTTCGTGGTTCGAAGCCACGCAGATGCTGTCCTATATGGGCGGTATCGTGGCGGCTGATGTGTACGATTATTATACGGAATACATTAAGCCATGCGTCAATGTGAAGAAGTTGAAAAAGATAGTATCAAATCACGCAAGGAGGATAACGCAGAATGGTAATAGTTTATCAGCAACGGGAGGGAACACAGGAGTCCAAGCCGTCGGTTGTTGATTTCGATTCCAGCAAGACCTATGTGTATTTACGCAGGAACATCGAAAGAACATCCCGGACTGAGGAGGAAGGCAATGTTGTTTTCTTCTGGTCATATGAAGAAGCGAAGCTCACGCATGAAGAATATGAGCAGTACATCAAGGAGACAGAGGATGTCACCACAGCCATGATGATGCAGCAGTTCAACGACATGATTGCATCGCAGGAGCTGGCAGATATTACTGTCGAAATGAACCACGAAGAAGAGATGCAGCTGCTCAACGACATACAGGCAGACATCGCTTTGATAACACCAGATAATGAGGAGGAACCGTAAGATGGCAAAAGCAAAGGTAGTTGAACACAGTGCCAAGTACGAATACTGCAAACAGCAGTATGAAAAGGGCTATATGACCAAAGCCACATTGAAGAAATGGGTGCAGGTCGGATTTAAGAGACCCGGACAGGGTATCACGCCCGAAGAGTACGAGGAGATTACTGGAGAAATCTACTCATGATAATGGACACAGCTTATAAGACGATCTGCCTCCAGCAAGCAGAAGTCATCGAACAGCTGTCTGAAATGACAAAGACTCTGATATCAGAGTTGTCGCAGTACAGGGCTGTCGAGGAAGAAGAAGCAAGGCTGGAAAAAATAACCGAGAAAGTTCTCGGCAACTGAAAGGAGGAGCAAGCAGATGGAGCCAAGCTATGTCACACTTGAAGTCCATAATGAGTTTGCGAAGCGCATTGATGACGAGAATGAGCGTCAGAATCATCGCATCAAAGAACTTGAAGAAGGACAGAGACAGATCAACGAGTTGATTTCGTCAGTAAAAGTACTGGCTGTCAATATGGAGAATATGGCAAAGGAGCAGGCAAAGCAGGGAGAGCGGCTTGAAGCAATTGAATCGAAGCCTGGTAAGCGCTGGGATACTGTTATCACAGGTATCATAACAGGCATTATCGGTGCCTTGATCGGTGCTTTGATGGCGGGAGTTCTACCATAGGCGAGAACGCCTCGTATTTGCCTCATATTCGAGTTTTAGTATCCAGACAATAAAATATCCATGTAAGACGAAACAAAGGCTCCCTACGGCGGTAATGAAATCCTATGGGAGCCTTTTTCTTATCTTCACACAGGGAGGTGGTATAGTGAGCAAATATTCAGATGCTGCTCTCAATTTGAAAGTCCAGCGCACCAGACGCAAGGCTGCCGAATTAGAGTATCGCAAGTTGAAGCTGGAACGAAAAGTCAAGATGTTCGACAGCTTTATGAAAGTATTGGTGGCGATAGTGGTATTCCACGGATTATGCTGCGTGACCGCATCGTATGTATTCGCATGGCATGGCATCATGGAGCCGCTTGAAAGCCTCTCGGAGACTATAGCGAGGGAGATTGCCGCACCAGTCGTAACCTACGGTCTGACAAAGACCATAGAAAACATCAGCAAGTACAATGACTGGATTGAGCGATACCTGTACTGGAAGCACGGCATCCCGGCGAGAAGCTCCGAAAAGACAGAAACAGAAGAAGAAAATACACCCGGCGAACCGCTGGGATAACGAAAGGAGATACATCATGTTAAAGCTGTTTATCAGTCAGCCAATGAAAGACAAGACCAATGAGGAAATTGAGGCGGTAAGAGAGAAAGCCATAGCATCAGCAAAGAAGAACCTTGCCGATGCAGGAGAGGAGATTGAAGTCATAGACTCATTCTTCAAGGATGCCCCACACGATGCAAAACCGCTCTGGTTCCTTGGAAAGTCTCTGGAGCTGCTTTCCACTGCCGATGTCGCATACTTTGCAAAAGGCTGGGAGGAAGCAAGAGGTTGTCGTATTGAGAATCAGTGCGCTATCGAATATGGCATTGATATCATCGAAGATTACACAGATTAAGGAGGATGAAGAAATGACATTACCCATGTTTTTAGGACTGTTGTCCGCATTCAGCGTATTGACCTCTATGCTAATGGAGGCAGCAAAGAAATGGCTGGCATCCTTGCACAGGGATTATGCACCGAACATCGTCGTTCTGATGATCGCATTCGTTGTGGGTGTCGGAGGCACAGCAATTTTTTATGTGTTCGTGTCCGTTCCGTTCACTGGCATCAATGTGATGTGCATGATCTTGATGGGATTCGACGTATGGCTCGTGGCGATGCTCGGATATGACAAAGTAGTCCAGCTTATCAAACAGTTCGCACAGTTAGGAGGCTGATGATATGAAATATACAGACAAGAACGCTCCCTATGTCTGTATGCAGACGAATAGCACTTGCTATAAGGGAACGAAAAAAGGAAATGTCCTCGGTGTCCTCTGGCACAGTACAGGAGCAAATAACCCGACTCTGAAAAGGTATGTCCAGCCGTCAGATGATGCGCCAGACAGAGAAGAAGCCCTTGCGAAGCTCGGAGTAAATAAGAACCACAATGACTGGAACCATATCAAGCGTAACGCCGGGCTGAATGCCTGGATTGGTAAGTTCGCAGATGGCACAGTTGGAACCGTCCAGACAATGCCTTGGGATTTCATGCCGTGGGGATGTGGAAAAGGCGAGAATGGATCCTGCAACGACGGATGGATTCAGTTCGAGATATGTGAAGACAAGCTGGTTGACGAGAAGTATTTCAATGAAGTCTATCGTGAGGCCTGCGAATTGACAGCATATCTCTGCAAGATGTTCGACCTTGACCCGTACGGAACACGGAATGTGAAAGGTACTACGATTCCGGTTCTCACTTGCCACGCTGATGCAGCTGCTCTCGGCTTTGCATCCGCTCATGCCGATGTCAACCATTGGTTTGGCAAGTATGGAAAATCAATGGAGACAGTCCGTGACGATGTAGCAGCATTGCTCGGAAAGAATCCTGCCGAAGTACAGAATCCCACTGCGTCAGTATCAACGAGTTCCGCAACCTCTGGAAACTCGGACAACAGCAAGGTCATTTGGGATTACCTAATTGGTAAGCTCGGCAATGAATATGGCGTTGCCGGAATGATCGGAAATCTGTATGCTGAGTCCGGTCTTCGTCCAAACAATCTTCATAACAGTTTTGAAAAGAAGCTCGGGATGGATGATGCCACATATACAGCAGCTGTTGACAATGAAGTATATGGAAACTTTATCAAAGACTCTGCTGGTTACGGACTTGCACAGTGGACATTCTGGACAAGAAAACAGAATCTGCTCGCTTATGCGAAATCTGTCGGAAAGTCCATTGGCAATCTTGGTATGCAGCTCGAATATCTCTGGCAGGAGCTGCAGGGCCACAAAGCACTGTTGCCGGTCCTGTATAATGCCAAATCGGTGTATGAAGCATCGGCAGCTGTTCTTACTCAGTTCGAGAAGCCTGCTGATCAGTCTGAAACTGTCAAGAAAAAGAGAGCTGAATATGGACAGACATTTTATCAGTTGTATGCAAAAGGAAGTTTGAAACCTGTTGAACAAGATGCGAATAATGTTACACAAAGTTCAACATTGTTAGAACAGAAGTATGCAACGGGAGATTACAAGGTAGTTCTCGGACCAATGCGAATTCGTTCCGGTCCCGGACTCGGATATCAACAGAAGAAGTTCAGCCAGATGACTGCAGCAGCTCAGCAGCTGAACAAAGTATATGCAGACACAGGGCTTGCATATTACGGGGTAGGAACGGTGTTCACAGCATTACAGATTCAGAAATCATCTGATGGATCATGGTGGGCTATGAATCCGTCCGGATGGATATGCCTTGCAGATGCAAGCAAGGTCTATTGCGAAAGAAGGTGATTTGTATGCTGAATAGCTTTTCGGAGCTTTTCATCATAGTATTTGTCGGAATGATCTTATTCGGCATAGCATTAGTTGTCCTTGTAACATGGCTAGGCCTTGCTATTATGCACTGGGCTACAAAGGAAACAGGCATTGATTAAAGACAGAGGGGGCTGCTTGGCAGCCCCTGTTCTTTTGTATGTGTTTCTCTTTCTCTTATTATTACTCTTTCTCTTTCTCTACGTAACGAAGTTCGACATTATTAAACAATGTTGTAACAATGTTCGCACATCATTCAGATGTCCCTAAAACACGTATCATATAGGCGCTCGGTAGCAATAGGCAATTACGACAAAATTCAGAAGTCGGTATTAGGCAAAATTTCGATTTCTGTTGCTACAGAAAGCTTCAATACTTTTACCATGTAACAATCAAAAAGTCACCACAGAGGTTTTAAGTGGTTCTACAGACATACGATTTTTGAGATCAGCAGCAGGCAGATTTTAGAGTATGCGTCAATATCTATTTCCGACAAATTTTCAGTTGCCGGTCAGTCATTTTTACCTCGCAAGTCTGCGAAGGAATTTCTTCCCATTACGAGAAAATCACCAGATATTCTTCAAAAAACTTTCAGTAAAACCCTTTACAAATGAAATAGTTCTGCTACCGTACGCCCGTAGCATTAACAAAGCCCACATGGGCTGATTTCGGCAGGAGGAAGCAATAGGTGAATGGTGATGAAAACATGACTGAAAAGCAAGCTGCAAGGCTTGTTGAATGGGTGAAAGCCCAGGGAATGACAACAGAAAAAGCATATGAAGCTCTCGCATTCGTAATGAATGCAGAAGACAAGGAGGATAAAAAGAAAGAAGCCTCAAAGGCTTAGGAACCCGGCTTCTTTCGCATCACAGTGGGGCGGACCTGCCGCCGCCCTGCACTTGTGATTGTAACACGGCAGGAGATAAATCACAAGGAGGATTTGAAATGGCAGAAATGACAATCAGACAATGGCAGGACGAATATCGTAGAGGAATGTTCGATGACGGAGATTTCGACACGCAGGTAAAGGCAGGCTGGTATGACTGGTTCTGCAAAGATGAATCTCTTAAAAGAAAGACAGATAAGTTCGCAAAGATTATCAACGGCATCACGAATGACTGGATGCTTGATAACTTCCGAATCTGGTTTAAGAACAACTGTCCGTGTGCCAGACCCCTCTATGACGATATCCGGTTTGAGCCGATGGATGAAAGCAAAAGAGACCAGCTTTATTTCGTTATCAGTATAGATGATAAGCGAGAAGATGATAAGTATTGTGTTTTCACTGCAAGAAAAGGCTACGAGAAAGAAGCCGGACTCGGAAATGTAAATGATGTCATAGCATGGATCAATGCTTGGGAGCAGGAGGTAGCGTAATGGTTGCAGAAGAATTAAGAGCGGTTCAGAAAGAAGAGGCGGTAAAAAGAATGAAAGCATTGAAGATGCTTGACCAGCCGATCAAGGAGTTCGAAGAGGAGGGCAAGTTGAATTTATCAGAGAGCCACGGAATCCTGTATTGGCTTGACGAAGAAGAACAGAAGATGGTGGATCAGTTTGAAAAGGAGCACAACGGCCTTGTCTATCATGTCATAAAGTCGTTCACGACAATCGGTTTGATGTATTCGCTCCTGTATGTATCTGAGTATCTGGAGGAATGGCAGATGGATATGGAAAACATAGACGATGAGTGCCAGCTCGCATATGTGGTGAATAAGGATATGCCAGGCTGCAGCGAGTTCGGAACGATAGGCGTTAAGCCGATGAATGGAGGCGTAGTAAGAACATGGTAGCAGTAGATGAAGAGAAAGACATCAGGGTTTGCCCGGAATGTCAAAAAGAAGTTGACAGATCGGATATGCAGTTCACTCGTGACTGTCATGGCATTACTTTCAGATTACTGTGCTGGAAATGCTACAACAAGGCGATGGAGAAAGGCTATGACGGTCAGTATTACACGGAGGCTGATGAATGCCTCGATTACGATTATTAGGAGGGTATCATGGCAGACAGAATTATTGAGATTAGCATGAAACTGACAGTAACAGACGGAGATATTGACGACATTATGTGTACAGCCCTGGAGGGTGGAGTGAACTACTGGGCTGATGACTGCGAAGTAGTCAATGGAGAGTACCTTGGAAAGTGGGCGCACGAGCATCTTAGCAAGGGAGATACGCTCCGGTTCCATGTTATGGAGCCATTTGACGATGATGACACCGAATACTACTACTTGGACGAAGAGAAGTTCATGAATGGCTTGAAGATGTACTTGCAGAATCCGAACAAGCCATACGAGATAGTAAGCATGGATTTAGAAGACGGATATTACAAGCTCGACCCCGGAATGGTAGATGCTGATGTAGCAGATATGATCGTTCAGTATGCACTGTTTGGCGAGATTATCTACGGATAGGAGGTTCAGATGAAAAGATACACATGGGACGAACTTTATGAAATGGCAGATGATAAGCCGTGCGGTTCGGCGGAACTGAAAGCCAAGGATGAAGCGAGACATCAGATCAGATGCAGGGTCATGGACTCTGCAATGCATGATATCGAAGATGATGAATGCCCGGAAGACTCCATAGATTACTGGTTGAAATTCGGATATGAGCAGAGCGGCAGACATCTTATGTTTGATGATGCTGGCAATATTCAGCCGATGCCGGAAGAAAAAGCCTTGCATGATATCTTCATATACGTACCTGCGGCAAACCAGATTGTGAGGATTGCGGAGGGAACAGGAGACAATCTATTGCATGAAGACGAAGAACTCGGCTATGTCGATTATCTCTATTACGAACAGTACGGAATGGAGCAAGATTTTCCGGAAGAAGATGGCGGCATGATGCTGATGAAAGTGCGAGCTTTCGAAAGATACGACACGCTGTATGATGCAATCGAAGATATCTTGGATATGGCTTACGGAAACAGCAAGGCACAATTCATAGCACTGATGCCGGATGAACGCTTCAAAAAAATCGAAAAAATTCAGTAAAAATACTTTACATCCATGCCGGGCCTGCTATCGTACGTAGTACGATAAATCCAACCCAATAGGAGGCAGGAAATGACAGTAGAAGAATACAAAGGATACGGAATCGACTTCAACGTATACGGACAGCAGGAATATTCGGTGCAGGTTGATGGAGACGATATGTTGTTCAAATCACTTGCCGGAGCAAAGAAGTTCATTGATGACATAGTTGAAATGGATCAGATGTAAGGGGGCACTTGAAATGGCAGGAATGACATGGGCGCAAGCAAAGAAGCGGGAGCTGCTCGAAAAGGGCAAAGAGAACTGGGATGTAGATGATTATGAGGCGTTATGCTACATAGAGGAATGTGAGGCAGAAGAGGCCAGGGATGAAGAATATCTCGGATGCTACAGCATCTGCTATTAAGGAGGGTCAATATAATGATGAAATCAGAATTTATCGAAAGAACCGGATTCGAACCGACAGCAGATGAATACAGGGAGATTGAAGAAGAATACTACGGATTTGATGGAGATAAGGACCAATACTGCAAGCAATGGCTTAAGAATGGTGGTGTGAACAGGCTGGCAAGACGCAGAACTGCCCGGATTGAAGAACTTGAACAAAAGTTGGCAGCAACAGAGAACAATGCCAGAGAGCAGGAGAATCGTCTGAATGGCATCATTTGCCGCAAAGTTAACGAGATAGGCGAGCTGAGAGCCGCATACGAGAGCGCAAGTAAGGCGCTGGAAGAAAAGACAGCACAATACAATTCACTGAAAGATGATGTCGAAGTAGCAAAGAGAGGCATAGAAGTTATGTGCAGATTGTTTGGAATGGAGGCAAAGATATGAAGAGGAAAGGATTTGAGACAGAGCAGGCAGCGCAGCACTTTGCATCGCAGGTTGGAGGAACAGTGAAATTCACACCGCTTCCCGGATACATGGGAATGGAGCCGTACTGGACTGTTGAATGGGAGGATCATTGATGAAGATAGATCAGATCAGACTAATAGTCGAGGGAGTAACCGACATGGAAGAAGTGAAGACGAACCTCTGCTTGATAGGAGCAGACTGGACCACAAAGAAGTCCGGAAAAGGTGAGGTAATAATCATCAGATGCGATGATGGCAGATACCAGGTTCTGAAAGGAGGCAGACTATGCAGGCTTTCAAAGTAGGATGTAGCGTAAAGATAGAAGACATAGGACCTCTGGCAATATGCTTGGAGGTTGCTGTAAAAAAGATTCGACTCGTTCTTGATGGAGAGGAGTTTTGGATCAGCAAGAAGCTCTGCAAGGTAGCGTGAATATCCGAAAAAATTTCGGTAAAACTATTGACAAATTGGATATATCCAGCTATCGTACGAGCATAGGACATCACTTTTACTGAAAGGAGGATCCGCTTGGAGAAAGAATTGAATACCGGAAAGCCAGCGTGACAGACTTTGGCGAGACGGTCACGCCAGCAGATAGCATCGGGTGATGCGAACATTCCGGCAAGAGAACTGTCGCCCTCTTGTCTGAATGATACCAGTAAGGCGACTGCTTGTAAAGAACAGGAGAAAATAGAAATGGTTAGAGAAATCGCAGAAGAAGTAGCAAAGAGAGCACAGGAGATCATGGGTGACGAGTTTGAATGTACAGTTAATGAAAAGCGCGCCAACAACGGCGACATTCAGATGCAGGTCACAGTCCGCAAGAATGGAGCAAGCCTCGCTCCCAGCATCACGATTCAGCAGATGATGGAAGATATGGACGGCGAGATTGACGATGTGGCACACAAGGTAGCCGAGATTGCCGAGAGGGAGTTCGAGAAAGGGATGCCCGATTTGCAGGTAAATGACTTCTCCAGCCCGGAGTACATCAAAGAGAATTGCTTCATAGCAATGATAAATGCAGATAAGAACAAGGAGATCGAAGACGGAGCAGTATGCCAAAAGTTCCTTGATCTGCTTGCTGTCGTCAGAGTAAAAGCCGGACAGTGTGGTTCGTTCCTGTTGAAGAATGAGATTCTGAAAGCGTACGGCCTTGAAGCCGACGAAGTAATTGAGGCAGCAAAGAAGAACACCAGACCCGGATTCGAAGCAATCAGAATGACTGATATGTTGGCAGAGATGGGGGGGTGCTCTCAGTTTGATGATGGAGGCCTCATGGAAGTCTGCTCAAATAAGGACAGACTTTATGGCGCAGCTTTTATGCTGTATGAAGACCTGCTTGAAGAAGTTGCTGAAAGAAAGAATGATGATCTGTACATTATTCCGTCAAGCATCCATGAACTTATCTGCGTTCCGGTTGGTGGAGCTGGTGATATGGGCGTTGATTATCTGCATCAGATGGTATGTGAAGTCAATGCCACACAGGTAGCACCAGATGAAGTTCTTGCCGACAGCTTGTATATGTACAGCAGAGAGGACCATCAGATCAGAAAGGTGGCATAAATGGCTGATGTTAAGAAACCTTGCGTGGGCTGCATTTATTATGCAGCCTGCGGAAGCACCAATAGGACGATGCCCTGCAAAGGCAGGGTGACGAAAAGTCAGAAGAAGAGAGAAGAAAAGGAGGCGAAGAAATGCCGAACCATGTCAAGAACCGTATAAGAATGAAAGGAATTGCACAGCTGCCTCTGTTCGTAAAGTGCGATGACGGGGGGACACAATTCGACTTTGAAAAGATTATCCCAAAGCCGGAATCGCTTGAAGTTGAAGCAGGATCAAAGGAGACAGAAGCAATTGCGATGTTGATAATGAAGTTGTCAACCGCAAAGTTCGTCTCGATGGATGTTAAAGTGACCAAGATCAGAGACTTTAGAGAGCATACGGAAGAAGAAAAGCAGGAGTTGCTTGAACTCGGAGTTAAGTATGCGGAGAACATCGTAAAGTACGGACACAGCAGCTGGTACGAATGGTGTATTGCGAACTGGGGAACGAAGTGGAACGCATACTGCACTGAAATAGTTGATGATGACACGATCACGTTTGAAACAGCCTGGTCCAACC